>ERZ1673696.784-NODE-784-length-31186-cov-5.393434_pt1 | contig 31186 bp, 20 predicted proteins | sample MGYA00580226_ERZ1673696 | MGnify/ENA primary metagenome ERZ1673696 (study PRJEB41218, sample SAMN15661743) | gut metagenome | host: Homo sapiens | place: Canada: London | collected 2015-08-20/2019-03-30 | study: EMG produced TPA metagenomics assembly of... | reverse complement strand
TATCCCGTTCCCGTGCTTGACACGGGATCGCAAAGGCACAGACCGTATCCTATAATATCTTTTGATACCGCCAGTTCTCTTGCGGCCCCGTGTCAAGCACGGGGACAGGATAGTTCATATTTGATAAATACTGAATTAAAACGTCACAGCCACTTCCGCCCCGATCTGGAAGGGTTTGCCTTTTTGTATAAATGAATTATCGAATGATTCGAAATAAAATGCCTGGTAGTCAGTGTCAGTCATATTGCGGCTCCATACATTCAGGTTAACAATCCCCTTACGCACTCCCACTTTGCCATTCAACACACCGTAAAAGTCCTGACTGATATCATTCTTTTCGGTCCAGAAGATCTTCCCGGCTCCGGCATACTGAACAGAAGCAGTAAACTGGTCGAGCCAACTGTTCCGCAACAGTTTGGTATAGTTCAATCCCAGACTGACGGTGTGGCGCGGAGTGTACGGGATGAAGTTATCCTTATAATTTATCTCCGTTTCGTTTTTATCCAACGTCTTATAATCGCGGAAGGTAGCACGGGTGAAACCATAATTCAAATCAGCCGTCAGGCCCTCGGCAATACGGCTGCGAAGGCTTACCTCCACCCCATAACTGTCGGCCTTGCCTCCATTGGTGATCATGCGCCCGCTTCCCCCTTTGGCAAATGTCGTCAACTGGATATCCTGAATATCCATATAAAAGAGTGTCAGTTCGGCATGCAGACGGTCCTTGATCAATTCACTGCGGATACCCATTTCATAATTCCAGCTGTGCTCCGGTTTATAGGCAGCCACCTCTTCCACCTCTGCCGGCTTCTTTGCCTGGTTGGGCATAAACTTCGACAGCAGATCGTACCGGGCATATTCCTGTACCAGGTCACCAAACATCTGCACATTGTAGCCTCCCGTCTTATATCCTTTGGCAACCGACACATACGTAAACGTACCCGGCGAACATTGATACCTCACAGACACCTTTGGCAGCACCTGCAAAAAGTCCTGCGATGTTTTACCTTCCAATCTTGTCTCGACAGGCAGAACACCCACAGGACGTCCTCCCATCGACACACCTATCTTCATACTATCTACCGAAGAGTCGTAATTCAGCTTTGCCTTTTCATAATCCAGCCGGATACCTGCCGTTACAGACAGTCCGTCCGTAAATAAGTTGTTATAAGTGGACTGGTGGAAGACAGCAAAACCGAATGTCGGCGTTTCAAAATATCCGGGGAAATAAATCTGATTCTTATCATCACCATATACAGTCAATTGCGGAGCCTTGGGGTTACCGGCCACGATCTCATCAAAGGCTTTCTGCAGGACATCTTTCAGACCATCCTCCTTAAACATCACCGGACCATCCGTTTTCAGACTATTATAAAAGCCGTATGCACCGAAGCTCCATTGATAATTCTTCTGGTGATTCGACCGGATCGCCACCTCTTCACTCCAGGCATATTGCTTTTGCTTCTGGTTCAGTGTGAAAATAGACTTCTCCGTATAATCCTGGTCCATCTTCATATCGTCTTTCAGATACTGGTAGGCGGTGGTGGAGGACAGCAGGAATTTATCCGTTTTCCACTCATAATAAATACTGTTATTCAGCATCCGCCGCCAATAGGTGCTGGGATCATTTATACGTACAGGCTCCACCTTTCCTGTCTCCGTGTTATATTGTCCGTAAGGGAAGGCGCCCTGGTCGACATAATCATAATTGAATGCATATTGCAGTTTCATTGCCGGATTGATCAGCCAATCCAGTTTAAAACGTCCGCCGGCAGACTTCTCCTTATCTGCTTTCGTATCGGAATATTCGTTCATGAAAAAACCGTCATTCCTGTCGTAGTAACCGCTAAGGGAAATACCGACATGCTCGCTCAGTTTTCGATAATGGGACGCTTTGATCTTGGAAGCACCATAGTTACCTGTCGACATCGAAAACTTTGTTCCCTGATAATTGAAGGGTGACAATGTATAAATATTCACGATTCCTCCCATCGCATTACGGCCATACAAAGTACCCTGCGGACCACGCAACACCTCCATGCGCTGTATATCGTTCAATTCAAAATCAAAGGTACTCTTATCCAGATACGGCACATTATCGACATAAAGTCCGATCGACTGTCCGCTGCTTCGTGCACCGATACCGCGGATATAGATAGCCGAAGTCATTTTGGAGCCGTAATCCGGCATATACAGGTTAGGAACAAACGAACTGATATCTTTCAACGCATCGATCTGGCGTCCTGATATCGCTTGGGGGGAAAGGATGGAAACAGAACCGGGCAATAACCGTAAGTCATTCGTCTCTTTTGTAGAAGATGTTATAATGACCTCATCGATATTATACGTCTTGATGGTGTCATTTTCATTTACATTCACATTTACTTCATCAGCCATCAACGGTTGTAATCCAGAGACAGCCCCTGCAATCAGAACAAACAAGTAGCGTTGTTTCATCGTATTTTCACTATTAGTATATTACGATTGCAAAGGAACAGGAAAGAAACAAGGCGATCAATCACTAGATGTAGTGATTTTAACAAAGAGCCTTTGCGATCTTTTCGCGAATTCCTTTATCCTGGATAAAAGAGATGTATCACAAACTTTGTCTATTATTAAGTTTATCTAAACCATTTTGAAATCCGCCTTCTTCAGTATATAATTGAATAGGTCTGCTATTGTGTATGGTATCGACCGGTAACTCTACGCCAATGATCACGAGTTTTGTAAAGAACAATAGATTCATTCTCCCATACCCCATCCGGTATTTCATCAATTCTCTGGCTCTCACCTTCCTCATAACAAAACATAGTCCCATTTTCGTCTATCACATACACGATTTGATGACCCAATCGAGTAAATGCCAAAATTTCCATATCCCCACCCCATGTACCTTGGAGTGCCATAAGTTTATGATAGGCTTCAATGGGAATATTCTGTTTATGGATTGCTTCAACCGACAGATCTCTAAGTTCGGGATAGAGGCTGTTTTCTAACATACCCATAAGGTTGGCATCTACAAATCCTTTCTGTACCAAACCCGCCTCTTGTTCTTCTATTACTATCTCCTGACGCAATTTTAAGAATACCTCAGGATCTGAAGAAGCCGAAAGGGCACGAAACAAACAATCACCACCTCCTCCGTAATCTTCTATAATCCAATTCTTTTCTGCTACATATTGGGCTTCGGGTATCATTTTTCTTTCGGGATCTGACGCTGCCGGCATATCGAGCCTCCGGAGTTCTTCAGGAGTAAGGTCCGGCACATCCGGATATACTTGTTCGTCTTCATCAGCGGATTGAAGCATTGATCGTATCTCAGAGGCAATGACTGAGACAACGGAAATTTCATCTTCGGATTGGGGCATTTCTGGCGGAACCTGCGTTACAGGTTGGGATTCTTTTGACGGAGTGGCATCAGGTGTTTGTTTCTCTGGTTGCGGAATGTCAGATTCAGCAGATATCGTTTTGTCGGTAGCTTTTTCCGAGTCATTCACATCAGCCTTCACAAAATCTATTTTTTTCTCTTCCAGAAATGTTATCTTTCCATTGATATTATAAGCTAAAACACCTATTTGCGGTATATCAATCAGACTCATTAAATTTTCAACGCATTTTTTGTTTTTCGTCGGATTGTTGCTGGAAGGCAATGAAAAGCTGAATTTTGCATCGCCATGGTCTTCCGATTTTATTCCAACCTTTTCTCCCGTCTTGTCCTTTGCTTCGTTTTCTGAAAAATTACTTGAATGCTCTACATCCAAAAGAACTTTAGACATTGATTTTATATTATAAGCGATCTTAGAAGGGAAGCCTATGAGATTCGGGGAGAACAAATTTGCTTCCCGACCTCTCTTTATAGGGAATTCAACCAACACTTTGATCGGAACATCAGAACTTTTTAAATATAAATATTCTACTGCCTCTTTAAAATCGCCCAAATGATTTTTCAACGATGATGGCTTCCCTTTCAACCCTTCCCATTCAGCCAAAGACATCGTTCTGTAAATGCATAGCTGATCTTCTGCCAGTTCTTCTTTCGTTGCCTGTCTTCTTGGTACAACTGATTTTCCTTCTTTCTCTAACAATTTCCTATCCCATCCGCTTTTAGTTAGATATTGTTGATGCAAGGTTTGGGGTTCAGGAGCAAATCTAATATGCCGTATATCAAAAGCTAACGTTTGTTCAAACCGGGTCCTATCATATTCTCCCGGCTTAAGATCCTGAAGACTCTGGCTAATATAACCAATACAATCGTCTTCAGAACATTCATACTTTTTCATGATTTGTGCAATAAAAGCCATTCTCTCTTTGGCTGGTAGATCCTTCACTTTCTTTAGGTTTTCCTGTGCTCTTTTTTTCTTCTCCCCTTTTTCTATCTTCTCTTTCAGTATTCGGTCATGCTCAGATTTAGGACTATTATCCACATGAGTTGGTTCTTCCTTTTGTGTTTGACCTTCGGCCTTATCTTTGGGTTTCCCTTTTTGGGACGAGACACTGCTAACTTGTGTTCCACCCGGCTTTCTTTCTTTCGCTTTTTTATTGCCCATAGCAGTAAATACTATTTTACAATTACCCAAAGCTAAAGATTGTAGAATGATTATGCAATTTATTTCCACAAACGACAGGCATTGTTTGCAAACGACATTACTTTGCCAATAACCGGCATAATCTTATACCGCAGAGGAAGTAGGTATTGGTAGAAAAAATATGGCTGGCGACTTGGCACGGAGAACTTGCTACATATATAATGCATAAGGATGACAGTGCTTGTATCCCGGATTCGGTGAAAAGGCATATTATTAGGAATAATTCTCAACCTTTGTGAAAGTATCATTTTCAATCAGGTTAATTATGACACAGCTTTATCCCATCGGCATACAGAACTTCGAGAAAATCAGAAAGGATGGTTTTCTTTATATTGATAAAACGGAATTGATCTACCAATTGGTCAAGACAGGCAGTTATATTTCGTGCCCGACAGTCCAGGAATATATAATCCGTTCAGTCTGTTAAATACATTCAAGTACATGCAATTTGGAAGTTACTGATTTGAAACAGGTACGCCAACTTATTTGGTTATGTTGCTTAAACGTTCCAACTACAATCTCTATAACATGGCTCATACGGAAACCGACGCAGACGTGTTAAACAGTATTGACTCGACTTCTACGAACCCAATACCAGTTATCTATCAGAGCGGATACCAGACTATCAAAGATTATGATCGTCTCTTTGGTATTTTACCGGCTCGGATTTCCAAACCGTGAAGTTGAAGAAGGGTTTATGAAATTCGTTCTGCCTTTTTATGCCAATACGGACAAGGTGGATTCACCTTTCCAGAAGAGAAAGGTTATGCACACCCCTTCGCCAGCGATACCCGCAAACTATTCAAAATAGGCGTAAACTTCAGTAACAAAACACGGAATATAGAGACGTGGAAGGTGGTGGAAAGAAACTTATAACTCAATATCATCCCCCGAAATAATCCCGTTCATGATGGCATAGAATGTTAAACCGGAGACGGTCTTGATGCCTAGCTTGGCTGTGATATTCTTGCGGTGGGTCAGGACGGTGTTCAGGCTGATATTCAGTTTGTCGGCAATCTCCTTATTCGTGATGCCTTTGACGATCAGTTGGAGGACGTCAGTCTCGCGGGAAGAAAGGTCTTTGCTGTTTTCACCGACTGTGTAAGCGGAACTGTCGCTAGTAAACAATTGCTGCAATTGCTCGATGATAATCTCCTGCGATGCCTTGATGGTTATATGGTTGGTGGTGGAAATACCGCCAGTATCCTCTCCCCCATCAATCAGTACCGTGGTTTTGCTACGGCGGGGAAGGAAAAAATCGGCGTTCAACACCATGATGTCCGGAGAGGTAAAATAATAATCGAACGCATCATTGCCACCTGCCGCATTAAAAATCTCGAATGCAGGGAAATAGCAGACCTCGACCGGAGGAAAGTAGTCGGTCAGCAGACTCTGAAGACCTATACTTTGTAGAGTGTCGGGTAAGATAATCGCTATTTGTTTGTTCCGGTGCATCGACAGGGGTTATTTACATAATTTCTCCATGGCAGAGACCATCGGAGTCAGGATACGGTAACGGATACGGTTATGCTGCTTGATGTCTTTTTCAAGGCTGCTAATCCCAAAGATCACGGCATAACACAGATTCTCGTTGTAATCGCCGGAAAGATGCTTGATCATGATGCCTTTCAGGTCGGATAACAACGCTTCTATAGCATCTTCCGAACGCTGCTCGTCACCCAGATGGAGTGCCTCCTTTTCATCGGAATTACAACACCCTTTTATTTTTTCACTCAACGCCAGGCAGTAAGGGAACCATTCCTTATCATCATGTTCGATACGTGCCGTAAGCTCTTCCTTGAAAGAGGAGAAGAATTTGCCGATCAGGTTCAACGTATTGTTTCCCGGCGTGCTCATAGAGATGAAAGAAGTTAGGTGCCGCTCTATGTTCGGCAACTGATAACGCAGATAGTAAAGATTGGTCTTGGTCAGGTAATCGATAATCTGTGTCGTATGGAATGTCTGCAACTTCCTCTCCGGGAAATATTCCTCATTCAGAAAGGTGTTGATCACCGTCAGCAGGAAATCCGTATCCAGCTGATATTCGTCACAGATCGTCTTCACCGATTTATCGCCCAACCCGAGGCGGATACCGAACCGGTTGATTACAGGAATGAGTGAGGGATGTTCTTCCACCACCTCACTCATTTGCATATTTGGATATACTAAAGGCATAATTTATGCTTCTTCCCATTGTTTGCGCAAGAGTTCTACCGCGGCAGGGACAACGATGTTACGATCGCCCTGGCATCCGCACTCGAAACTTACGTATTTGTCATAACCCAGCATCTTCAGGCCTTTAAAGCCGTCTACGTAGTTATCTGCTTCCCCGTCTTCACCCGGCATGCTGCGACGTTTGCGGCTTGCCACGTGTACGTGTTGCAAATAGTCTCCACCCGAGATAAAGGCTCCCATATCGGACGTTTCTTCCCAGGTCATATGCCAGAAGTCACCCATACAACGTACTCCCGGATTGTTGATATCCCGGCATACGGAAGCGGCGTCGGCCACCTGACGCATATAGAAACATTCTTTACGATTCAAAGGTTCAAAGATCACGGTCGTTCCGTTCTGAGCGGCATGGTTTCCCATTTCGGTGAATTGCTCGCACAGGAAGTCGCGGGTTTCCTGATTATGAGGAAGCGCCGGTACCTGCCCGTTGAAAGCCGGAACGATGATAACCCCTGTCGATCCCAATTCGCCGGCTGCGGTAATAATCTCTTTCATCGTATCCATACATTTCTGACGGATAGCCGGATCAGTAGAGAGGATAAAACCTTCAAACCCTGCACAAATGGCACTGACTTTGATATCACGACCGGTCAGGGCTTCTTTGATTTCCTTTACACGGTCTTTCAGTCCGCGGCCCCCCGGTTCAAAACCGACAACTCCCAGCTTTTCCATATAGTCCAGCTTCTGGTTCAGGTTTTCACCCGGAGCGATGCCTTCCTGGAAAGAGAGGTTCAGTTTCGCCTTGGTGTTGCAGCAAGACTTCGTTTCCGGACATTTCTCATCCGAAGAAGCCTTCGATGCACAGGATGCCAACGTGCCGGTACTAACGGCTGCTACCGCAGCACCGGACAAAGTTGTTCTTAAAAAGTTTCTTCTGTTTAATGTCATATCTTTATTTATTTTGATCACGAGGTTTTCCCGGAACCGGTACAGTAAATGTACTCATATCCATCTTACCCAGATTCAGGTCTTTCGGAGTATAATCCAGCGGAGAAGCGGTCATAGCATCCCAGGTTGTCTCAGCACCGGAATAAGCCGATTCACGTCCCATAATAGCTGCCATATTCGAAATAGCTGTTTCGGAAGCCTGCTGAAGCGGTTTGTTACCACGGATACTGTTGATCCAGTTAACATGTTCCAATGTATACGGGTCGGTCTGTTTGAAGTTTGCTTTTTCTGCTTCATAATCGTATTTCCATACCACATTATCGGCAAGGTCTTTGATCTCCATCGTAGAGCTGTCCCATGAGCCTTTCGTACCCTGGACAAATTCGCTTACATTGCTCACGCAACCGTCAATCTGACGACACATACTATGCATATGGATACCGTTCTCCATAGTGAAGTCGATACTGAAATTATCATACTGGTCACCGGTAATACGGCGCTGGCGAGAACCGAAACCGACAGCCTTAACAGGTTTCAGCCCGCTGAACCAAGTAAATACGTCGATATTATGTACATGCTGCTCAACAATATGGTCGCCGGATAACCATTTCCAGTTCACCCAGTCTTTGATCATATATTCGCAATCGTTCCATTCTTTCTGACGTTCGCGGAACCATAACATACTCTGGTTCCAGTAAACCGTACCGCCAGTGATCTCACCGATCATACCTTCCATGATCTTTTTGTAAGATTCTACATAAGAACGCTGATGATGACGTTGTGTACCTGTGATTACGCGAAGATTCTTCGCTTCCGCCTGTTTGGCTGTAGCCATGATCGTACGATAACCTACCGGATCCACACAGATCGGTTTTTCAAGGAATGAATGTTTCCCTTTTTCTGTCGCATACTGGAAATGTACCGGACGGAACACGGGAGGTGTTGCAATGATCACAACATCCACGCCACTGTCTATTACTTGTTTATATGCATCCAGACCTACAAAACGTTTGTCGGCAGGAATATCTATATTCTTATCTTTTTTCAGCTTACCGGCCAGTTCGTCAACTCTTTCCTGGAAAGTATCACCCAACGCAACAATAGTTACGCCATTTGCTGCATTCAGAAAGTTGAAAGCGGCACCGGAACCACGTCCGCCGCAACCGATAACACCGGCTTTCAGTTCCTGGCCGTCGGTTGCCAGATCCGGCAATTCCGGAATATAATAAGTACCCGGTTCTTTCAGCGGTTTCAAAGCTGCGGCTTTTTCTCCCCCGCCGCATGAAGTCAGAACCACACTTGCTGCACTACCTGTACCGATTGCACCCAGTGCACCGGCCATCGCTGAACTTTTTAAAAATGATCTTCTACTGATACTGTTTTCCTTTTTCATGATATAGCAAATTTAAAGAATTGATATAATTTTTACACTAGTCTACTTTATTGAATGGATGAATCCGGCTCGCATACCACACGGAAGCCTATGCCACGTATGTCAGAATACCACCAGATACTTTTAGGTTGCTGCGGGTCGGTCTTTAACCACGCTTCATGTTTGGTATAGTCGCGGGCTGCTGAACGAAGGTCTGCCGCGTCAGAAGTATAATTACCTCCGCGCACTACCCATTCCGTTCCTTCGGTTACCAACGGATTCGTAACAGACTCGCCTCCCTTGCTATAGGCTTCGGGATCATACTTATCTGCACAATATTCCATGACATTACCCAACATATTCTTTAATCCGAACGGATTGGCTTTCACCAGTTCCGGTTCTTGTGTCTTATTCTTACTGTTCTTGCTGTAAATGACGAACGAACTGATACTGTCGGTTTTTGCATCGAAGAACTTACGCCAGAATCCCTGGTCGGAGAAGTCTTTCGGGCTGCCGCTGAAGAAGTAAGGAGTTTCCGTACCTCCGCGGGCTGCATATTCCCATTCGGCTTCGGTCGGCAGACGGTATTTCTTGCCGGTCTTCTTCGATAACCACTGGCAGAATGTTTCAGCTGCATAATGTGTCATTGTGATAGCCGGACGATCGCCGCCACCCCATCCCTGGTCGGGGAATCCGAACGGAGGTGTCGGACCGGAAATAGCATCCACATCCGGATTGCTGTTATTCGCATAAACTGTTTCAGGAGGAGTACGTCCCTCGCTCATCGTATTTCCATAGAACGACCAATACTGGTCCCAGGTAACTTCCACCTCAGCCATAAAGAACGGGCTGACCGTTACGTTACGAACAGGTGCTTCATCCGGTTTATGGAACGGTTCCTTGCTGGTGCTACCCATTTTGAACGTACCGCCCGGCACGGCAACCATTTTGAAAGACACCGGTGTTCCGGGTATCTGTTCTACATAATCGGCAAAACTTGTTACCTGTGCAGGTTCCTTGAAATAAAGGCTTGTATCGACCGCCGAAGATCCGGAAGCCATGCCAGGAATACCAGTCAACTTGGAATGGTTGTAGTTGGGATTATAATGCCCGGCATCCAGGTGACAACTGATACACTGCAAGTCCAGTTTCTTTTCATTTTCATCATAATAAAGGTGTGCTGTAATACCGTCGTTCGTAATTCCTTCCGGAAACAAATTCTGGTGGCATTCTTTACATGATTCGTTCGGGATATATTTAACGGCATGATCCAGTTCTGACTTTACATCCCAGTCAAAGTCGGCACTGTCTTTGGTCATAAAAGACCAGACATCTTTTAAGCCCAGTTTTGCTTTTGCCGTATAATGGTTCCAGGTATCGTTTTTAGGCGGAAGGTGGCAGTCCACGCAATGCACTTTCACCCCGCTCCCGTTATTTACGTGCTTGGATAGTTTCCAGCTGCCTTCCACATGCGGATGCACATGACACATCATACAGGATTCGTCACTGGAAAAATAAACGGAAGTATTATAAGCCAGAATCATTACCCCGGCACCAAAAATTACGCCCAAAAGAAGCATAAAGGTCTTTCCTTTAAAAAAATTCTTCTTCAGGCCTGATGAGTATCGATTAGAATTCTTGTTAGTAGCCATCTGTTTTTATGGTATTCAATATTTACACTTAGTCTGAGAATTAGATTTAAAAATCGGCAATAAAAGTAACATTTTCCTTAATATAAAGAAAGCATAACCCACCTATTTAACGTAATAAGTAAGCAGATTATGCTTTTTTTAATTATTTTCAGTATCCCTTAAAGATTTGACTGTATCGGTGTCATAATGAAAGTAAATTCATAATCACCGTAAGGCAAACGATATTGCTCCAAAGGCAATGCGCCCCAGCTGTTCACACAGCCCAGTCCCATCTGTACCTTGTCGATACAAAGGTTGGCATAGTCCACTTTCGGGACTAATTCTGAATGTCTCTGGTCTTTCTGCACACCGTCGTCCAGTGATTCGATCGAGTAGTTCAATGCAGAAGCAGAGAAAGGAGCCTCGGCAACAAACATCAGACCGTTGCCACCTTTGTTTGTCTGTTTCCACCAGCGGATATCCGTTTTTGTACCGGTTTCCTGCGGACGGATATAAGAGTAGAATTGTTCATCCACTGTCTGGCAGAATTTACCCAGATCGGTCACATTGTTACGGTCTGAATAGTTTTCCCACGGACCACGACCATAATATTTGATCAATGCCATTTCTTTCGGCATCTGCATCTGCATACCGAAACGGAACATATCCGATACTTTAGCCGACTTATCGGCAATCATCTTCTGTGTTACTTTTACGGCACCTTCATTATTAATGGTATAAGAAACGGACAACTTAGCCGATACGGCTTCCATTGTATATTCTGCATTTACTACCGCCTGACCGTTTTCCATCTTATTTGTCAAAGAGGTCAGTTTCAGTCCCGGCTTTTTCCATGCTGCATATCTGTTCTGCAAACCGGCTCCCATATCGTTATCGGTCGGAGCACGCCAGAAGTTTGGAGTCAGCTTGCCGCCTTCATCGATCAAAGCCTGGCCCTTTACATCATATTTGCAAAGGAAACCGTCATGTTTATTGAACTCGATACGGAAGTTTTCACCTGTAACGATCAGATAGTTGTAATCATTTTCTGTAATTACCGGGGTTACCGTGGCAACATTTACCATTTCAACATTTGCCAGTTTCAATTCCGGAGCCTTATACGGGCGGACAACCAACTGGTTTTTAGCAACCGTATATCCCGCCGGAAGCATTGTTTCCGCTTTTTTCAGTTTGAAAGCGACATTCAACAGCAATTCCTTGCATTTGCAGATTCCGTCCGTAGTATAGTTCAACTTTACAGATTTGGTCTGTTGCGGAGCCACTTCCAGATCTTTGACCATGCCTGTCTGAACTACTTCGCCATCAGCCAGCAATTCCCATTCTGCATAATAACCGCTCAAATCACGGAAGAAGTTTTCGTTATAAACATTCACGACACCGCTTGCCAGGTCCGAAGGAGTTACCCAGATCGACTGGTAAATATGTCCGACCTCATGCATATGAGGATTAGGCTTACGGTCCGGACTGATCAAACCATTGTCCAGGAAGTTATTATCAGATGCATCGTAGCGATTAAAATCGCCACCGTATCCATAATATTCCACACCTTCCTTATTTTTCATACGCAATGACTGATCCACAAAGTCCCAGATGAAACCACCCTGATATTTCGGATATTTACGGACAAGATCCCAGTATTCTTTGAATCCACCCTGTGAATTACCCATTGCATGCGCATACTCGCACTGGATAAGCGGTTTGTCGACATTACTATTGCAATAGTCTTCGCATCCTTTATACCCCAGATACATCGGGCAATAGATATCGGTAAATTCATTCTTTCCTGCCTGCTCATACTGAACGGCACGGCTCTTATCTTCATTCTTGATCCAGGTGTAACATGCTTCAAAGTTCGGTCCGAAACCGGCTTCATTACCCAATGACCAGAAAATAATAGACGGATGGTTGAAACCACGTTGTACATTACGCTGGTTACGTTCCATATGTGCTTTTGCATACGCCGGATTCTTAGCCAAGGTTTGTTCGCCATACCCCATACCGTGGGATTCCACATTTGCCTCGGCTACGACATAAATACCGTATTCGTCACACAAATCATACCACAGGTTTGCATCCGGATAGTGACAGGTACGAACCGCATTAAGGTTGTATTCCTTCATCACCTTGATGTCCTGCAACATACGTTCGCGGGAAACCACATATCCGCCGTCCGGATCCATTTCATGACGGTCTGCTCCCTTAAACAGTACCGGCTGCCCGTTTACCAGGATCTGGCTGTTTTTCAGTTCTATCTTACGGAAACCGACTTTCACCGGGATAACTTCCAGTTCTTTATTGCCTTCTTTCAGCGTAGCGACCAGGGTATACAGGTTAGGCGTTTCAGCCGTCCACTTCAACGGATTGGAAACAGCGATATCCGCAGACACTTTGCCTGAGCCTTTCAGCGTAGTTGTTGCAACGGAATTGCCTTGTTTATCCAACAATTTCACATCCACAACACCACTACCTTTCAGGTTAACGCTTACATTTAACGTGGCATCCTCATACTGTGCATCCAGATCCGGAGTTACGCGGATATCCTGGATATATTTAGGATTACGGGTATACAGATAACAATCACGTCCGACACCGCACAGACGCAGAAAATCCTGGTCTTCCAGATACGTACCGTCGCACCAGCGGAATGTCTGGAATGCGATCAGGTTCTTGCCTGGTTTCAGGTATTTGGTCAGATTGAATTCCGCTTCGAGTTTGCTGTCTTCACTATATCCTACATACTGCCCGTTTACCCAAAGATACATATTGGATGTTACCGAACCGAAATGAGCAAATATTTCTTTTCCTTTCCAGTCTGCCGGAATAACGATTTCTCTACGGTATGAACCGACATGGTTATTTTCGACCGGCACTTCCGGCGGATTATTCCTGAACTGGTTTCTCCAGGCATATCCCACATTCACATAAATAGGATCACCGAAACCATTCAATTCCCAGATGCCGGGAACGGGCATATTCGCCCAACCTTTATCATTAAATCCTACCTGATAAAAATCTGTCGGACGGGCATCGGCATCCTTCACCCAGTTAAATTTCCAGGTTCCGTTCAAAGTCATAAAATTGACTGACGATTCTTTGCATCCCTTCAACGCCGCATCCTCTGTTTCAAACGCAAAATAGTTGGTATGCATCGGGGCACGGTTAACTTCATTTACGTTCGGATCTTTCCACTCATTTTTTTGAGCAAATGCTGTCACTCCCAGCAAGGAACAACAGCAAGCTAACATTTTTAATTTCATTCCTATATTGATTTACTAATGTGCGATCATCAATCTACCCACTTCTGCCACTTTACATTTTCATTGTATCCGGCTTCCACCATCGTTTCAATGAACTGCATGCCTCTTACGCCGTCATAAACAGTCGGGAAGTCCAGACATTCCTCACATGGCTTTTCTCCTTTCTTGATACTCATAACGGTATGGGCAAAGTTTCTGTAAATATTGGCAAAAGCTTCGATGAAACCTTCCGGATGCCCCCCTGGAGTGCGGGTATTCATTTTGGCCATATCACCGATAAAACCGTTATTTCCCATACGGATCACTTCTGTCGGTTTATTCGACCATTTAGCATATAAAGTATTCGGTTCCTGCTGCTGCCATTCCAGACCGCCCTTATCTCCGTAAATACGGATCCGGATATTGTTTTCTTCTCCGACAGCGACCTGCGATGCGGTTAAAGTTCCGACCACACCGTTCTCATAACGAAGGAATGCTGCGCCATCATCATCGATCGGACGTCCGGGCACAAAAGCATTCAGGTCGGCACAAACTTCCAGCACCTTCAAACCGGTTATATATTCACTCAGATGCCAGGCATGCGTACCGATATCTCCGATACAACCGGCTTTTCCGGAGCGTTTCGGGTCTGTACGCCATCCGGCGTTATTTCCACCCTGTAGTTCGATCCGATCGGAAAGCCATCCCTGGAGATATTCCACATAAACACGGCGGAGCGTTCCCAGTTCACCTCTGGCGATACGTTCTTTGGCTTCTTTTACTGCCGGATAGGCAGAATATACATGGGTCAGAGCCAGGATCAGTCCTGTTTCTTCCACTTTCTTCTGAAGTTGTTTAGCTTCTTCCAGCGAGAAGGTCATCGGTTTATCCACTACAACATGGAATCCTCTTTCCAAAGCCATCATAGCCGGTTCAAAATGCCAGCGGTTAGGTGTCACGATAGTCACAAAATCCATCCGTTCACCTTCCGGCAACGTCATTTCATGCTCGAACATTTCCTGATAAGTACTGTAAATGCGATCTTCCGGCAAGTAATAAGACAGACCGGAACTCTTAGAAATTTCAGGGTCTACGCTGAAACATCCGCATACCAGTTCGATCTGATTGTCCATAAAAGCCGCACGACGATGGATTGCACCGATAAAGGCGTCACTTCCACCGCCTACCATGCCCATTCTTAATTTTCTGTGTTTCATGATACTATAATTTTTACAAATGAATTGAGGCCTTAAAGATAGGATTTTATTTCGTTATATAAAAAAGATGAGGGAAGTTTAAGCAAGAACTGCACGAAGGGAAAAAGACGATTATTATGCTCATCGATCATAATGTGTCTTACAATTCACAAGGAACACTATATTATTATCTATACTATAAACTAACCGATGTTCATCTGTTATCCTTTTCGAAGCGGCGTTTACTTGGCCTAATAATTTCTCAGTTTTCCCTAATCCTCCAGTAAAAGAATGTATCTCTATATCTTTCATCAAACTAATCAATCTTCTATATATAGATTTATCATATTTTTGCCAATACAAAAAGTCCGCCCAAAAAAGATCACTAATATTTATTTTATACTTTTGAAAACCTAAAAGACGAAACAAATCATCTTTAGTGTTTACATCTTCTAACAGATAAGAATCAAACCATTCCTTCAAATCTAAAGAGAAAACATCCTCTTCTCGACAAATATTGTAAACATATTCAAAACCAACATTCTCTCCTACTTCATTGATTTTATTTAGATATATCCTTTTCTTCCTCCAATACATATCAGATTCAAAGCTTATAGCTGGCATTGATTTTATATATGCTACAGACAACCCCAAAGGAGTTCCTAAAACTAAATTTCCATTTTGATCAATTAATCTAAAACAGTTACCACAAAAAAGATTTAACTCATCTTCGTTCAACTCATCTGAAAATGGTTTTTTAAAGATCGATAAAATTAAATTTTTCAAATTAATATTCCTACAACTCTGTAACCATTCATAAAGATTTAGATTATCACAAGTCAAAATAATTTCAGAATAATTAGAAGGAAAAGAAATATGAGTAAAATTATATTGCTCCTTTGCTTGCTTAAATGTATTCAGACACTTTATAAATAAGTCTTCTACTTTTTTAGATGTAACACCAGTCGGGAATGACAATTCATTACAAACTAACTGTTTCATATTTAAAGTAATTTAAGTAATTGATTACTCCATTCATCCATAAAATTTTGTGGATAATCACTCAATTCTCCATTTTTATCAATCTGTATACTTCTATACACAGAATACAATTCATCTCCATCTTCCTTTCGATCAAAGTAAAATAAACCGATTTTGTCTTTTTCAATATTACGATCTTTTACAGCCACACGTATTCCATTTATAATATGGTCACTATGAGTTTCTATTACAATTTGGCCTCCGCTACATACAGCTAAAGCAATCAGTCGTCCCAACTCTGCTTGTCCCCTAGGATGAATATGAGATTCCGGGTTTTCTAATATTAATAACTTATCATCTTCCATAGTCAACAAAGCAACAATTACAGGCAGCACATAACTTAAACCAAAGCCTACATTCTTAGGTCGGAAAGCATTTGTATATGAACGTTTCGTTTCAAATTGATAATTCAAAATGACACTATCAGTACCTGGCACATTAACCGTATTCAATTTAACTCCGGGTGTTATTTCACCTAACCAGGCATCAACTTGATGTATTAAAGATTTTGATTTCGCTTTAGGATGTATAAGCTTCTCATTTTTAACCAGTTCCTGTCCAAATGCATTAAGATAATGCACAACAAATCTCCCATCAACACCAATTTGATGATTTTTAACAACTAAAGCACTCGATACAGGATAATCGACTTGAGGTGCAATATGTTCTGCATTTAAATATTGGAAATTGTTATTAAACAAAGATATCTCTTTCAAAACAAGTCCTGAATGATGCTGAACAGATTCCAATATATCACTATCAGCTGCATTTATAATTTGCCATTCATATTTATTTCCATCAAAATCTACACAAATAGTAATCATATCATTATGTGCAAACTGATATATTGCATCTGCACCTTTTCCTATTTGAACTAAATCTCCGTTTAAGACAACTTCACCACGATCAATCCTATCACTCTGTCTTAACATCAACAAAGACTGTATTACCGTTGACTTTCCCATTCCATTTAACCCTACTAATAAATTCAATGGTTTGAGATTTAAGCTTATATTTTTAAAAGCTTTGAAATTTTCGATCGACAAATTATTTATCATATTCTAACACATATTTTACCAAACTATTAATAGTATTATGCCTATAAATTATACGAGTTTTATCTCCTGTTGCAGATGTAATAGAAGCCATAAAAATAGGGTCGGTTTGCATTATATTCACAAACTTATGCCAAAGTATAGTCTTATATTGTAATAGTTTATCACGATCATTTTCTGACAATTTAGCTAAAATAACACTCCATACTTCAAATAAAGCTTTATTTAAAGGCTTACGCCGTTCCAAATTATCAGCTTTACGAAAAGCCCATGCACCAAACAGTTTCTTTGCCAAAATCATTGATTGTATAAAATTTTGTTTAATTGTATCTCTTTCAGTCACTGTTAAATTTTTAATATCTCTCATTCCATCATTCAAAAATGTTTCCATATCACTTTGATAAGATACATTTATATCTTTTGTGTAAAATGCAACAAATCGAGTTACAAATTCTCGATCAAGCATTCTTTCAGGACTAACTAAATTTTGAGTAACAGTTTTAAATTCATTACAATTAGCTAAAGAAGCCACAAATTCAGACGAAACACCTTGAAAAACAGCATGTCTAATTTCTTGTTGTTCCAGAGTAACACCACCCGTATTTAAACGTTTAAATATATTATACTTCACATCATCAGGTGTACCAGCATTAATCTGATATGTAACAATCTGTGTTTCATCAATTTGACGCTGCAAAGGGCGACTTAATTTATCATAAGTAATCCCTTCCAAGTCTGTAAGAAATTCTAAGCCAGTAAGAAATAAATCCTTTGTAACAACAAATCGTTTCAAAGCCGTTAATCGTTGAAGTCCATCAACAACTAGCCATTTATCATTATTACTCGCATCAAAATAAAATGCTGGTAAAGGGAATTTAATTAATATAGACTCTATTAACTGACTCTGTTGCTTATCACTCCATAATCCCTGCTTTCTTTGAAAGTATGTATTCAGATCGATTTCTTCAGGATATGCTGCCATTCTTTTTATTAACAAGTCAATAGTCAATTGCTTCGTCGTAATATCGATTTTCTTGGGATCAAATGGATCATTCATCAATATAGAAGACTCAGAAGTCGATAACTCTTCATCTTCTACCGAATTACAATTATTCTCCAACCCAAAGTTCTCACTATCTTTCATTCACATTACCACTTAGATGATTATTTGATGTATACAAATGTACATATTTTTCAGGCAATTCTGCTCTTTCTTATAAAAATTAGATCTTCCAAAACTTATTTTGCCAATCTTTATTCATTAATATGACATACAAGCACCTTTTCTTACTTCACCGGCTTCAACCCCATCTTTTCCGCACGCTCCAACATAAATCGATAGGCAGCTTCGTGTTCATTCGGTATCACACCGTCCAGAATAGCATTCTTGATGGCTTCTTTTATGACGCCTACCGGCTGTGAAGGAGGCAAGGAAAATGTTTCCATAATTTCCTCACCCGAGACAGGCGGCTGGAAATTCCGTACCCGGTCTTTTTCCTCTATTTCTGCCAGCTTCTCACGAACCAACCGGAAGTTATTCAGAAAACGGCGGACTTTTTCCGGATTCTTACTGGTGATATCCGCCTCACAAAGTTTCATCAAGTCATCGATATCGTCACCGGCATCGAACAACAAACGACGGATGGCAGAATCTGTCACTTCATCGTCTGCCAAAGCTATGGGACGCATATGAAGGGTTACCATTTTCTGTACATACTTCATTTTCTCATTCATCGGCAACTTCATCCGACGGAAAATACCCGGCAGCATACGCTCGCCAATAAAATTATGATTGTGGAACGTCCATCCCAGACGAGGATCAAAGCGTTTGGTTGCCGGTTTTCCTATATCATGGAAAATCGCACTCCAACGAAGCCACAGATTATCCGTTGTTTTACTCAAACGGTCCAACACCATTAAGGTATGGGCAAAATTATCCTTATGGCCGATGCCTTCTTTTGTTTCCACTCCTTTCAGAGCACACAGTTCCGGAAAAATCAGCTGCAACAATCCGCTCTTATCAAGCAAATCAAAACCGATGGAGGGTTTTGGCGAAAGTACGATCTTGTTCAATTCATCCACAATCCGTTCTTTGGATATAATGGAGATGCGTTCCTTATTGCGCTCAATCGCATCAAATGTATCGGGATGAATAAAAAATCCCAGCTGTGAAGCAAAGCGGACCGCACGCATCATACGCAACGGGTCATCACTGAACGTTATATCAGGATCGAGTGGCGTACGGATAATCAGATTGTCCATATCATCCAATCCTCCAAAAGGATCGACCAACTCCCCATAACGTTCTTTATTCAGACATAAAGCCAGTGCATTGATCGTAAAATCGCGCCTGTTCTGATCATCTTCCAAAGTCCCGTCTTCCACAATCGGCTTCCGGCTATCGCGATTATACGACTCTTTCCGTGCTCCGACAAACTCGATCTCAAGGTCGCCTGATTTCACCTGCGCCGTTCCGAAATTCTTGAATACGGACAAATGCGTCTTTTTCCCCAACTTGCCGGCAACAGCTTTTGCCAACTCTATCCCGCTGCCTACTGCAACAACATCAATATCTTTTGATGGACGGTATAAAAAAATATCTCTGACGTAACCGCCAATCACATAAGCCTCAACACCTAATTCATCTGCGGCCTCTGAAATTATGTGGAACGGTTTTGCCGATATATGATTTAAAATATCTTCCTGTTCTATATACATTCGCTTTATTTATCTCACTCATTGAGACTGCAAAGATAAAAAATATATCTTTGCAGACAGAACGAATAAGATAAACAACATGAAGAAGTCTGTAATATGTATCGCATTGGCAGCCGTAACCCTGGCTGCATGCAATAATACGGAGAAAGAAGCCCGGGCCCGGTTGAACAATGCAAAAAGTATGTATGAACGAAACGAGCTCTTCGCCGCAAAAAGCGAAATAGACTCTATCCGCGCACTCTATCCGAAAGAATTCAAAGTATTGAAAGATGGACTTTCCCTGATGCGTATGGTCGAGATGAAAGAGGCGGAACGGAATATCGCTTTTTGCGACAGCCTTATTCCCATCAAGACAGAAGAAGCGGAAGGACTGAAAAAGGGATTCGTTTTTGAAAAAGACAGCGTCTACGAAGAGATCGGTAATTATATATGGAAACAGCAGACAGTGGAGCGGAATGTGCAACGCTGTTATATCCGCAGCGGGGTCAACGAAAAGGGCGAGATTTATCTTGCCAGTGTTTTCTACGGCGGCGCACCGATCAACCATACAGGCATCAAGGTCAGTACGAAAGACGGCCAGTTTGCCGAAACAGCCGCAATCCCGTACGACGGCGGAGTAAACTACCGTTTTAAAGATCTGGGAAAAACAACTGAAGTCGTCACCTACAAAGGCGAAAAAGGACTCGATGCTGCCAAGTTCATTTCTACAAACGTAAAAGAACGTGTCAAAGCCGAGTACACAGGTGGCAAACCCTATACATTATATATAGCTGACGGGGATAAAAAAGCGATTGCCGCGACTTTTGAACTGGCTACTGTATTAAGCGATCTGGAAAATCTTCAGAAAGAGAAAGAAAAAGCAACCAAGCGAATTGCTTATTTGAAAAGCAAATTGGAAAGTAATACAGAAGAATAAACGGTCTGATTTTCTCCATAAAAAATCCGGTTCCCAATTGAATATGAGAACCGGATTTTTATTTGAGAGTATCTTTTTTTACTTCACGATCACCTTATAAGCCTTGTCACCTTCAACGGACACAATCACAACACCTCTTGCTGTCTGAATTGATTCATTATCAGAAGATACAAAGCGGGAACCGATTGTCTGCCCCAGAATATTCGATAAAGTAATTTTCTTACCTCCTGCATTACGGATTTGGAATTCACCTGTACTTCCGATTACCTGAATAGTCGTAGGCGCTTCGATTTCTTCGTTGGCAACAGGAGCCGGAGCATTCTCAATAGTAAACTCTGCCATCGGAACAGGCTGCATTACAGCAAATCCATTAACCATACCAACATAAGGTTTAGCATCATCCTTTTTGAACTCACTCTGGTTTTCCAGATAATAAGTACCACCCTCTACCATCTTGAATGCAAAGAGAGCCGGACTGTTTTCCATCGTTTTAACAGATTCATCGGAAATGAATACGGCACGTCCGCCTAAAGTATCACTAGCTGCCAAATAATAACGAGTTTCGTCACCCTCTTTCGCGCCTATGGCCTTGCAAGAGATATAATACAACTGTTTACCCAACGGACTCTTTTCAGCTTTCTCAACCCAAAGACTAAAATTATCCTCCACATAACCGGCTTTCGTTATATCATTACCTTCGATCTTCAGTTCGGCCAGGAATGTATTCGGGTTCATCACCAACGAATTATTAGCAGTAGAAAAACGCTTATGACCAACTTCCTGAGGAGCATATTCAGGAGCATCAGCAGACAGGATCATAACATTAGCCGGATTTTTTGTCAACTGAAGACAACCAGTCTGTATATCCATTCCAACGTAACGGCCTTCAGCATCACCCACAACTTTCATTGTAGACCATTGTCTTGTCTCATTAAAAACAAAGTGGAATGAAAGAGGCTCACTTGTCTCGGACAATTTCAAACTATCACTTTGGGCTGCGATTCTATCAGTTCCGAACAACGTACGTAGCTGATAAGAAATAATAGAGATTTCATCGCCTAACTGTTTAGCACCAGCTACTACTTGCGTATCCTTCGGTACCAGTTTAAACATAATCTGGTTAGAAATATCACCTGTTCCTTTCAAGATAGAATCGTTCGTAAATGTAGACAGATAAGCAGGACCTATCGGAATTCCGGGTATCAGATGAAGCGTAAATCCTTTCTCGGCCAATTCTTTCTCTGTATAAGCCCGCGAACCTAGATATTTATCTTTCAAATCAACAGACACCGGAGTAACTTTTACAGAGTCTCCATCGAGTAAATAGGTATCCTCCATTTCTGCCACTTCAAATATTTCCTGATTCAAGATAAAAGCATCATCAGATTCACGGTCGACAACGGAATATTTGCCATTTTCAGTTTTAATATACCATTGCCCTCTCGGCAAGTTCACAGAAGGAACACTGTCTCCCCCCATAAAGGAGTTTTTCTTAACATAATATTTACCTTTGGTACCTTTGCTTGCACTTTGGAGAAAATAAACGCCTGAACCTGTCGGTATATTTGCATGAGTTCCGGCAGACAAATTGATCAAAGGTGCTTTTCCTTGTTTCACAGCACCATTATCATCCACCTTTGAAACAGTCAACACTTTTTTCGGTCCAACACTGGCAAATACAACTTGCACAGTATCTTCTCCACTCTCAGGAGATCTTTTTAAAAATACAGATACTGAATCATTCTTTAAGTCGACTGTAAATTTAAACTTTTGCCAATCAGCATTCGGATCTTGCGTCTGACGGGTAGAATCCAAAGAAAAATTATATCCAAATACATCCTTTGCACCAGAAATATCTGTTTTAAGCATGTCGACACCAAAATATTTAGCCTTATTATCCGGAAATGCCTCGTTTCCTTTTTCCTGTAAAGTAACGTATCCGTCTTCATCATCGACATCTTTTGCTATCAGGTCTTTCCCTGAAAAAATATCCCCTTCATACGTATCACCAAACTTTAACTGGAAAGTCTTAAAACCAGCCCCGAGCTCGTCTGCCTTCAAAAGAAATTTGGAAGAAGGCTCTACTACCGTAAATTTAGCATTGGAATCAGCCGCAGGAGTATCAACCAAAGATAAATCTTTATCATTCGTAATCACAAAAGACAAATATTTATCTACGCTATAAAAACTTTTTAATTCTTGCGGATTATCTGTTCCATCCAAAATCCATTTATAAGCAACTCCATCTTTCACTGCAACCAGATTAGGTACCGGTTTTTTAGCCGGAGCAAAAGCCAAATAACTCAAAGTTGCTTTGTTTATGATCGAATAAGTTGTAACTCCTACGACCGCTTTTTTTTCCACTATCTGCCACAAAGCAGAATCAACTGCAGCCTTCGTCATATTTTCTTTAAAAGATCTTACTATAACAGAATCCGATTTATTACCATCCAGTGATAAGTAGAGATCTCCTGATTTCAAATAAAAGAAATCATTCGTAGCTCCAAATTCTGCTGCATTCATCGTGAAAGAACTTACCGCCATTAAAACCACAGCCAATAATGTAGATTTTCTATTCATATATTATTTCACTTTTGATTTACATATTAACCCATACTAAGTACAAAGATAGAATATTTTAAATCCGAAATTACTATAACAAACGCTAATAATCAAGTATATTGTACAAAAGAGACGACTTTTCATGCAAAATCATACTGGAACAATGCATCTTATCACCTTTACTCTTTTCACATTCCCAATACCTCTTTAAGAGAATCTGTTTCATAGTAATGGAACAGTTGTTTCATTATGTAGAAACACTTGTTTCTTTAGGATGAAACAATATCGATGATACTGCTTTCGTTAAACATTTATAGATTGTTTATATGCACTACACCGAAAGCTTACTATATAATTTAGTACGTATAGTAATTCCACTGACATCAGTACAAAAAGCAAATACAATTGCGAATGTTTTTGAGAAGTTTCCTTCCCTAACAAAAAAGGCTTACCTTAGTGCCGTAATTCAAAAAATATGGTAACAGAAGAATTAAAAAGACTCTACTACGAATATACCGGTTCACAGGCCGAAGATATAACAGAACTACCTTCATCCGGTTCTAACCGCCGGTATTTCAGAATATCCGGCCCGAAAACATTGATAGGGGTCAGCGGCTCTTCCCAGGAGGAGAACAAAGCGTTTATTTATATGTCCGGATTTTTCAGGGGAAAAGGTATTTCCGTCCCGGAAGTGCATTTTCATTCGGACGATTATTTTTTTTATTTGCAGGAAGACCTGGGCGACACCATGCTTTTCAATGCCATAGAAAAAGGACGCAAAAGCTGTGTATTCGATGAAGAGGAACGCCGGTTGTTACACAAAACAATCACGCAACTTCCTTCTATCCAGTATGCCGGTGCCGAAGGATTCGAGTATGAGAACTGTTATCCTCAACCGGAATTCAACCAACGTTCTATTCTCTGGGACCTGAATTACTTCAAATATTGCTTTCTGAAAGCGACGGGGATGGAGTTTCAGGAAGACCGCCTGGAAGATGATTTCCAGAAAATGAGCGATGTATTGCTTCAAGACACCTCTCCCACCTTCCTTTATCGGGATTTCCAGTCACGCAACGTCATGATCAAAGAAGGCGAACCCTGGTTTATTGATTTCCAGGGAGGACGAAAAGGTCCGGTCTATTATGACGTAGCCTCTTTCCTTTGGCAGGCTAAAGCCAATTACCCGGAAGATTTGAGAAACGAATTGCTTGCCGACTATCTGCAAGCCTTACGAAAATATACTGATGTAGACGAAGAACATTTCTTCTGCCAGCTACGCCATTTCGTGTTGTTCCGCACACTACAGGTGCTGGGAGCCTACGGTTTCAGGGGATACTTTGAAAAGAAACCGCATTTTATCCAAAGCGTACCTTTCGCCATCAACAATCTGCGGCAGTTATTAAAGAATGATTATCCGGAATATCCGTACTTGTGCGCCGTTCTGAGAGAACTGACCGGCCTGACGCAGTTCAGGGACGACATACAAAAACGGATGCTGGAAGTTAAGATCGTCAGCTTTGCCTACAAAAAAGGAATACCGAACGATCCGAGCGGAAACGGCGGTGGTTTCGTATTCGATTGCCGGGCCATCAACAACCCGGGAAAATATGAACGATACAACCATTTTACAGGACTGGACGAGCCAGTGATCCACTTCCTGGAAGAAGACGGGGAAATCACGCAATTCCTGGAACATGTATATACGATCGTGGATGCTTCGGTGAAACGTTATCTGGACCGTGGTTTCACGAATCTGATGATCTCTTTCGGTTGTACCGGCGGACAACATCGTTCCGTCTATTCGGCACAACATCTGGCAGAGCATCTGCATGCCAAATTCGGAGTAAAAGTAGACCTTACCCACAGGGAACAAAATATAGAACAAATCTTTGACGCAATATTATGAAAGCTATGATTTTTGCAGCCGGTATGGGGACCCGCCTCAAACCGATGACTGACAATACACCAAAAGCATTGATACCAATAAATGGAAGACTAATGTTGGAACATGTAATTCTGAAGCTGAAGGATGCAGGGTTTCATCAGATCGTTATCAACGTTCACCACCTGGGAGACCAGATCATCGATTTCCTGGCAGCCAACAACAACTTTGGAGTTCAGATCCATATCTCCGACGAACGGGATTACCTGCTCGACACAGGAGGCGGCATCAAAAAAGCGGCCAAATTCCTTCAGGGAAACGAACCGTTTCTGGTACACAATGTCGACATCATGTCGAATGTGGATCTGAAAAAGTTATACAATTGCCATCTGGAAACCAATCCGGTCGCTACCTTGCTGGTCAGTAAACGTAACACATCGCGTTATCTCCTGTTCAACAAAGAGAGCCGGTTGTGCGGATGGAGAAATCATGAAACCGGAGAAGTAAAATCTTATTATCCGGATTTCGACCCCAAACAATATAATGAATACGCTTTCAGCGGTATCCATGTAATATCACCGAAAATATTCGACTGGATGGAAGAATGGACGGGCAAATTCTCGATCATCAATTTCTATCTGGCTATCTGTGCTAAAACAAATATCCATGCCTATGCAGCCGAAAACTTACAGTTGCTGGATATAGGCAAGCCGGAGGCTTTAGCCAAAGCGGAAAAATGGATGAAAGGTTTATAATACGAAGATAAAGACAATAATACATCAGGATGGCTTTAGCCGGAAATGTCTTTCAGACAATTCTGACTAAGGCCATTAATAATGGCAGATAGTCTTTCAACTCGACACGCAAAAGTTTCAATGCCTGTTGAATACGATAATCGACCGTTTTAGATGAAACATTCAGCTTCTGTGCTATCTCATTATAAGTCATATTCTGGAAGCGATTCATTTCAAAAGCCTCCCGGTAACTTTCCGGTAAACGTGACAAAGCAGCTTCAATATTCCTCGTCAACTCTTCAACCACATAAAAGTCCGGATCTTCATACTGTGACTGCCAATCTGCATACAGCGTATTTACAATCTGTTGTTTCAGTTCATTCCGATTGATCAGGGTCAGGCATCTGTTCTTTACGGCTTTAAATAGATAATTCTTCGGAGAGGATTCGATAACCTGCATGCTACTGTTTTCCCAAAACCAAACCATCACATCTTGTACGATCTCCTGACCGTCATCTACATTTACAAATTGTTTGGCATAAGCACACAAAAGAGGATAATAACGCATAAACAATACATCGAATGCTTTCACATCGCCTGCTTGAATCCTTTGAAAAAGAATCTCATCGTTTGTGTTGTCTGTAGTAGTTGAAAGCATATTAAGACCTATAATGTATTAAATTCCAGTGATACTAATGTGAGTCTGTGCAAAAATAACATTTTTCAACATATCAACCTATTACAACACGATTAACTTTTTCAAAAAAATATCACAAAAAAATGCTTTTTCGTTTAGGAGGTTTTCCCGCTCATTAGTCTTAATTATAAAAGAGACAAAATGGATACACAAAAAAACATAGACGAACATATGCTTCTGGACTACTTTTCAGGTTCACTATCCGCTACTCAAAAACAAGAAGTAGAAGAATGGCTGAACCAATCTGAGGAAAACAGAAAAATAGCTCGTGACATTCAATATATTTATTTAGCAACCGACACACTTCAGACAATAAAAGGAATAAACTCCGACCAGGCTCTTGTCCAGGTAAAGAAAAGGATCATTAAGCCCGAAAAAAAACATTACTTTGTCTGGCTTCAAAGAATCGCTGCTATATTGGTTTTACCTTTACTAATCAGCACACTTTATTTTGCTCTCAAAGAAGATCCGGTTGAATACATTGAAATCAGGACAAATCCGGGTATGGTGGCTAAAGTTGATCTGCCAGACAAAAGTAAAGTATGGCTAAACTCCCAATCTTACTTGAAATATCCACAAAAATTTACAGGAGATACGCGTTATGTAGAAATTAACGGGGAAGCCTACTTCTCCATCCAAAAGGATAAAACCAAAAAATTTATAGTAAATACACCTTTTGATATAAAAGCAGAAGTATTAGGCACAGAATTTAATATTGAAGCCTATAAGAAGAAAAATCAAGTAACTACAACTTTGGTCTCTGGTTCAGTTAGACTTTCATTCCTAAATAAGGACAACAAAGAAGAATCTGTAATAATGAAACCTGATGAGGAAATTTCATATAACATTAAAAATAAAAAGATTAAACTTCATACATCCTATATTCCAACACAAATAGCCTGGAAAGATGGACTGGTTATTTTAAGAAACACACCATTTGAAGAAGTTCTAAAAATATTGAGTAAACGATTCAATACAAACTTCATCGTAAAGAACGACCTATTGTATAACAATTCGTTTACTGGTACATTTAGTGGACAACATCTCCATCTGATACTTGAACATTTTCGCTTATCAACTGATATTCAATACAAATTCATTGATCCGGATATCAGTCAAAATAAAATATCCGAAAAGACAATTGTCGAATTATATTAATCTTTTGTGTAACCTAAATTAAGTACAGCATGAAAAGAAAGAAGCCTCCTTAGAAAAAACATACGGAAAAATATTGACGTATTTCTCCGTATGAAAAACAACTGTAAGCTTGTTTGGCGACAAGCTCCAGCAAATGAATTTTTTTAACTCTAAAATCACTTACAAATCTATGACAAATTATTTTAGCATCCAACATTTCAGGATGGTGAATTTATCGTTTATTGTCCTGAAAAAAATACCATTATGTATGAGACTCACCGCAATAATGTTATTTGTATGCATCGGACTGGCATATGCCTCCGAAAGTTACAGTCAATCTACAACACTAACTCTGAACGTTAACAACAAAACGGTACAAGAGGTCCTGGATGAAATTGAGAAACAATCTGAGTTTCACTTCTTCTATAACAACAAGCAGGTAAATACGAATCGTGTTGTTTCTATTAAAAGTAAAAAAAAGGATGTATTCAACGTTCTTGAACAATTATTCAATGGAACGGATATCAGTTATAAGGTTTTGGATAAAAGCATTATCCTCTCTCCCAAAGAGATGCTGATGAGTGCTGTCGTACAGCAATCCATAAAAAATATATCCGGTACTATTACCGATAGCAATGGCGAACCAATCATCGGAGCAAATGTATTGGAGAAAGGATCTACAAACGGTACCGTAACCGATATCAACGGCAAATTTAGTTTATCCGTACCCAATAAATCGACATTGGTAATCTCCTATATCGGATATGTATCCAAAGCTATTGTCGTAGGAAACCAGACAGTCTTCAACATACAATTGACAGAAGACACTCAAAACTTAAATGAAGTAGTTGTAACAGCGTTAGGTATCAAACGTGAAGAAAAAGCTTTGGGATATGCGGTTCAAAAAGTAGATGCGAAAGCATTAACCTCAGCAAAAAGTATCGATGTCGGAACTTCATTAACCGGAAAAGTGGCAGGTTTAAATGTTAAAAACAGTACCGAATTCAATGAAGCTCCCTCTTTGAAATTAAGAGGAGAAACTCCCATATTGATCATCGACGGTATCCCATATGGAAATATGACATTGAACGAAATTGCACCTGACGATATCGAATCCATCGATGTCTTAAAAGGTGCCACCGCTTCTGCTTTATACGGAGCACGCGGTACAACCGGTGCGATCATGATCACTACCAAGAGAGGTTCACAAAATGAAGGTATCAATGTAGAGATCAACAGTAACACAATGTTTTTCGCAGGATATCTGGCATTCCCAGAAGTACAATCATCTTATAGTAGAGGCTACGGCGGAAAATACAACAGCGATTATGTATGGGGAGACAAATTGGATATCGGAAGAACGGCTATTCAATACGACCCGGAAACATTCGAGTGGAGAGAAATGGAGTTAACATCCAAAGGAAAAAATAACTTTAAAAACTTCCTCCAATTCAGTGCGATTACAAACAACAATGTCAGTGTCTCGCAAAAAGGAAAGTACGGCTCGTTCAGAACATCATTGACCCACGTGTTCAACAAGGGACAATATCCTAACCAAAAACTGAACAAAATAACTTATACTGCCGGAGGTGAAATGAGTTACAAAAATTTCAAACTGGAAGGATCAGCGTCATACAACAAACGTGTGTCATCAAACGACAACGGTTCAGGTTATAGCGGCAGCTATATTTATGACATGGTAATTTGGGGTGGTACGGAATATGATGTACGCGATTATAAAAATTATTGGGTTGAAGGTAAAGAAAATGAACAGCAAAACTGGTACGATAATAGCTGGTATGACAATCCGTGGTTTAAAGCCAACGAAGTTGTCGATGCTTATGATACTGATATATTGAATGTGTATATGAATTCGTCCTATGAAATTACTCCTTGGCTGAAAGCCATGTTAAGAGGCGGATTGGACTTTTATTCCAAGAAAAATGAATGGAGAAATGCGAAAAGTGCCAATTATGCATGGGATAAAAACGGATTCTTCGGTATCAGTCGCACTTCCGGTTACAGTATCAATACAGACGCCATGTTAATGGCAGACAAGACATGGGGAAAACTAAATATGAATGTATTAGCCGGTGGTAATATTTATTTCTATTCGGATGACAAAATGAGAAGCACCACCTCCGGCGGTCTGACTATTCCCGGATTTTATTCTCTAAAAGCCAGCGTCGATCCTATCGATGCCAGCAGTGAATTGAAAAGGAAAAGAGTAAACAGCTTATATGGTAAATTGTCATTATCATGGGCCAGTACCTATTTCCTTGATGTAACCGGACGTAACGACTGGTCATCCACATTATCCAAAGAGACACGTTCTTACTTCTATCCTTCCGTCGCCGGAAGTGTGGTATTATCAGAGATCATCACTTTACCCGAAGCTTGGAATTTCTGGAAGATAAGAGGTTCATGGACAACCTCCAAACAGGATGCAGGCGTCTATGACAACAATAATGTTTACTCTGTCTCTACGAATGTTTGGGACGGACTTGGTACCGCTTCTTATCCTTCATCTCTAATCGGAGGTAATGTACATCCAAAAAAATCAATGGTATATGAAGTCGGAACAGCCGCAAACTTCTTTAATAATAGATTATATGCAGACTTAGCATATTTCAGAAAACTTGAATCGGACTTCATTATTTCCGGAGGTATAAGTTCTGCAACAGGTTTCAGTTCTGTGCAAGTCAACTTTAAAGAAGAAAGATTGAGAAACGGTTATGAATTAACGATAGGGGGAAGTCCTATAAAAAACAAAGATTTCCAGTGGGACATCCTTACAAACTGGGGACATGATAAATATTCTTACTTCAAAATCGACCCAGATTATTCAACTAAAAAACCCTGGGTAAAAAAAGGAGAAAGCTGGGATTGGTTCGACATCTACGACTGGGACAGAGATCCAGACGGAAATATTATACATAACGGAGGTATTCCGGTAAAACAAAACTTCAAGACCAAAGTAGGAAACCTGACACCTGACTTGGTTTGGGGTATTACTAATACTTTCAGATATAAAAACTTTACACTTAACTTCACTATCGATGGACGTATTGGTGGCATGTCATATTCACGTACCCACCAAATGTTATGGAACTCCGGAGCACATAAAGATTCTGACAATCAATGGCGATATGAAGAAGTGGTCAATGGAAACAAAACATTCATCGGAGAAGGTGTAAAAGTGGTATCCGGTAGTGTTGAACGTGATCCAGATGGAAATATCATCAGTGACACCCGCGTGTTCGCTCCTAATGATGTCGTTGT
>ERZ1673696.778-NODE-778-length-31408-cov-5.170797_pt1 | contig 31408 bp, 29 predicted proteins | sample MGYA00580226_ERZ1673696 | MGnify/ENA primary metagenome ERZ1673696 (study PRJEB41218, sample SAMN15661743) | gut metagenome | host: Homo sapiens | place: Canada: London | collected 2015-08-20/2019-03-30 | study: EMG produced TPA metagenomics assembly of... | reverse complement strand
TTTACGGCTATGGGTATCTGCAGGCAGTGCAAAGAGTATTTTGCGGCAAAAAAGAGCAAAAAATGAAGTAGGATTTGTACGGTGCAAAAGATTGAAATCCGTTGGCTTTGGCGGATTTCAATCTTTTTAAATATTAATGATTGGAATTTTTTACATTTAAAATCAAACGACTGTGTATGGATGGATTTGCTTGCGGAAAAAGCGTTCTTATATTATAATGAAAATATAAAAATTGCAGTGCGTTTTTTGTGCTGTTTGATGGAGGAAACATATGAAGGCTATAGAAAAAAAGACAGTTGACGCGATACGGATTCTTTCGGCGGAAGGAGTACAAAAGGCCAACAGCGGCCACCCCGGCTTGCCGATGGGATCGGCTCCCCTTGCCTATGCGCTGTGGACCAAGCATTTAAAGCACAATCCTCAAAATCCTGCTTTTGCTGACCGGGATCGGTTTGTTCTTTCGGCGGGGCATGGCTCTATGCTGCTGTATTCGCTTTTATATATGTTTGGCTATCCGCTTACAATAGAGGATATCAAAAACTTCCGTCAATGGGGCAGCAAAACGCCGGGGCACCCCGAATACGGCCATACCGAAGGCGTGGAGACTTCTACCGGCCCGCTGGGGCAGGGCTTTGCCAATGCAGTGGGTATGGCGATGGCTGAAGCGCACCTGGCTGCAAAATTTAACCGCGAGGGCTTCCCGGTTGTGGATCATTATACCTATGTTCTGGTGGGCGACGGGTGTTTACAGGAGGGGATTCAGTATGAGGCCGCTTCCCTGGCCGGTACGCTGAAACTGGGGAAGCTTATTTGTATTTATGATAAAAATAATATTACGATTGAAGGCGATATTTCCACTGCTTTCAGTGAGGATGTCGGCGCCCGGCATAAAGCGATGGGCTGGCATGTCGTGCAGGTGGCCGACGGCAACGATACCGATGCGGTGGCCGCCGCCATTGCTGAAGCAAAAGCTGTTTCGGACAAGCCTTCCCTGATTATCTGCCGCACGGATATTGGCTACGGATGCCCGGCTAAGCAGGGAAAGGCCTCGGCACATGGGGAGCCTTTGGGAGAGGAAAACCTGAGCGAAACCAAAAAGAATTTGGGCTGGGAGTACGCGCCCTTTGAGGTACCGCAGGATGTGCTGGATTTTGTTCGGGAAACGGCCGCTCATGGCAAAGCGGCAGAGCAGGCTTGGAATGCTATGATGCAGCGCTACGCGGAAAAATATCCTGAGCTTTATAAGGAATATACCGTTTGGTTTAAGCGCGAATTTCCGCAGGATCTTATTCAGAATGAGGATTTTTGGCGCTTTGATGACAAACCTTCGGCTACCCGCGCCAGCTCCGGTGAGATTTTGAATCGATTGGCGGCTATGCAGCCCAATTTGTTCGGCGGCAGTGCTGATCTGGGACCTTCTAATAAGAGTGAAATGAAAGGAAGACCGTATTTCAGCGCGGAGACGCCGGAGGGAAGCAATGTCCATTTTGGCATTCGGGAACATGCTATGGCAGCCATCGTGAACGGTTTGTATCTGCACGGCGGTGTAACGCCTTATTGCGCAACCTTTTTTGTGTTTACCGACTATATGAAAAACGCCATGCGTATGGCGGCATTGATGAAGTTGCCGGTAACTTATGTGCTGACGCATGATTCTATCGGTGTGGGGGAGGACGGTCCGACCCATGAGCCGATCGAGCAGCTGGCAGCTCTGCGCAGTATTCCCGGTATGACGGTGTTCCGTCCTGCCGATGCAAAAGAAACGGCGGCTGCCTATACCGTAGCAATGAACAATGATGGTCCCACAGCTATTGTGCTGACGCGGCAGAATCTTCCCCAATATGGAGGCAGCGGCAAAGATGCCTTAAAAGGCGGCTATGTGCTGCAGAAAGCGGAAAAAGCAGTACCGGATGTGCTGCTGATAGCCAGCGGCTCTGAAGTGGAGCAAGCAGTGGGGGCTGCTGCTCTTTTAAAGCAGGAAGGAATTGAGGCCAGTGTGGTTTCTATGCCCTCGATGGAACTGTTTGAAAAGCAAAGCAAGGAATATAAAGAAAGCGTACTGCCGAAAGAAGTACGCGCCCGCGTGGCTGTAGAAGCGGCTTCTTCTCAAAGCTGGTATCGCTATATCGGCTTAGACGGCGCAGCAGTGTGCATCGATCACTTTGGTGCTTCTGCGCCTGCAAAAGTACTGTTTGAAAAATTTGGCTTTACTGCACAGCACGTGGCTGAGACTGCAAAAGCAGTATTGAACAAATAAATGCATTTATGTACATATATAAATCCCGCAGATATCTGCGGGATTTTTTTGTACAAAAGGAAAAAAGATGAAGTCAAAACAGGGCATACAAGGGATTGCATGCTAAAAAAGAAAGGCTGTGGTTCTGTTGGCTGAAAAGAGTGCCGGACATCTTAATTCGTATGGTGTTTAATGGAAAATCTATGGAGAGGTTTTGCCTATCTTTGATTCTTATAAGATGTATTATTTCTAAATTGGGACAAATATTCTGAAGAGTTACACCCGAGAGTAAAAATTTTTTATAGGTAAGCGTAAGAGTTTCTGCTTGAAAGACGATTCTTTTTAAGGAGAGGCATCCTTCTATGGAACGCATATCGAAGAGGGTTATTGTTTTAGGAAAGATAATTTCCTCAATCACACGGTTTCCGGAAAAAGCAATGGGGCTGATCTGAGAAACTTCTTTGCCGTTAAGGCACGCTGGTACAGATACGCGCTTGGCGCGGCCGGTATATTTTATAAGGGTAACAGAATCTTCTTCTGTAAAAATAAAGCAAGCGTTGTGTAGAAAAAGGGGGGATGAAGCGGCAAAGAGTACGACAGCTGCCAGCAGCATGCAGAGCAGAAAATGGATTTTTTTCACGGTGCTATAGTCCTTTTGCATAAAAGTTTATATAATGTATACATTATATATTGATAACATTATATAATGTGCATATCTATTTGTCAAGAACTGTTTTTTATATAATGTATTCATTATATATTGTTGGGGTGATATAATTGACGCTGCGCATTTATGAAATTTTAAAGGAAAAGGGCAAAACAAAGTATTGGCTGTATATTCAGTTGGGATTAAGCTATCAGAATTTTAATAAAATCATCAATAACCAAACGAAAAGTATTAAGTTTGAAAATTTAAAGGCTCTTTGTGATATTTTGGAATGTACACCCAACGATTTGTTTCAGGAATACTATCAGGCGCCGTAACATAGTATCTTTTCTTGCTTGTATGGCAGGAGTATGATAGAATACAAAAAAGGAGCGTATTTTATGAATTTTGAAATCAGCGGAGGAAATCCGCAGGCGAGAATTGAACTGGTGAACCAGCGGGAGGAGAACGGCGTTTTTTACACAGATGTTGTGATGCAGCTTCAGGAAAAAGCCGTGCCGCAGAAGTTTAAAATCACCTGGAAGCTGCCGGCATGCGATTGCTATTCGGTTTGGAGCCCGTCCCTGCGGGATTCCCGTCATCTTGGCCCGAATTGGAGCAAGCGCCGTACCGAGGCAAGGCTGGCAGCCTGGATGCCGCTGCAAAGTGTGATTTCCTTAGGGGGAAAGAATCGGCTGACGATCGCACTTTCGGATGCAGCAACGCCTACGGCAATTGCTACGGGGATTTGTGAGGAGGACGGCTGTATCGATTGTACGGTAGAGTTCTTTACACTGCCTACTACGCCGGTGGAGTCGTATCGGGCTGTGCTGCGGCTGGATATGCGCGATATTCCGTATTATGACAGCATCTACGATGTCGTGAACTGGTGGGAGAAAGACTATTATGCGCCTGCCCCGGTGCCGGAGGCGGCTAAAATGCCGATGGATTCCCTGTGGTACAGCTTTCATCAACTGTTGGACAGGGAACAAATTTTAGAGGAGTGCCGGCTCTCAAAGGCTGCGGGAATGGAGACCGTGATCATTGACGACGGGTGGCAGACGGAGGATAACAGCCGCGGCTATGCTTATTGCGGCGATTGGAAGGTGGCTTCTTCCAAAATACCGGATATGAAGGCGTTTGTGGACCAGCTTCATGCTATCGGTATGAAGGTGATGCTATGGTATTCGGTGCCTTTTGTAGGGCTTCACTCTTCGGCCTATGAGCAATTTCGCGATATGCTGCTGGACGGCAGCGGTAACGGAAGGGATTTTTGGGCGCTGGATCCGCGGTATCCGCAGGTGCGGCAGTACTTAGTAAAGACGTATAAAGAAGCTGTAGCAGCGTGGGGATTGGACGGTTTAAAGCTGGACTTTATTGATTCCTTTATTCTGCGCGGAAAATCGATTGAAGAGGATCCCCGGCGGGATTATGCTTCTCTGGAGGACGGTGTGGATGCGCTGATGCGGGAAGTTACAGAGGTATTGTACCAGCAGAATCCGGAAGTTTTGCTTGAGTTCCGCCAAACTTATGTAGGGCCGAATATTCGTCGGTACGGCAATATGCTGCGCGTAGCAGACTGTCCGGGTGATGCGCTGCGCAACCGTGGAGATGTAGTAAATCTTCGGTTGACTTCCGGCAAAACGGCCGTTCATTCCGATATGCTGATGTGGCATTATGACGATTCGGTAGAGAGCGCGGCGGCACAGCTGATAAGCGTGCTTTACAGTGTACCGCAGATTTCCATGCGGCTGAATCGCCTGCGGGAGGACCACCGGCGTATGCTTTCTTATTATCTTTCTTTTTGGCGGCAGAACCGAGAGGTTTTATTAGAGGGCAAACTTACAGCTTCTAATCCGGAAGCAGGATACAGCCAGGTTTGCGCAAGCTTGGGAGATAAAGCGGTAATTACGGCGTATACGCAGCCAGTTATTGCCGGTGCATATGCGGATTTTGCTGTAGTAAACGGCACGGCAAGCCAAAGCCTTTATTTTAAAAATTGTACGGGAAGGAACTATCGAATCGTAGATTGCATGGGGCAGGAGCAGGCAAGCGGTGTTTTTGGGCCGGAGGCGATAGGCGAGCTTATAGTACCGCGTGCCGGAATAGTGTTTGTAAAATAGCTTTTTGTATTTGTTTCATACAAAGAAAAATAAAAAAGCCCTCTGCGCAAGCAGAGGGCTTTCAAATTATCTCAGTTATCTAAAATACTTACTTCGGTATCCTTATCAAATAATTGGATGCGATAAGGATCTAAAGCAAGTACAACGTCATCGCCGCTCATAATGGTAGAACGCGGGTTGACACGGGCAACGGCGTTATCATCTTTGCCATCCATCTCTAAGTAAACTAAGGTTTCAAAACCCAGCTTTTCAAGAATATCTACATGCGCTTTAATTTTTGCTTCAGGATGTGCTTCGATGAATACCTGTTCGTCATGGATATCGTCAGGGCGGATTCCTAAGGTAACATCCTTACCGATATAGCTTTCATCTGTCAGCTTGGAAACAATCGTTTGAGGAAGCGTTACTTTGTTTTCGCCAAAGCGCGCAATTACGTTGTCGCCTTCTTTGATCAACGTTGCGTCAAAGAAGTTCATCTGCGGAGAACCGATGAAACCGGCCACAAACTTGTTGCAGGGATAATCGTAGAGGTTCTGCGGAGAATCTACCTGCTGAATAAAGCCATCCTTCATAACAACGATGCGGGTACCCATCGTCATAGCTTCCGTTTGGTCGTGGGTAACATAGATGAAAGTAGTATTTAAACGTTTATGCAGACGGGTGATTTCGGTACGCATCTGTACACGCAGTTTTGCGTCCAAGTTGGAAAGCGGTTCGTCCATTAAGAAAACCATGGGCTCACGCACGATAGCACGGCCTAACGCAACACGCTGACGCTGTCCGCCGGAGAGCGCTTTGGGTTTGCGGTTCAAGTATTCTTCAATACCTAGCGCCTTGGCGGCCTCTTTAACCTTTTTGTCAATTTCGCCCTTATGTACTTTACGCAACCGAAGGCCGAACGCCATGTTCTCGTAAACCGTCATATGCGGATACAGCGCATAGTTTTGGAAAACCATTGCGATATCTCTGTCTTTGGGGGCAACGTCGTTCATCAGCTTATCGCCGATAAAGAGTTCGCCTTCGGTAATCTCCTCAAGGCCGGCCACCATACGAAGCGTGGTAGATTTTCCGCAGCCGGAGGGGCCTACCAAAACGATAAATTCTTTATCCTTAATTACCAGGTTAAAGTCATTAACAGCGGTAACACCGCCCGGATATACCTTATAGATATGTCTTAAAGTAACGCCTGCCATAAAACAGTCCTCCCGAATTATTTTTTATCATTGTATCATGCTCTGTATTTTGACGCTACTGTCAAACTGCACAAAAAGCCTGAGCAATTTTCACATGGAGCGGTTTGTAACAACTTTGACGCCGCTGACATAATATATCACTGTAAGATGTACTTACAAATTTTTGTTAAAAAGGAGTTTTATTATGGGCGGATTCTTTTCCAGAAACGAGTGCGGCAACAATGATTGCACCTGGCTGATCATTCTTCTTATCATCCTTTTCTGCTGCGGCGGCAATAATGGCTGCGGTGGATTTGGCGGTGACGGCAACTGCTGCTGGATCATCATTCTGATTCTTCTGCTTTGCTGCTGCGGTGACTGCGGCAATGGCTGCGGAAACAACAACGGCTGCGGCTGCTAACAATTTTTGCTGCACATAATAACGGTAAGACCTGAAGGAAAGCCGCGGGGCTTTTGTTCAGGCGAAGACAGAGATAAAAGGTACCGAAGAAACCATTTATTTCTCTTTCGTATAAAAAAGACCTGCCTTGGGGCCGGTCTTTTTTTATGTTTTTTGGAATGTTTGTGCTTTATATTGCTGGGGCGAGCAGCCCGTATGCTGTCGGAATACCTGTAAAAAATTAGAAAGCGAGCCAAAGCCCGAGGCAAAGCAGGCCTCCGTTACAGAAAGATGATCCTCCAACAATATTTTGGCACAGTTTATCTTGCAACTGTTAAGGTATTGTGTATAGGACTGCCCCACGGATTTTTTAAACAGACTGCCGAAATAGACCGGGGAAAGGCATACCTGGGCAGCAGCTGTCTGCAGCGAAGGACTTTCGCGAAAATGGGTTTGGACAAAAAGCATGGCTTTTTTCACGGCGGAAAGCTCGTTTGTTAAGGGCGTATCTTCTAGAATAAAGGAGAGAATATAATCCATCAGAGGTTGAATGTGTGAGCTGCTTTGATCTTCTTGAAATAAAAGTTCGGCTGCGGTATCTAATTTTTGTAGGATCTGCTCTGCAAAAAAACAGCAGGATTCTTTTTTTAAAAGCAGGGTCTGCATCTGTGCAGAGGAGAGCAGTGATTCGTCAAAGGTAATGTTCCATAATAAAAGCGGCTTCTGTACGGTTACTTTATGAAAATCGGCAGGACTTACTATATATACACAGCCCCTTTTAAGGGTGTATTCTGTTCCATTGAGCTGGTGCAGGCCGCACCCCTCTAAGATGATTTCCAGTTCAAAGTAATCATGGGCATGCAGCGGGAAATCTTTTGCGTTTCGGCGGACAACATTCAGGTGTTTTCCCGTACCGATATATTCTTCTTTTTTCAGCCGCTGTTTCTGCATCAAGTATCATCTCCCGCTTTATAGAATTATTATACCGCAAAAAACAATAATTTCAATAAAAATCTTAAATATTTGCGGATAATTCCTAAGTTTTTGAGAGAAACAGCGGCAGAATTTTTTTATAATATGAAAGGAGGCGATACTGTGAGATATGTTGGAATCGACATCGGCGGAACGAAATGCGCTGTAGTATTCGGAACGGAAACTGGAGAGGTGCAGGAAAAAATAAGCTTTGCAACTACAAATAAAGAAGAAACGCTGCAGCAGATTTTTGCGGTCATCAAAAAACAGCGGGGATTTGCAAGTATTGGCGTAAGCTGCGGCGGCCCCTTGGATGAGAAGAACGGGATAATTCTTTCGCCGCCCAATCTGCCCGGATGGAATCAGGTTGCGATAAAAAGCATGTTGGAGGGAGCTTTTGGTGTGCCCGCCGGTTTGCGCAATGATGCAAATGCCTGCGCCATGGCTGAATGGCGTTTTGGAGCGGGCAAGGGGACGCAAAACATGGTGTTTTTAACTTTTGGTACCGGATTGGGAGCCGGTATTATCTGTAATGGCCGGCTCTATAGCGGTGCCAACGGCTTTGCCGGAGAATTGGGACATATCCGTCTGGATTCGTTTGGTCCCGCCGGCTATGGAAAGATGGGTTCTTTTGAAGGCTTTTGCAGCGGCGGCGGTTTGGCGGAGCTGGGAAAGATGCTTGCCAGAGAAGCAATGCAGCGGGGGGAAAACCCTTTTTGCTGCAGGGATGGACTGGAGAAGATTACCGCGGCATCGCTGGCACGCGCGGCGCGCGAGGGAGATTCCTGTGCAAAGAAGGCTTTTGCACTTTGTGGGAGGCAGTTGGGAACGGGACTTGCTATTGTGATCGATTTGCTGAATCCGGAGCTGATCATTATCGGCAGTGTGTTTGCCCGCTGCCGGGATCTTTTGGAAGAGGAGATGCAGAGGGTTTTGCGGAGAGAGGCGCTTCCTCAGGCGCTGGAAGCTTGCAGGATAACTGTTCCGGCTCTGGGTGAAAATATAGGCGATGCGGCGGCCTTGGCCGTTGCGGCGGAGGTTTATGATGAGAAAAATAGATGAGGTCATGGCACGGTATACCTGCCTTCGGGAGTGCAGAGCCGATATGATAGCTGCGGTAGAACTTTTAGTGGAAACGGCACAAAGCGGCGGCAAAATACTGCTTTGCGGAAACGGCGGCAGCGCTGCGGACTGCGCGCATATCTCCGGAGAGCTTTTAAAGGGATTTTTGCAAAGGCGTCCGGTAGAAAAGAGCGAACTGCCGGAATTGGAAGAAGAGATCCGTTCCCGGCTGCAGAAGGGGATTCCAGCTATTCCGCTACCGGCCTTTGAGGCGGCACTGACCGCATTTTCCAATGATGTGGATGCGTCTCTTGCCTATGCGCAGCTGGTATTTGCTTTAGGAAGAAAGAACGATGTATTCTGGGGAATATCCACCTCCGGCAATGCACGGAATGTGTGTGCTGCAGCTAAAACAGCTAAGGCTATGGGCCTGCGCACGATCAGTCTCTGCGGCCAAAGCGGCGGTGCGCTGGCAGCCTTAAGTGATCGCTGTATTCGCGTACCGGAGACGGAAACCTATAAAATACAGGAATTGCATCTGCCGATATATCATGTTCTTTGCGCTGAGTGCGAAGAGAAACTTTTTGGAGGAGAAGAAAAATGAAGGAAAAAATTTTGGATTCCTGGCAGGTGGCGCTTGTACCGCACAGCCGGGTCATCAAAGACCCTTTTTACGCCAGAACGGAGCAGGAGATCCGTGCGGGCGGGTATACAATTGTAGATGCCGCCGTGCCGGGCTGCATGGAACTGGATCTGATGCGTGCGGGGATGCTGGACGATTTATATTACGGCGCGAATATCCTGCAGGCACAGCGGTTAGAAAGTACACATTTGTGGTATTTTTCCCGTTTTTGGTTGGAGGAGCATGAACAAGATGCCTTTCTGTGTTTTGAGGGGATCGATACTGCGGCGGAAATTTTCATAGACGGTATTCTTTTGGGCAAAACCGAAAATATGCTGATTTCTTATGAATTCTCTCTGGATGGTATAATGCCGGGAGAGCATGAACTGGTGGTACATATCATTCCTGCAGGGGTTTATTCCCGTACGTTAACGATACCGCCGCATTGCCGCAGCCAGCGATATCATTTGGATTCAGTTGCCGTGCGCAAGGCACCGTATATGTACGGGTGGGATATTATGCCGCGTACGGTATCTGCCGGACTTTGGCGGCCCGTGAAGCTTGTATATAAGCCGAAAAGCCGCATAAAAGAGGTCTTTTTATGGACGGTTAATATTGAGGAGGAAAGTGCGGATCTGAAATGCTTTCTGCGTGTGCAGACAGAGGAGGATTTTTTGCAGGATTTTACCGTTGCTGTGGAAGGAAAATGCGGGGAAGCGTCCTTTTTTGCGCAAAGAAAACTTTTCGGCAGTGCTGAGATTTTGGATCTCAGGGCTGAACGCGTCCGGCTTTGGTGGCCGAAGAATTATGGGGAGCCAAATCTTTATGAGGTTAAAGTTACTCTGTTTTTCCGCGGAAAAGAGTGCGATACGCGGACGTTCGCTTTCGGCGTTCGCACGGTAGCGCTGGATCGGACATCTTTGGCTGGAAAAGACGGTCGTTTTGGGTTCCTTGTTAATGGTAAAAAAATCTTTGTTTTGGGCACTAACTGGGTGCCGGTAGATGCCTTTCCTGCACGGCATGAGGAATACACGCCCCGCGGCCTTGCTTTGGCACTGGATTTGGGTTGTAATATGATCCGCTGCTGGGGTGGGAATGTCTATCCCCATGAGGAGTTTTTTGATTTTTGTGATGCACACGGGATTCTTGTGTGGCAGGATTTTGCGATGGCTTGTGCCTCTTATCCGGAGGATGAGCGTTTTCTGCATCTGCTTGCACAAGAGGCGGAACAGATCGTGTGCCGCCTGCGGAATCATCCCAGCCTGGTGCTCTGGTCGGGGGATAATGAGTGCGATCAGTTTGCCCTGTGGAATCGAATCGTATGGAACGGGCAAACGCTGCACCGTGCGGATCCGAATAAAAATTTATTGACGCGCGGGCTCCTGCCGCATATTGTGGAGATGTTTGACGGCACCCGTCCGTATTTGCCAAGTTCGCCGTATATGGATGAAACGGCTGTTTGCGGCGGGAATCCTTCGGAGGATCACCTTTGGGGCCCGCGGGATTTTTTTAAAGGCGATTATTATAAAAATTCTGTATGTCATTTTGCGTCGGAAACCGGTTATCACGGCTGCCCTGCACCGGAAACACTCCGGCAGTTCCTCTCCGGCGAGAGCCTGAAAAATATGGGGGACGGCAAAAAATGCGAGGATCCTCAGTGGCTGCTTCATGCGTCTAATCCTGAAGGGGATTCAAAGGCACCTTTTGCCTATCGGATTCCGCTGATGATCCGGCAGGTAGAACGGCTTTTCGGTTCAGCGGCGGATTCGCTTTCTGATTTTGCACTGCAGAGTCAGATTTCTCAAGCGGAGGCAGATAAGTTCTTTATAGAAAAATTTCGTGCCGAAAAAGGATACCGAACGGGCATCTTGTGGTGGAATGTAATTGACGGCTGGCCACAGATTTCCGATGCCGTTGTGGATTGGTATGGCCGCAAAAAGCTGGCGTATTCTTATATCAAGCGTTCGCAACAGCCGTTTTGTCTGCTGTGCGGGGAGCCGGAAAACGGAATGATTTCGTTATTTGCGGTAAACGATACACAGCAAACGGTTGCAGCAGAATATACCGTGCGTGAGGTTTTGCACGATCAAGTCCTTCTTTCGGGAAATTGCAGTATTCCGCCGAATGAGAGTATGTCTATCGGGGTGCTGCCGGAGAAAAAAGCGTTTTATCTGATGCAGTGGAACGGCAGTGCAGGCTGTGGCTGCAATCACTTTATTCCTGAAATGGAAAAGGGACTGAGTTTTGATGAATATAGAATGTTTTTGAATATAACAGGGTTTTTTGAGGAGTTAGAGGGGTTTTAATTTTTTTGTTTGCCGGGAAATGCTTTTCCCGGCTTTTTGTGTTTAAGAATGTCCGTTGCTATTTTTTTGATTTTCCGGTATAATCAATGTGAGAGTACAGACGGATATATGGCAAAACGGAGGGATAGTGATGCCGGATCGGAAGAATTATTTTTTTGTGGATAACGGCAAGGGGCAAAAAACAAAGTACCGCGGCCTGTTTTCGTATCACAGTGATGATTTTGAAAGAGATTATATTTTTTATACTGACGATATTAAGGATAAAAAGGGAAAGTTTAATGTGTATGCGTCGATTTATCAGCCGGGAGAGGAAATCCTTACGCTGACGGAAATTGAGGATGATGAGGAATGGCAAATGCTGATGCAGGTCTTCAGAGAGGCAAACAGGGCATAAAGTATAAAAAGATAACGGCGCTTGTTTTACTGTTTGTTTTATTAGGGAGTTTTGCCTGTTTTGCTTTGGATACCCGGTTAAATACTGTTTTTTATACGATAGAAACCAATAAAATGGAGGGTACCGTACGCCTGGCGTTTCTTTCAGATTTGCATTCCTGTGCTTACGGCGCAGGACAGCGGGAGCTGATTGACGCAATAGAAAGACAAAAGCCAGATGCGGTTCTGCTGGGCGGAGATATCTTTGATGATGCTCTGCCTCATGACAACGCCGAAATACTGCTGCAGGCGATAACAAAAAATTATCCCTGCTTTTATGTTACTGGGAATCATGAATACTGGAGCGATGATGTAGGAGAAATCTTTGCACTGCTTTCTTCCTATGATGTGACGGTGCTGCAGGGCAGCGGATATACCCTTATGTTAAACGGCAATCCGGTGAATATCTGTGGGATCGATGATCCTGAAGCCGGGGATGAAAACGGCGAAAAAGATTTTATGCAAAAGCAGCTGGAGGCTATCTGTACTTTGAATGGAAACGGCTTTTTTACTGTTTTGCTTGCACACCGGCCTGAAGAAATTGCCGTTTATTTGGAATATCCCTTTGACCTGATCCTTTCCGGGCATGCCCATGGCGGGCAGTGGCGCATTCCGGGAATTCTTAACGGCCTTTTTTCTCCCGGGGAGGGTTGGTTTCCCCGGTATGCCGGCGGACAGTATTTTTTTGAAAAGACATCTATGATCGTAAGCCGCGGGTTAGCAAGGGAATCTACAAGAGTTCCCCGTATTTTTAACCGCCCTGAACTGGTGATTGTTGATATTATCCCTCAAAGTTAAGGGGGGCTTAAAAAAAGAAACCGCATTGCGGTTTCCTTTTAAAATAGGCCTTCTTTTCTGCATAAGGAGTGGACTTTACTTCTTTTCTTTTATCTGGATTCGCTGGGCAATAAAATCTATGACCTGTTCCGGGCGAAGGTTTAATACATACGCAAATTCATCGTAGAGCATTGTCTCAGCCTCTTTCATGGCTCGCTCATCGGCAAGGTGCAGTTTTTTATTGGTATGCTGTAAAGATTTTTGATGCAGATAAATCATTCGGATCAAACGCATAATCTGAAGGCGATCGCCTGAGGATAGAATACTGTGAAACACTTGCTGCCGTTCTTTATCGTTTTCAATCCAAGGCGTATCTTTTTCTGCTACCGAATCGATCATAGCATAAATTTCTTTTTCTGAAAGGATCCTGCGCATTTTATCTGTCAGAGCTTTGTTGTCTATGGGAATCGCTATGGAAAAGGATTCACCGAACAAGGGATGCAGTACGTAACACATCAGATTTTGTCCTGCTATGTGTTGTTCGGCAATGTCTGAAATTCGGCAGACTCCTCTTGTGTTGTAAAGCACGGTATCGTTTATTTTGTACAAAGTAACACCTTCTTTTAAAAGAAAAACGTGCCGCTGCAACAGGACTTACGTTCCGCATATGCAAACTGCACGTTGTATATTTTAATTATATCATAAAAAAGAAAAAGAAACCTATGGTTATTTTGCACAAGTTTATATATCAAAATTACCCTATAATGAAAGCACCAGTGAACAACTCTGCAGAAGTCTCTGGAACTCCTATTTTTTCTGTTTTCCGGAAAGAGAAAAATAGGGCGGAATGAATTTTTTGTATTTTGCATTGCGAATCTCTACACGAAATATTTGACTTGGCGCTCAAGATGTGGTATCATATTACCGACAATTAAAAACAGATCTTTTAAAGCGGTACAGAGATGCCGGTAAGGTTCGTTGCAAAAAAGAATAGGGCGTGTATGCATGCTCTGTGTTTTTGTATATATACGGCCTTGCTGCATGCAGGGTTTTATTTTTATGGAGGGACAATGAAAGTTATTTTTAAAGGCGGCAGTTTTTTTGATAATGGAAAATTTAAAACTGCGGAGTTTGTTTCTGCTGTTGTTCCTTCCTTTCAAAAGGATCTTGTGCTGGATATTTCCGGCTGTGTTGTTTTTCCCGGCTTTGCGGATGTGCATGTGCATCTGAGAGAGCCGGGTTTTTCGTATAAGGAAACGATAGCCTCGGGTACCGAGGCGGCTTTGCGCGGCGGTTATACTGCTCTTTGCGCTATGCCGAATCTTTCCCCCGTGCCCGATTGCTTGAAAAATCTAGAGGTACAGCGGCAGCTTATTGAGCAAAACGCCCGGGTACGGGTATACCCCTATGGCGCTATTACGCTGGGCCGCGGCGGAAAGGCTCTTGCCGCAATGGACGAGCTGGCGCCCTATGTGGTTGCGTTTTCTGATGACGGCAGCGGCGTGCAGGATGAGGCGATGATGCGTGCGGCCATGGAAAAGGCTAAAAAATTCGGAAAGATTATTGCCGCTCACTGTGAGGAAGAAGCGCTGCTTGGCGGCGGCTATATCCATCAGGGTGAATATGCGCGCCTGCACGGGCATAGGGGAATTTGCTCGGAAAGCGAATGGCGCCCGCTGGAGCGCGACCTGCGCCTGGCTGGGGAAACAGGCTGTCAATATCATGTGTGCCATGTCTCAAGCAAGGAGAGCGTAGCGCTGATACGCAAGGCCAAGGCCGCGGGAATCGATGTTACCGCTGAAACCGCGCCGCATTATCTGCTGATGAACGACAGTATGCTGCAGGAAGAGGGGCGTTTTAAAATGAATCCGCCTGTGCGCGGCGAGGAGGACCGTCTGGCCTTGATAGAGGGCCTGCGCGACGGTACCATTGATATGATTGCCACGGACCACGCGCCCCATGCGGCAGAGGAAAAGAACAAGGGCCTGGAAAAAAGCGCCATGGGCGTTGTAGGACTGGAAACGGCGTTCCCTGTACTTTATACGGGTTTGGTGGAAAAGGGACTTGTATCCTTGGAGCGTTTGATTGACGCCATGTGCGTGCGGCCGAGGCAGCGCTTTCCTATAGAGGGAGCAATTGGGGACACGCCGGATCTGTGCGTGGCGGATATAGCAAATGAATATGTGATTGACAGCCGGCGGTTTGCCTCTAAGGGCAAAGCCACGCCGTTTGACGGTATGCGTGTAAAGGGTAAAATAAAGCTAACCATGGTAAAAGGAGAAATTGTATGGAATATAATCGGAAAATAGTGCTGGAGGACGGCAGCGAGTACTACGGAACGGCGTTTGGGAGCCTGGAAGAGCGCGTATGCGAACTGGTTTTTAATACTTCAATAGCCGGTTATCAGGAGATCGTTTCCGACCCCTCCTATACGTATCAGGCAGTGGTGATGACGTATCCCTTAATCGGTAACTACGGCATTACCGATGATGATTTTGAAACGCGCACCCCGACCATCGGCGCGCTCATCGTCAGCGAATACAATGATAAACCCTCCAATTTCCGCTATACAAAAACGTTGGCGGAAATTTTGGAGGAGTACCATATTCCCGGCATTGAGGGGATTGATACGCGCAAATTAACGCGCAGCATCCGGGATTTCGGCAGCCGCCGGGCGATTCTTACCGATGCGGCTACGCCAAAGGAGGAGGCGCTGCAAAAGCTTGCAAAGGCGCCGGTGCCCCATGACGCGGTGGCCAAAGTCAGCTGCCGTAAAAAGTGGTACAGCCGCACGCCCAATCACAAATATACGGTAGTGGCTGTGGATTGCGGTATTAAGCTGAATATTGTGCGCAGCTTAAACGCCCGCGGCTGCAATGTAACCGTGGTTCCGTTCGATACGCCCGCCAAAGAAATTGAGGCTCTGCGCCCGGACGGCATCGTGCTTTCCAATGGGCCCGGCAACCCGGAGGATGTAACGCCGGTTATTGAGCTGGTGCGCGCTTTGCGGGGGAAATACCCGATTTTCGGCATTTGCCTGGGGCATCAGATGATTAGCCTTGCCTACGGGGCAAAGACGTATAAATTAAAATTCGGACACCGCGGCGGAAACCATCCGGTAAAAAATTTGATGACCGGCCGGGTGGAAATTACCAGCCAAAACCACAGCTATGCCGTGGACGAAGCTTCGCTGGCCGCTACGGCGTTAACCGCTACGCATAAAAACATTTTGGATAATACCATTGAGGGCGTGGCCTGTGAAAAGGACAGGGTGTTCAGCGTGCAATATCACCCGGAAAGCGCGCCCGGCCCGCAGGACAGCGGCTATTTGTTCGACCGGTTTATTGAAAGCATAAAGGAGGCTAAAATCAATGCCCAAAAGAACTGATATCAAAAAAGTAATGGTAATCGGCTCCGGCCCGATTGTGATCGGGCAGGCGGCCGAGTTCGACTATGCGGGCACCCAGGCCTGCCTGGCGCTGAAGGAGGAGGGCTATGAGGTTATCCTGGCAAACTCCAACCCCGCTACCATTATGACGGATCAAGCCATTGCCGATAAAATTTATATGGAACCGCTGACGCTGGAATATATTGCAAAAATCATCCGCTATGAGCGGCCGGACGCCATTGTGCCGGGCATCGGCGGGCAAACGGGTTTAAACATTGCCATGCAGCTGGAGAAAAAGGGCGTGCTGAAGGAATGCCAGGTGGAACTGCTGGGAACCTCCAGCCAAAGCATCGAGCGCGCCGAGGACCGGGAACTTTTTAAAGAGCTTTGTCAGGAGCTGGGCGAGCCGGTGTTGCCTTCCATTATTACGCATTCTATGGAGGAAGCGATAAAAGCCGCGGAGGAAATCGGCTATCCCGTTGTGCTGCGGCCGGCGTTCACGCTGGGCGGAACCGGCGGCGGCTTTGCCGATAACGAGGAAGAACTGCTTGAAATTATGAAAAATGCCTTGAAGCTTTCGCCGGTGCATCAGGTACTGGTGGAAAAGAGCATCAAGGGCTATAAGGAAATTGAATACGAGGTAATGCGCGATAAAAACGATACCGCCATTGCCGTATGCAATATGGAAAATATCGACCCGGTAGGCATCCATACGGGGGATTCCATTGTGGTGGCCCCCAGCCAAACGCTTACCAATAAGGAATATCACCTTTTACGCGACAGCGCACTGAAGATTATCCGCGCCTTAAAAATTGAGGGCGGCTGCAACGTGCAGTTTGCGCTGGACCCCCAGTCCTTTGACTATTTTTTAATTGAGGTAAACCCCAGGGTATCGCGTTCTTCGGCTTTGGCCAGCAAGGCCACGGGTTATCCCATTGCCCGGGTTTCGGCTAAAATATCCGTGGGCATGACGCTGGATGAAATCCGCATTGCCAACACCCCGGCCAGCTTTGAGCCGACGCTGGATTATGTGGTTACCAAGATGCCGCGCTTTCCCTTTGATAAGTTTTCCGACGCGAACAACAAGCTTTCCACGCAAATGAAGGCCACGGGTGAGGTAATGAGCATCGGCCGGAATATTGAGGAGAGCTTGCTGAAGGCTGTGCGCTCGCTGGAGACCGGTGTTTGCCATGTTTGGATGCGCAAGTTCGATTCCTTTACAAAAGAGGAACTGCTGGCCTATATTCAGGATGGTACCGATGACCGTATTTATGCAATTGCCCAGTTGCTGCGTTTGGGTACAGACCCCGCGCTTATCAGCGAAACGACACAGATCGATATGCTGTTTATTGAAAAAATTAACAACATTGTGCGCTTAGAGGAAGAGCTGGCTGAGCAGAAAGGCAGCCTGGACGCCTTAAAAAAGGCAAAAAAATACGGCTTTTGCGATAAATACATTGCAAAATTGTGGGGTATGGAAGAAGAGGACGTTTTTGCCCTGCGCTGCGGCGCCGATATTTTTCCGGTATATAAGATGATTGATACCTGCGCCAGTGAGTTTGAAAGCTATATTCCCTATTTTTATTCCACCTACGCGGAGGAAAATGAATCCATCGTATCGGATAAGCAGAAGGTGGTCGTGCTGGGCTCCGGGCCTATCCGCATCGGCCAGGGCGTGGAATTTGACTATTCCACCGTGCACGCAGTGATGACGATTAAAGCCGCGGGCTATGAGGCTATTATCATCAACAATAACCCGGAAACCGTTTCGACCGACTATACCTGCAGCGATAAACTGTATTTTGAACCGCTTACCGTGGAGGATGTGATGAACATCCTGCATCTGGAGCAGCCGATTGGCGTTATCGCTTCGCTCGGCGGGCAGACGGCTATTAACCTGGCCCAGCCGCTGATGGAGCGGGGCGTTCGTATCATCGGTACCGGCGTGGAGGCCATTGATAGGGCCGAAAACCGGGATTCCTTTGAAAAACTGCTGAAGGATCTGGCTATTCCGCAGCCTAAGGGAAAGGCCGTAACGACGATTGAAGAAGGCGTGCGCGCCGCAGCGGAGATCGGCTACCCGGTACTGGTGCGCCCCAGCTTTGTGCTGGGCGGCCGTGCGATGCAGATTGTTGCCAACGAGGATATGCTGCGCCATTATTTAAAAACCGCTGTGGAGGTGGATGCCGATAAGCCCGTACTGGTGGATAAGTACATCGTGGGCAAGGAGGTAGAGGTGGACGCGGTATGCGACGGCGAAAATGTGTTCGTGCCCGGCATTATGGAACTGGTAGAGCGCACGGGCGTACATTCGGGCGATTCTATCAGCGTGTATCCGGCCTTCAGCATTTCACAAAAGGTAAAGGAAACGATATTGGATTATACCAAAAAGCTGGGCCTTGGCATTGGCATTGTAGGTCTTTACAATATTCAGTTTATTGTGGATAGACAGGAGAACGTCTATGTAATTGAAGTGAATCCCCGTTCCTCCCGCACCGTTCCGTTTTTATCCAAAGCCACCGGCTACAGCCTGGCGGATATCGGTACCATGGCCATTTTAGGCAAAACGCTTGCGCAGCAGGGCTTTGAGGAAATTTATCCGCCGGAGAAGGAACGCTGGTATGTAAAGGTTCCCGCTTTCTCTTTTTCAAAATTGCGGGGAATGGACGCGTATCTTTCGCCGGAGATGAAATCCACAGGGGAAGCCATCGGCTATGATGAAAAGCTGACGCGCGCCCTATATAAGGCTTTGCAGGCTTCGGGAATGAATGTGGTAAACTACGGCACCATTTTTGTAACCATTGCCGACGCGGATAAAGAAGAGGCATTGCCGCTGATTCGCCGTTTTTATAATATGGGCTTTAATATTGAAGCTACACTGGGCACGGCGATGTTTTTGAAGGAACACGGCATCCGTACCCGGGTGAAGAAGAAAATCAGCGAGGGCAGCGAGGAAATTTTGGATTCCATCCGCCAGGGCTATGTAACCTATGTGATTAACACGCGGGATGTCAACTCCCTGGGAGTGTATTCTGACGGATACGAAATCCGCGGCTGCGCGGTGGAAAATAACGTTACCATCTTTACCGCACTGGATACGGTAAAGGTATTGCTGGACGTGCTGGAAGAAACGACCATGGGCATTTCAACGATTTAAGGGAACGGATATGAAACAGGATTTTTATACGATAACTGAAAATAAAAAGCTGACGAAAAACGTTTATTTGATGAAGCTTTCGGGGGATACCTCGGCTATTACGCGCCCGGGGCAGTTTATCAACATTCAGCTGGAGGGCCGCTTTCTGCGCCGGCCGATTTCCGTGTGCGACTGTACCGAAGGGGAAATTACCATTTTATATAAAACCGTGGGCGGCGGCACCCTGCAGATGAGCCGCATGACACCGGGGCAAACGCTGGATGTGCTTACGGGGCTGGGCAATGGGTTTGATCTTTCCTGTAGCGGGGAGGCGCCGCTTTTGGTTGGCGGCGGCGTTGGCATTCCGCCGATGTATCTGCTGTGCAAAAACTTGCTTTCTGCCGGAAAAAAGCCAGCGGTTATTTTAGGGTTTAATACGAAGGAGGAGGTCTTTTTTGAAGAGGAATTCAAGGCCTTAGGCGTGGAAACGACTGTAACGACGGTGGACGGCAGCTACGGCGTTAAAGGCTTTGTAACCGATGCGATGAAACAGCGCCGCTATTCCTATTTTTATACCTGCGGGCCGATGCCGATGTTCCGCGCCATTGAGGCCTGCGCCGTAACCAGCGGGCAGTTTAGTTTTGAGGAACGCATGGGCTGCGGCTTCGGCGCGTGTATGGGCTGCAGCTGCAGGACCAAGTACGGGTCCAAGCGCATCTGCAAGGACGGTCCCGTGCTGACAAGGGAGGAGATCATATGGTAAATACGGCCGTTACCTTTTGTGGCTTAAAGCTGGATAACCCGGTCATTCCTGCCAGCGGCACCTTTGGCTACGGCAGGGAATTTGCCCAGCTGTACGATATCAATCTGTTAGGTTCCTTTTCTTTTAAAGGGACGACGCGCGAGGAGCGCTTTGGAAATCCTCTGCCGCGCATTGCAGAGTGCACCGGGGGAATGATCAACTCGGTAGGCCTTCAAAACCCGGGTATTGAGCGGGTGATCAAGGAAGAACTGCCGCAGATAAAAAAGATATTTTCCAAGCCCGTTATCGCCAATATCGGCGGTTTTTCGGTAGAGGAGTATGCCTATTGCTGCCATGAGATGGACAAGCAGGAGCAGGTGGGGCTGATTGAAGTAAATATCAGCTGTCCTAACGTGCACGGCGGCGGCATCAGCTTTGGTACGGACCCGAAAGCCGCGGCTGAAGTGACCCGTGCCGTAAAGGCGGTTACGACAAAACCTGTGATCATTAAGCTTACGCCGAATGTTACCGACATTGCCGAAATTGCGCTGGCCTGCCAGGAGGCGGGAGCGGATGGCTTGAGTTTAGTAAATACTCTTTTGGGCATGCGCATCGACCTTGCGCGCAGAAAACCGGTGATTGCCAATAAAATGGGCGGCTTTTCCGGCCCGGCAATTTTTCCGGTAGCTCTGCGGATGGTGTACCAGGTGTTTGAAGCGGTGAATATTCCCATTATGGGCATGGGCGGCGTCAACAGTGCCGAAGATGTAATCGAAATGATGCTGGCCGGCGCTTCGGTGGTACAGGTAGGAGCCGCTAATTTGGTGAACCCGTACGCCTGCCGGGATATTGTTTTGAGCCTGCCGCGCGTTATGGAGAAATATGGCATTCAAAATTTAACAGACATAATAGGAGGAGCGCACGAAAATGGGTAAGGATGTAATTGTTGCCTGTGATTTTAACAGTAAACAGGCCGTTATGGCGTTTTTGGATAGGTTTTGTGAGGAAAAACCATTTGTAAAGATCGGCATGGAGTTGTATTATGCCGAGGGACCGGACATTGTACGGGAAATCAAGGAACGGGGGCATAAAATCTTTTTGGATTTAAAGCTGCACGATATCCCGAACACCGTTAAAAAGGCGATGGCTGTACTCTCTAAGCTGGAGGTCGATATGTGCAACCTGCATGCGGCGGGCACCTGCGCGATGATGGAAGCCGCCTTAGAGGGGCTTACTCGTCCCGACGGAACGCGTCCGCTTTTGATTGCGGTTACCCAGCTGACCTCTACCGATCAGGCGCGCATGAAAGACGAGCTTTTGATTGACGCTCCGATAGAGGAAGTGGTGATGCACTACGCGGAAAACGCAAAGAATGCGGGGCTGGATGGTGTTGTATGTTCGCCCTTGGAGGCGGCCGGCGTGCATGCGCGCTGCGGCAGTGGCTTTTGCACTGTTACGCCCGGTGTGCGTTTTGCCGGAGGGGATGCCGGTGACCAAAAGCGTATTACAACGCCCGCCGGTGCCAAGGAGCTGGGGGCGGATTACATCGTGGTAGGCCGGCCGATCACGGCGGCCGAGGATCCGGTTGCCGCCTATAAAAAGTGTTTGGCTGAGTTTGTGGAAAATTAGATAAATTCAAATATATTGAATAATGAATATATATGCATATAAGGAGGATGTTCCCATGAAAGAACAAATTGCGGCAGATTTACTCTCCATCGGCGCGGTGTTTTTCCGTCCCGATGAGCCCTTTACCTGGGCCAGCGGAATAAAAAGCCCGGTATACTGTGATAACCGGCTGACGCTTACGGCACCTGAGGTGCGGAACCATATTGAAAATGGTTTGGCTGAAACAGTAAAACAGTATTACCCGGAGTGCGAGGTATTGATGGGTACCTCTACCGCGGGAATTGCCCATGCGGCTATTACGGCGCATTTGTTGGGAATGCCCATGGGGTATGTGCGCAGCGGTGCAAAGGATCACGGCAGGCAGAATCAGATTGAGGGAAAGCTGGAGAGAGGCCAAAAAGTAGTGGTAATTGAGGATTTGATTTCTACCGGCGGCAGTGTGATTGAAGTAGTAAACGTACTGCGCGAAGCCGGCGCCGAGGTGCTGGGAATTGCCAGCATCTTTACCTACGGCATGAAAAAGGGGCTGATGCGCTTAGCGGAAGCGGACGTAAAAAATGTAAGCTTAACGGATTTTGATGTGATTGCCGAGGTAGCTGCGCAAAAGGGGTATATTGCCCCGCAGGATATCCTGCGGCTGCGCGCGTTTCGTGATAACCCGGCGGATGAGAGCTGGATAGGAGCAAAGCAATGAGAAGCCTGATTGATATCCTGGAGCTTTCCGTTGAGGAAATTCAGGAACTGATTATGGTGGCAGGGGATATAATTGAGCATCCGGAAAAATACCGGCAGGCTTGTGCGGGTAAAAAGCTGGCGACGCTGTTTTTTGAGCCTTCCACCCGCACGCGCCTTAGCTTTGAGGCCGCTATGTATGAGCTGGGCGGCTGTGTGCTGGGCTTTTCCGAAGCGCAGAGCAGCTCCGCAGCTAAAGGCGAAAGCGTGGCCGATACGGCTAAAACCGTCAGCTGCTATGCCGATATTATCGCCATGCGTCACCCGAAGGAGGGCGCGCCGCTGGTGGCCGCTATGAATGCGTCAATTCCGGTTATTAACGCCGGCGACGGCGGCCATAACCATCCCACACAGACTCTGGCGGACCTTTTGACCATTTATCGGGAAAAAGGGCGGCTTAGCAATTTTGCCATCGGTTTCTGCGGCGATTTAAAATTCGGGCGCACCGTACACTCTCTTTTGGCTGCACTTTCGCGCTACAGCGGGATTCAAGCCGTTTTGATCTCGCCTGAGGAATTGAAACTGCCCAGCTATGTAAAAAAGGATATTCTGCAGAAAAACGGCGTACCGTATACGCAGACAACGGATTTGGAGAGTGTGCTTCCCGATTTGGATGTTTTATATATGACGCGCGTACAGCGGGAACGCTTTTTCAGTGAAGAGGAGTATCTGCGTTTAAAAGATAGCTATATTCTTACGCCGGATAAGCTGGCAAAGGCGAAGGCGGATCTCAGTATTATGCATCCGTTGCCGCGTGTGAATGAAATTGCCGTTTCCATTGACAGCGACCCGCGCGCCTGTTATTTTAAACAGGTGTTAAATGGCAAATATATGCGCATGGCGCTGATTTTAAAGCTGCTGGGGGTAGAGGTATGAAGATTGATTCCATTAAAAACGGCTTGGTTATTGACCATATACGGGCCGGCAACGGCATGGAGATCTACCGGCTGCTGGAGTTGGAAAAGCTGGATTGTTCGGTAGCTATTATAAAAAATGTAGCCAGTAAAAAGTTGGGAAAGAAGGATATTATCAAAATTGATGCCGATATTGAGATCGATTTGGATATTTTAGGGTATATTGATTCCGATATTACCATCAATGTAATCCGGGATTCGGTACTGGTAGAAAAACGGCATATCGAGCTTCCCGAAACACTGACGGGGGTGCTTGTGTGTAAAAATCCCCGGTGCATCTCGGCAACGGAGCAGGAACTTCCGCAGATTTTTAAACTTACTGACAGGGAAAATAAAGTCTACCGTTGTATGTATTGCGAGGCCAAGGCAAAAGGATAAAAAACGAGTTTTTAAAGGTACCTTCCTTATGGAAGGTACCCTATTATATCTGAATTGAATGATTGCTTTTTAGCGGTGTAGACAATACTATGTTGTTTTGAACTTGTGGCGCATTTTAAAGTGACCGTGTAACTATAGATGCTTTGACAGATCAGTGGACTATAAGCAATTATTTGACATGACCTTTATAAAGCGAAACATTTCGTCGGGTCCTTCCTTATCCTGTTTGTTCTCTTGCGGCAAATGAGGGTCGACATTGAATTCATTATAAAATTCAACAATATGAAAACCGCATTTATTAACATAAAAGTGAATATTGCGTTTTTCAAAATAGGGCGTGCAGGTTTCCCATGCTTTGGTTTTTGGGTGGAGAGCCTCGATCGCTTGCCATGCTTTGTAGCCAATGCCTTTGCTATGTTCTTCCGGAGATACAAAGAATAGCTCAAGGTAGTTGTGATAGGTTTGGTCATCAATTTTAAGTATCACGCCGCCCACTTTCTTGCCGTTAAGCATAATGCGATATGTTTCGTTTTTTGGGTTATCCATACACTGCTCGATTGTTTTGCGTGAAATGATTTCGCCATCCTTGTCTACATGATCATTGCGCTCGCCAAACTCCATCATCGCGCCGTATTTAAACGCCCATTGATTGTCCAAAATAAATCGTTCACGGTCGTCTGCTGTTAATGGCATAAGTGTTACTGTTGTGTTTTTCATAAAAACCTCCTAAAAATAAACATAGCTCGGCTATTACGTTTATGTAATACCGAGCTCACTCGTCATCTTATCTGACAGGCGGCCTGCAAGCATTTGCTTACGATCCCCTACACTACGGTGCACTGTTCTCCGATGATTTACTGGTATATTATACAATTGTAATTTATAAAAGTCAACCTTAGTTTGTATACCATTACCGATAAAGGCTGAAAGGAAAGAAAATCTTGCGAGTTTTTCTTCCGTTGGCCTGTTTTTGGTGCTTGGGGATCCGAAGGCGTGCAATCCTCGGTATTTTTGCTTGTAAGAACGATCTTTTAGGTGTATAATAGGGTAAAATTTAGGCGGATAAGAGGAATTTTATGAAACTAACGGAGATTATCAACGGTACAAAACCGAGTCTTTCTTTTGAAGTGTTCCCTCCTAAGCACAGCAGCGCGTTTGAAAGCGTAAAGAGCGCGGTAGAAGAGATAGCCGCGCTTAAACCCAGCTATATAAGCGTTACCTATGGCGCCGGCGGAGGAACGTCGGAGTATACGGTGGCAATTTCATCCCAGATTTTAAAGGAATTTTCGGTTACGCCCTTGGCACATTTAAGCTGTATTTCTTCCACCCGGCAGCAGGTGAGGGAGCAGCTGCTTCAGCTTAGGGCAAACGGAATAGAAAATGTTCTTGCGCTGCGGGGGGATATTCCTGCCGGAGGCAATGCTGTGTGCGGCGAGTATCGGTATGCATCGGAGCTGATTCAGGAAATTGCGTCCTTCGGCGGCTTTTGCATCGGCGGAGCCTGCTATCCTGAGGGGCACCCAGAAAGCGCTACGGGCGCGGCAGATATTGAAAATTTAAAGCGAAAAGTAGATTGCGGCTGCGAATTTTTGACCACGCAGATGTTTTTTGATAATAATATCCTGTATAATTTTATGTATCGGGCGTTAAAGGCGGGGATTCAGGTGCCGGTTATTGCCGGTATTATGCCCGTAACCAATCCCCGGCAGATTCAGCGCATCTGTGCCATTTCCGGTACGGCGCTGCCGCAGCGGTTTAAACGAATCGTGGACCGTTACGGCGAGGATACTGCGGCGATGAAGCAGGCGGGTATCGCCTACGCTACCGAGCAGGTGATCGATCTTTTTGCTAACGGTATCAACGCAGTACATATTTATTCTATGAATAAGCCGGACGTTGCCCGGCAGATACAAAAGAATTTGTCGGAAATCATAAAATGAGTATTTTGCAAAAAGGTTTGGGGGAGATCCCGGCAAAAGATATTGTGATGGATCCTTTTGAGGCAGCTCGACGGCTGGGTGTTGCGCGGGGATATACGGACGAAGCAATAGAGGAAGGCATCCGTCAGGTAAAAGAGACGGCTCGCTGCCGGTATTGTTATATGCTGACGCCGGTATTTTTAGGTGAAAGCGGCCGATGTGATGTGGGATTTGGCCAATTTATAAGCTTTGATTTATCGAAAAATCTGCAAAATTGTACAAGTGCTTATGTTTTTGCCGTTACGCTGGGGGCGGGCATTGATCGGCTGATTGCCAGACAGAAAGTGATTTCCCGTGCAAAGATGTTTATCGTGGACGCGCTTTCTTCTGCCTTTGCCGAATCCTTTTGCGATGCAGTAGATTGTTTGCTTCGGGAGGGCAAAAAATGCCGCCCGCGGTTCAGCCCCGGATATGGAGATCTTCCGCTCAATGTGCAGCCCCAACTGCTGCGGGCGGTAGAGGCTTCTAAAATAGGCATAGCATTAAATGATTCACTTTTGATGTCGCCTTGGAAATCTATTACAGCGGTCATGGGGGTTTTAGATGAAGATAACCGATGAAATAAAAAAAAGAAGACTGTATTTCGATGGGGGAACCGGTACGTTGCTGCAGGCACAGGGGTTAGCTCCCGGGGAATTGCCTGAGGCTTGGAATGTAACGCATCCTGAAAAAATCATTGCACTGCACCGGGCGTACTTGACTGCCGGCGCGGATATTATTAAAACCAACACCTTTGGCGCGGCAAAAGGCGAGGTTACACCGGCAATGATAAAGGCCGGAATTCAATGTGCTAAGCAGGCGGTTTCAGAATTTCCGGGCCGGTATGTCGCTTTTGATTTGGGCCCTACAGGAAAGATGCTTGCTCCCCTGGGAGATCTTGCCTTTGAGGAAGCGGTAGCACTGTTTGCTGAAAATATACGCTTCGCTGTGCAATGCGGGGTTGATCTGATTTTGATCGAAACTATGAGCGATTCCCATGAAACAAAAGCAGCTGTTTTGGCTGCAAAAGAGAATGCACAGCTTCCGGTTTTTGTAACAAATGCCTTTGATGAAACGGGCAAGCTGATGACCGGTGCGTCGCCCGAGGCGATGATTGCACTGCTGGAGGGGCTTGGCGTGGATGCTATAGGCATGAACTGTTCCTTTGGTCCGGATAAAATGCTGGAGCTTGTTGAAGAATATCAGGCTTATTCTTCTTTGCCGGTTATTGTCAATCCCAACGCGGGAATGCCAAGGGTTGAAAACGGCCGGACGGTTTACGATATCCATGCGGATGATTTTGCCGGTTATATGGCGGCGATTGCTCAAAAAGGCGGTTGTATTTTAGGCGGCTGCTGCGGTACAACGCCGGAATATATTCAAAAAACCGTGGAAAAGACCCGGGAAATACCTTATGTATATCCCGAACAAAAGAATTTTACGGTGATTTCTTCCTATGCCGGCGCGGTACGGATCGGGGAAGGGCCGGTTTTGATCGGTGAACGTATTAACCCTACGGGCAAGCCAAAGCTGAAAGAAGCTCTGCGCCAGGAAAATATCGGGTATATTCTGAATGAAGGAATCAAGCAGGCGGAGGCCGGCGTTCAGGTGCTCGATGTTAACGTGGGCCTGCCGGAGATTGATGAAGCCAAACTGATGGGAAAAGCCGTGCAGGAGCTTCAGGCCGTATGTGAACTGCCGTTGCAGATCGACAGTTCCGATGCTGCGGTTTTGGAAAAAGCGATGCGTCTGTATAATGGCAAACCGCTGGTTAATTCTGTAAACGGAAAGCTTGAAAGTATGGAGCAGGTCTTTCCTTTGATAAAAAAGTACGGCGGAGTATTGATTGCACTGACGATTGATGAAGCCGGTATTCCGGGCAGTGCAGAGGGCCGTTTCGCCATTGCTCAAAAGATCCTTCATTGTGCAGCGGAATACGGCATTGCTCAAAAGGATATTGTAGTAGATCCGCTGGCACTGACGGTATCCTCTGATCCGCTGGCAGCGCAGGTAACGATGGAAAGTATAAAAATGCTCTCTGCTGCAGGCTTTCGTACAAGCTTAGGCGTATCGAATATTTCTTTTGGTCTGCCGGCACGCGATGTACTGAATGCAGCGTTCTTTTCCAGCGCGCTGTATGCGGGATTGGACTGCGCGATTATGAATCCATTTTCCCTTTCGATGATGAACACGTATTATGCCTTCCGCGCTTTAACGGGATTGGACCAGGGATGCGGAGATTATATTGAAAATGCTGTTGAGATTTCTGCCCAAAAAACGGAAAAAACTGCAGCGGAGGGGGAAAAATCAGACGGGTTACAATATGCTGTTATCAAGGGGATGAGTGAACAGGCGGCAGTAATGGCAGAGGCCCTTTGCGAAACAATGGAGCCGATCGATATTATTAACCGGGAAATTATTCCGGCACTGAATCAGGTAGGAGAATGCTTTGAGAAGAAAACGCTTTATCTGCCGCAGCTGCTGATGAGTGCCGAAGCGGCCTCTCATGCCTTTGAACAAATAAAAAAGAAAATCCCGTCATCTTCCGGCCAGGAACACGGAAAGCAGAGGAAAGTTATTCTTGCTACGGTGAAGGGGGATATCCATGATATCGGCAAAAACATCGTAAAAGTTTTGTTGGAAAGCTATGGATTTACAGTAATTGATTTAGGACGTGACGTGCCGCCGGAGGAAATTTGTGCAGCAGTGCGGCGAGAACAATGTTATCTTGTCGGTCTCAGCGCTCTGATGACAACTACGGTTCCCTCTATGGCGGAAACGATCCGTCAGCTGCGGGAAATGCACCTGAATGTCAAGGTAATGGTGGGCGGCGCTGTGTTGAATGAGGAGTATGCGCAAATGATCGGCGCGGATAAATACTCTCCTGATGCAATGGGTTCCGTACGGTATGCAGAGGATTTTTATACAGAAGAAGGATGAGAAATTTCCTGCCCCGAAAAACAATGCATGGGAAAAAAGCAGCATCAGACTATGCTGCTTTGTCCTTTTTAAAGGTCAGTTTTGTTTCGCTTTAAGGTAACAGTCGTTTTCTATAGAGCAGCCGCCGCACTTGGTGCATCCTTCTTGCAAATGGGGATGCAGTTTATATTTTACCAGTAAGATTCCAAGCCTGAGGCTCATATCTATCAGTTCCTGTGGATCACAGGCTTTTAGGCCGTGCAGTTCACAGTTATCCATAGGGCGAAAAGGCATGATCGTAGGGAATACGCCCATAGCGGCCATTTTTTCGCATTCTTTCAAAATATCTTCTTTGGGCTGAATGCCTCCGATCAATACACTGGAGACTTGCCCCCAACCGAAAACGTTTACAGCTTCTTCAAAAGCTTTGTAGTAATGCGCATAGGAAATTTTTGATTTTCCGGGACATATTTTTTTGCGCAGGTCTGCGTCGGCTATTTCAAGGTTCATGATGGCCGCGTTGATTCCGCTGTCTTTCATTTCTTTCAGTTTGCGTAGATCCGTCGGCGGAGCGAATTCTACCGCGATAGGGCAGGAAGAAAAACTGCGGATGCCTTTGGCAAGTGCCATCCAGTAATCGGCCATTGCGTCAGGATTTTGGTAGGTCCCGCCGCTGAAATTCAGCGTATAGTCCGGAACCTTTTGCATTAAAATCTGCAGTGCAGAACAGAGTTCCGCTATGGGAATGGGCCGGTTGTTTTTACATTCCAGTGAGCAGAAGCTGCATTTTAGATCGGGCGTATCATAGCAGCAGCTGGTACTGGGCCAAATATTGATGCAGCCGTCGGCGTGCAGGCGGGCGATATCATCCAAAACCGTACCGGTAGCCGGCAGCGGCGGAAAAAAATCGATTTTAAATCTTTCCTCTCCTGCGTAAACGAAATATTGCTCATCGGTTTTTTTGAGAATGTACGGTGACTTGGCAGAATATTCTTCAGCAATGCTGATGCAGAGATTCGAATTTCCGATCTTGGCATTTACGGCATCGATAAAGCCCTTATCGGCAAAATGCGGATATTCCTTTAATAAAATATCTTTGGTATCGGCTGCGACACGCATTCCCAGGCACAACAGGCCGGCTTTTAATTCTATCATAGATTTCATATTGTTTCCTCCAGATCGTACCGCATGACGGCGGGATTGCATTGTTTTTGGTGTTGCGAACATTGCATACACTCAGCTAAAAGCTGGGGCATGGAATCTTCATACTGGCAACCGATCGCTTTAAAAAAGCCGGGTACTTTGGCAACTAAATAGATTCTTTTGATTGCCGCCGGCGCTTTTGTGAGGACAGCGAAAAACAGCGCTTTTCCTAACCCGTTTTTCCGCAGGGAAGGATCAATTGCGATATAATCCAGTACAGTGACGCCTAAACGTTTTGAAAGCGTAGCAGCGCCGATTATTTGGCCATTTTCTTTTACATACAGGCTGAAAAATGCGCCGCTTGTTTTGCTCCAGCCGTTTTCGATTTCGAGTCCGTTTTTCAAATAAAAATCGGTCAAATTTTCATGATTTTGTTCTTTAAAAAAGTCCATGATGCTCCCTTACTTTCTTAATAATATTTTATCACATTAAGCTTATCCTGTAAAGGAAAGGGAAAAAGCTTTAAAAAAGACCCGTTTTTTGATATAATAAAAATATATGTATGGAAAAGGAGAATAGAAAATGGTACGGCATATTATTTTATGGCAGCTTAAAGATGAATTTACCCCTCAAAGAAAACAACAAATTTCCTATGATGCTAAAAATGCGCTGGAAGCGCTGGAAGGAAAGATCGATGGCCTAGAAAAATTGCAGGTACATATTTTGCTGTTGGGATCCTCTAATGCCGATATGATGCTCGAAAGCGTGTTTTCATCCAAGGAAGCGCTGGAAAATTATCAAAAGCATCCCTTGCATATGGCGGCTGCCGATACTTTTGTACGGCCTTTTGTAAAGAACCGATTATGCGTTGATTTTGAGAGTGATTGAGCTTATTGCCTATAATATTTATAAATGTGCATTTAAACATAAAAATGATGGATTCTGCATAAACAAAAGCATCCTCTGCTTTGGGAGGGAGGTTTGGTCTGCAGGCAGTACAAAAAAGAAGGTATACCGGCGGACTCTAAGATACCGGCATTTTACAGAGAATTCTGTTAAAAAAATGAGCGGCAGCTTCTTTATGAAACTCCGCTCTTTTTTTCTTATTCTACACAAATGCGCCAGCCATCGGGATCCTCAAGCTTTCCACTTTGGATTCCCGTAACCGTATCATAAAGCTTTTGGCTTACCGGACCGATGCCGCCGCCGTTAATGGTCATGACGTCGTCTTTATACCGGAGCTTGCCTACCGGAGAGATCACAGCTGCGGTACCGGTGCCGAAGCATTCCTCTAAAGTGCCGTTTTGCTGTGCTGCCAGAAGCTCGTCAACGGAGATTTTTCTCTCTTCTACGTCATATCCCCATTTGCGGCATAGCTGAATAGCGGAATCACGCGTAATACCGGGAAGAATGCTTCCTGAAAGTGCAGGGGTAACGATTTTGCCGTTGATTTTAAAGAAGATATTCATTGCCCCGACTTCTTCGATATACTTTCTTTCTACGCCGTCCAGCCAAAGCACTTGAGAGAAACCGCCGTCATGTGCTTTGACTTGGGCAATCAGAGATGCTGCGTAATTGCCGCCGGTCTTGGCAAAGCCGATACCGCCGCGTACGGCGCGTACGTATTCATCTTCGATCCAAATACCCACGGGCGCCAGGCCGCTTTCATAATAGGCTCCGCTGGGGGAGAGAATAATGATAAACAGATAGGTTTTGCTTGG
>ERZ1673696.745-NODE-745-length-32574-cov-7.649528_pt1 | contig 32574 bp, 26 predicted proteins | sample MGYA00580226_ERZ1673696 | MGnify/ENA primary metagenome ERZ1673696 (study PRJEB41218, sample SAMN15661743) | gut metagenome | host: Homo sapiens | place: Canada: London | collected 2015-08-20/2019-03-30 | study: EMG produced TPA metagenomics assembly of... | reverse complement strand
GAGCGCCGCCTTGCCAAGGCGGAGGTGGCGGGTTCGAGCCCCGTTTCCCGCTCCACATCGGCACCATAGCCAAGCGGTAAGGCAGAGGTCTGCAAAACCTTCATCCCCGGTTCGATTCCGGGTGGTGCCTCCAACCTTCCCGGCCTATTTGGATGCAGGGACAAAAGCCCAGACAATGTCTGGGCTTTTTGTTGCGCTTTAATGGGCGAAGGAGCTTTTTTAAAGCTCTATCACACTCTATCACACCGTTTTTGTATTCTGGGACTATATCCGTAAGATCCCGGGTCAGGCAGAAGCTTGTGTCGCCCTCAAGGCCGAGGGATACGAGGCGCTTATAGTGCGCCGTCCTGGAAAGCTCGGCGTTGTCGAGCCTTTCCGTTACCGATCTGACCTCGCGGCCGGAGGACGCGGGAAGCGAGGATATGGCGCTCATAAACGCGTCCTTCGCCCCGCTGAGCTTATATCTTTCGGGGGCGTGTCATTTGTTGCCGTCAATTTCAAAAACCGAATCGCGGTCCACCAGCAGCGTCAGGGGCATAGGCCAGAACTCGAAGTCATTTTTATAAATCAGTAATTTCCGGAACCGGCGCGCTTTTTTTGCGGCCTGGCCTGATTTAATAATATCGGAGGGACGATAAAGTTTGCGTTAAACCCGGCTTTTTGGGCCGTAAAAATCAGGGCAGGGGAAAAGGTGAGGAGGGAAGCGCGCCGCCGGACAATTCCGCAAGCAGCCCCCGGCACCCCTCCAGAACGTCCCGCCACGTCGCTTCAAAGTCATCCGTATACCACGGGTCCGCCACGCTGCCGGGGCGGGCGGTGTGATCCATTAAAAGGGACATCTTGCCTTCCGGGTCGCCGCCGCAGATGCGGTGCATAGCCCGCAGATTGCCGCTGTCCATGCCGATGAGAAGGTCGTATTCGCCGTAGTCCTGCGGGGTGAGCTGCCGCGCAGAATGGCCGCCGCAGGATATGCCGTGTTTGGCCAGCTCCCGCCGCGCCGGTGGGTATACCGGGCTGCCTATCTCCTCCCGGCTGACAGCCGCCGATCCGATATGGAACCGGCCGGACAGCCCCGCTTTCCCCACCAGGTCCTTCATCACGAGCTCGGCCATGGGGCTGCGGCAGATATTGCCGTGGCAGATAAAAAGCACTTTTATCATAATCTCCATATTCCTCCATAAGCCTCGAAAACGCTGATGCTGCCGTGTCCTTCGAACTATCGGGTTTTATTATATATCAAACGGGCAGATAAATAAAAGTGGTTTTTCGCGTTGGGGCGCGCCATAAACGATGGGGAAGGCTTAAGGCTTCGCGGCCGCGCGGCTGCTTTTTTGACATGAAATAACCCCCCGTTTCCCAAACAGTATGCTTTACTGTCCGGTAAACGGGGGGCAGGTCGTCTCTTTGTTAAAACAAGCGTCAGATCAGGAATATGCCTTTATCTATTACGAGCTTTTCGTCCAGGTAAAGGGTGGGCTTCAGTATTACGCCGTCCATGTGAACATCCGCCTTGTTTGTGCCGCCGAAGGAGGTGTTCGTTCCGAATGCTATATGTACGGTACCGTATACCTTTTCATCCTCGAGTATCAATCCGGTCAGCCGGGCGGCGGTATTGGTACCTATGCCAAGCTCTCCCACGGTGGCGTTTCTCTCGTTTTTGAGCAGTATATCCAGCTTCTCGCTGCCTTCGCCCTGGATGCTTTGCAGCTTGCCATCCTTTATTTTTACCAGGAGCGGCGAATCCAGCTTGCCTATACCTACCATGGAGCCGTCTATTATCATGTCTCCGCATGTTCCGTCCTCGAGGGGAGCGATATATCCCTCGCCTGAAGGCAGGTTTCCGCATTGACCCGGCTCGCGGTATATTCCCGAGCTGGATATGCCGGGCCTGCCGGCTAAATTCAGCGTGAGCCTATGCCCGTCTTTTTCTATAACCGCTACGGATGCCTCGCTTAGCAGCGCTACCACCTTTTTCGTGAGCGCTTCCACGGCGTTGTAGTCCGCGGTCATAGCTCCGTTGAGGAACATATCGGCGGTTATACCCGGCATTGTAGCAACTCTGGCGCCGTTTTTTACTGCCTCTATCCTGGCGTTCGTATGCGTGAGGGATTTTGCAGTCGGGCAGATCACTATATCAGCAGACTTCATGGCCTGCGCTACGATTTCGGGCGGCTCCTGGCCGTTCACCTTGAGCTCCGCCATGGTCATCATAACAGCCTCGCACCCCAGATCTTTTCCGCTCTCATACAGGGCGCCGGCTATATCGCCGCATGTATTATCCGTTACTATTAGCAATACCTCTCCCGGCTTTGCGCCAAGACAATTTTTCAGGACTTTTTCTGCTGTTTTCTTAATCTGCTCCATATACACCTCGTTAAAATCATAGAATCTTATTCAGCACCGCTTTGCGCCTTTGGCCTTATAGCAGCACGAAAGGTGACGGCCGCACTGCGCGCACGGGAAGCTGCATTCTACCATGCTTTTTTCCTCTCCGCTCGTCTGCCGTCCGTAGCACTTTTCCAGCACCGCCTCCAGCTTAGCTACTTCGGCTTCGCAGCCGCAGGCTTGGAACAAGCAGCCGCCCTCGGCCCCGTCTATGCCGCCTCTGCCTATCAGCGTCGCTTCGACGTCGGCTATGAGCTTGATTGCGGAAAGCTCCGTGACCAGTTCGCCGACGACGGGAAACAGCCCGCAGGCCATGCCTCGGGAAGCATCCACGCCCTTTCGCTGTGCCGCCCTTATGCTGTCCCATACGGACCCCGGAATGAGCTTTTCCATTCCGGCTGCAATTATCGTCTTGCCGCCCTCTACGGACATAGCGGATACTCCTCTGCCGCAGTTATTGCCGGCCGGGCTCCCCGCTAACATCGCGGCGCCGCCAAAATTGTCTATTATGTTGGCTCCGATAATTATCACATCATTTGGGCCGAGCTGCAACAGTGCGGTATCAAAATCCGGATCCAGACCGGTTATCTCGCCGTTGCTGTACATTATGCTGTGCTGGGCGCTGTCTGTGAACTTCGATGAAACCGCGCCGCGTTTGGAGATACGTCCGCATATCCTGAGCGGCGTTCCGGTAATAAGCTCTGATACGCATGATACGGTCGTGCCGCCTTTGAGCACTATCCTTCCGCCGGCGATCGCGTCGCGTACCTCCTTCATATCTGCAATGGCATGTGCTATAAGCCACTTACCCTCGCTTACAGTAAGCGAAAACTGTATTCTCCTCATGCGGTGCCTACCTTTCCTATCGTTATAGCATTTCGCCTACGACGCGCGCTACCAGCGTGCGCGGCAATATTACCGGCACTCCCATAAGCTCCGCCATCTTCTCCTTGATCGCTATGGTAAAGCCCATGCAATCCAGGACTACGACCTCCGCGCCGTTTTCCTTCAGGTACTGCGCGGCCTTGTCAGGGGCGTTGCTCTTATCATACGGGTTCAGGGCCGCTACGACGATATTGTCGCTCACCTTTTGCCATCTCTCGTAGTTCTGCTCGGTTTGCTTGGGGTCAGGGCTGATGATACCCAGCTTCCTGCCGCCGGCAAGTATGGGTACTATGCTGTATAGCAGCTTTTGCGGGTATATGACGGGCACGGACGCTACTAATTCCTTAGAGAACATCCCCGTGCACAGCAATACTATAAGGGATACGCCGCGGCGGCACAGCTCGTCCGTCCTTTCCTGCAGAAGGGAGATGATCTTGCTCTCCGCCATTAAAGCCCACGAATCATCCTTGAGCTTTGACACAAGGATCTCGTCGTCGCCGGACGGCGCGAGATCGGCTATCTGCTCTTTGGAAAGCCCGTCCAAAGCGCCGAGCTGTATGATCTCTGCCCCTTTGAAAAATGCTTCTATCTCCGGAATCAGGTCATTGCGCGGAGATTGGCCTATGGTTAACGTACCAATCTTCATATCACATTATTACCTTTCCTTTTTTTGCAGGTGGCGCATTGAGCCGTATTTTTGCTCGATAAGCCCGAATTCTTCTTCATCGTAGAATTTGCAGGCCCCTGCGCCGTATGCCTTTGCTACCTCTATTGCAAACCTTGCGGCATTGTCCAACGACATCATGTTGGTAGCGCCGGTGGCGCAGCCGGGGACTATCGTTTCAGAGGTTATAGCCACTCCGACTACCGGCGCGCTGGTGGAGGTACACGGCTGGAGTATGCTGTTGATATGATACAGCCCGTTTCCATAAGGAGTTATATCCTGCATGGTTATCGGGAAGGTGTGCGGCAGCTCACCGCTTGCTATTTGCATGATGTCCAGAAGGTCGTCGCTTACGCGCAGTATGTAGCCTTCCTTTACGGTCGGGGAAATGGCGTAGCCGTTATTGTTTATTAAACGGTTGCCGCGAGTGGTGTCTATTGAGAGGACAGCCTCCATTTCGGGGCAAACCTCCATCTCGTTCATCACTGCCATATCGATGGGAGAACCCATGAAGGGCACGGGAATGTGAGGCGCGGTGGGCGCATGGGGGCATACATGGGTGCAGATGTAAACGTCGCCAGGAAGGAAATCCTTCTTGCTGTTCATATCCAGAATTTTAGCGGCTGCCGCCAAGGCAGTCAAGGCTCCGTCGCCGTCTGATACAAAGCCGATGCGCTCGGGACGGGCGCCTATGCCGCCGAGACGTCCAATGATGCCCAAGCTGGGGGCATTGCCGCCCTTCAGCCTGCCGTTGCTGCCCGGTATTACGACCTTTACGAAATCAGTGCTTTTGCCGTCTTTTTCCCGCTTGACTACCTCGACGTTGGTTGCACCCTTGGATTCCAGATACTCCTTTACCTTTAGGCCGGATGCATCGGCGCTGTCCAGGATGTCAAAAACCTCTATCAGTTGCTTTACTATCATCGTGTTATACCTCTTTGAAAATTTCTATTTGCTAAGGCATTCGTAATATGCCATGAGTCCTTCCGCCGTTACGGGGTCTATCACAGGTAAGCCGGTCTTTTTTGCCAGGGGCTTTGCCACCCCGGCAGTGCTCATACCGGTACATGCAAGGGCTATGGCGCCGGCGCCATAGCACTTCAGCCGCATGGCCAACTTCTCCACGGCCTTGAACCCCGGTTCCGTCACGAGGTCAAGCGTGGTCTCCACGCCGTCCGGCTTCCCGAGATTTATAAGGTCATCGCCGAGTATCTCCAGATATGGCTGCGGCGCATAATCGGTTATTCCAAGTATCCCCACCTTGGTGCCGAACCGCCGTGCTATGGCGGCTACGCTGCTGCCGGCCCCTATGACCGGTACGTTTACGATATTTTTGAGCTCCGGCACTGCAGGATCGTCGGCACAGCTTACTATCAATACGTCTATATCCTTAAAAGACTGTGCCACCTCGATGATCTTAGGTATAGCCACGTTTTTCGACTCTACGCTATGCAGTCCGTCCGGCTGATCCGGTATGCATTTCGTCTCCACCGTCATATTGGGAAACATTTCCATTATAAGCCTGCCGTGAATACCGGCAGCCTCGGCGTCCGGAAGCGTGATGACCCGGATAAGCCCGGCCTTATAACAGCTCTTCATCTTCACGTCCTCCTGCTGACCGCAGCTATTTGGCGTTCAAATAATCAACGATGGCGCAAACGTATATCTTTGTTGCGTTGACAACGTCCTGCACGTCTACTGTTTCATTATAGGCATGTATTCCCTCCAGATTGGCAGGGCCGTACTGAATAGTAGGAATACCCGCATATCTGAAAATGCGCGCGTCGCTGCTTGCCCACTGATATGTGCGGCTGAGCTTTTCGCCCCATACTTCCTCTACGCCCTGAGCAATGAGGTTTACTATCTCGGCGTTTTCAGGCGTGCTGTTAGGCTCGGATTTCCACGCAAGGGTGTAAGTAACGCCCTCGAGCCCGACCTCGTGCAGGATCCTGATAAGCCGCTCCTCGACCATATCGCAGCTCACGCCGAGAGGCAGGCGGACGTCTATTTCAGCCTCGGCATAATCAGGCACCATATTCACCTTTGTGCCGCCGCTTATCTTGCCGATATTTACCGTGCAATGGTTGAGCACCTGCTGCGCGCCATGCGCCTTGATGAGCCTCTTGGCCAGCTCGCGGGACTGCTCCATCACCCTTGCGGTCTCATCGTCCATAACGGGAACTATGTCACGTATGCAGTCTACCTTGTTCAGCACCGCGAGGAGCTTGCATATTGCATTATCTCCTATAAACGGCGCAAGGCTGCCGTGGGCGGGCGCACCGTGGGCCATGAGCTTTATGGAGCAGGTGCCCTTCTGGCCGATCTCACAGTTATAATAGCCTGTCGGCTCTGCGATAAGGCATGCGTCGCCGGTTACCGTTCCGCTTTCTACCAGCCACTTTGTTCCGCCCTGGCCGAATGCTTCCTCGTCAGGAACAACGGTAAGGAGAACCTCACCGTTTAGATCTATATTATTATCGGCCAGCAGCCCCATTGCGAAAAGCAGGCCTGTAAGGCCGCCCTTCATGTCGGAGGTTCCGCGTCCAAGTATTTTCCCATCCTTTATATCGCCGCAGAAGGGATCGAAGTCCCACCTATCCAGGTTGCCCACAGGCACTACGTCGCAATGCCCGTTGAGTATCAGCACCCTGCCGCCCTTTTTGCCTAAACGCGCAAGTATATTCTTGGTCTTACCGTCGCCCGAGGCGATCTCATACTCAATGTTATGGGATTTCAGGTAATCGCATATAAACTGTACCATTTCATCCGTGTTTCCCGGAGGATTCACGCTGGGTATGCGGATTATGTCGCTGCAAAGATTCAGCAGGTCGTCCTTTTTGATTTCAACTAATGAGCGCAATTCATCGTGTGTCATATATAAATCTCCTCTCTTTTTATTATGTGCAGAATGTGCAGATAGGCGGTAAAACCCATTGATAGTTAATATGGTAATACGCCTATCTGCATATCATTACAGTATTTTTTATAGTCGCGCCAAATGATGAGGAATACTTAAAAGCAGCTATGCCTTTGCCGAAGCCTTTTTCTTCTTGTTAGTGCGCCATCCGAACAAACCGGGGAATGCCTTTATGATAGCGGCGAAGATCACGAATTGGAAAATCGAGTAGACCACCGAATACCAACCCAGTGTGATAGGCCAAGTGGGGTAGAAGTCATACAACTTGAGTATGAAGGCGTTGCCTGCCACGCACAGGGGCTGCTCTACGAAGAACCCGAGCAGGAATGTCAGCACGCCAAATACTACCCAGCGCTTCTTCTCGTTGTCTATCTTTATTATCTGCTTCCAAACAAAGTACCAATAAATACCCTTGATCGGCTGCACCAGAAGGTCTACGGCAGGCGTTCCGGAAGGGATACCGCGTGCAATACCGACTATGATTCCCACAACGGGGCCGCCGCACATGCCCGCCAGGCAGGGCATAAGAGCTCCGGGGTCCATGACGAGGGGGGACCATAGGTATAGCGATGCCCAGTGCGCGGAATGCGAATGCAGCGCCGCCGAAAGCCGCGGCCAGGCCGATCTGGTTTGAAGTGAGCAGAGGCTTCTTTTGTGTAAGATCCGCGTCGCTTTCAACCTTCTTGTCATCGTCGCCGTGCTTCTTTGCCCAGAGGAAATACCAAATCAGCAGTCCGACTATGATTACAAGGGCAACATAATTCCACGGATACATATCCGCGAGAAGCTTGGCGCCTTTCTGATAGAACACTCGGAAAGCCACGAACGCAGCGATCATGACTGCCAGTCCAATAATACCGATTTTTTGCTTTTTGTTTATTTTGAGCTCCTTTCCATCTTTTCGCTTTTTATATTCCTCATATATTTGCGCTTTTATTTGCGCTTTTGCCAACTGCCGATCCGGAAAATGTGGCCGGCCGCCTGCTTATGGGCGGCATCACTTGCCGAACAAGCTGAGAATAAAGATAACGCCGAACCATCCGCGGGAATGCTTCAAATACAATACTGCTATCGTGAGCAATATTGACAGCGTGATGATCACATAGTCTCTGGTCCTGAGCTTTATGGTCTTTCTGTATGTCCTCTTCTCCGGGTTATATGTAAAACCGCGCGCTTCTATAGTCCTCGCGATCTCACGGCCCTTAAGTATCGAGATGAAAAGGCCAGGGACTATGACCGGAATGTAGGCTTTTATCTTCTTAAAGGGATTCTTGCTCTCAAAGCTGGCGCCTCTGGATTTCTGAGCCTCTATTACGTGCCCGATCTCGTTCTTGAGCACCGGTATGTATGAGAAGGCTATGCCTATTGCTATGGAGGCCTCAGGAGGGAGCTTGGCCTTGTTCATGGTAAGCACTATATCGCCTGTCGGCGTTGCGCTCGTTATAAGGTCTGCGATCCAAATGAAGAAGATAAACCTTATGGCGCTTGCAAAACCGCTGGAAATGGTAGCGACCGTTACCGGGCACTTATTTCCGGGGAAGAGGTAAGCGAACACCCGCTCTCCCTCCAGCGGCTTGGCAAAGGGGAAATTCAATATAAAGAACAGGAAAAACGCCAGTACCAGAGGCTTTGTAATGCCCCAAACCTGCTTGGCGGTATATCCGCTGGTCCTGTAGAGAACATAGACCAAGGCCATCATCACCATGGTAACTATACATAAACCTCGGGCTCCATGGCTAAAACGGAAGCGTATGCGACGGACTGCTGCTGCCCGCCCGAAAGCGCCTGCGGCGAGCGGTCAAGATACTCCTCCATGTGGACGTATCCCACATACTCATCTATGAGCTCCTCGATTTTCTTCACCGGAACGCCCTTGTTTTCAGGCCCGAAGGCGACCTCGTCGGCCACGATGGGGTTTATAAGCTGGCCGCTGGGATCCTGGAAAAGCATTCCCGCCTTAAAAGCCATCTTGCCGATGCTGTACTTGGATATGTTTTCGCCCCTGAAGCATATCTCGCCGCTCAGCTCGCCCTCGTAAGCCTCGGGCACTATGCGGTTCAAGGTAGAACAGAGCGTGGTCTTTCCTGCACCCGAAGGGCCGGTAACAAGAATAATCTCACCTTCTTTGATCGTCAGGTTGATATTCTTGATCGCTGGGGTCTCTGTGCCCGGATAAGAATACGTCACGTCCTTAAAGCTAATAACTAACATTCTCTTTTTCTGCCACTTTGCTGACCTCCTCTTAAAATACGAAATACGTCAAAAACCATGCCTAAAATATGAAAAGCTACTCCTTAAAACAAGTACAATTATCACATTATTTTGCACTATTTTCTATATGCACCATGCACGATTATTGTCGATACTTATGGTATATAATGACCACTAAATTGTTGATTTTTTGTTTTTTGATACATGTTGTACCATTGCGTCATTGATGATATAGTAATAGCACGATACTATTTGTACAAGGTGGGGAGGATATGCCGTTTTCGATTGAAAATATGCTGCAGCTACGTGAGTTTAAAGACTGCACCGTCATTGCAGGTCACAAGGGTATAAACAGGGTTATACAATGCGTCGATACGATGGAGGTGCCGGACATCACCCCGTGGCTGCAATGCGGGGAATTATTGATCACCACCGGCTATTCCCTGGAGGGCCACCTGGAAAGGCTTATCCCTCTGCTTGACGCCATGTACAATAACGATTCCGCCGGCCTGATGATAAAAACCCGTATTATTGGGCCCATACCTCAAATGATCATCGACTTTGCCGATTCAAAGGGCATACCTCTTATCGTAATACCAGATGACACGCCGTTCATCCCCATGGTAAATACGATAATAAATTGTATTTCAGATGAGCTGAACCATTCCTTCACGCGCTTTTTTTCCATGTCCAAGGACATTAAGATGATACAGGGGACCCCTTCGTTCTTGAACGACCTGGCGGATATCATCTATACCTACTTTCAGTTTCCAACCATAATAACCGATTATCTGCTTGACGTATGCGCCTCCTGCCCCGGGTACATTCAACTGCCTGCGTTTATAACCAATGATAAATTGCTTCACCGCATGAGGTCTACCGAAAGGTCCTCTCTGTTTATTTCAGATACCTCGGAGGACGCTCACTTCCTCATCCAGCAAATAAGGATAGATAAGCTCATAGCCGGATATATCATACTAATCATACCGGCCGATCAGCATTACATCAAAAACGATGGCGACGCCATGATCCTTAATTATGCCGCGAACATTATTTCCGCAAACTTTAAGCAGGAAAACTTTCTCAACGCGCAGGTACAGAGGAAAAACCTTTCCCTTTATTCAAACCTTGTAGGCAATCTTAATGGGGTTGATGTTCAGGAGAGCATGAAGGAAGCCCCGTGGCCGCTGCCGCCGTTCTTACTCATAACCGTTGAGACGGAATTTGACGAACAATTTAATATGTCCGATACCCTTCTTATGCAGCTTATGTACTCCATACGCACGCTCTTTAAAAAATACGGAATAAGCAACATGACAGTGCCCTGGAACAACACCATACGCTGCATCGTCCCCTTCAACAGCCAGGCTGTCAACCGCAGTATTTTATCCACGATAAAGGACAGGGTCAGCAGCCTGTTTGACAGGCGCATACGCATGACGGTATCGGGCAGGCTCGATGGCTACGACCAGATAAAATCGGCTCATTTTGAGGCGTACGACCTGCTTTCCATAAGCCGGAACATGAATCTTTCCATAGCGTTCGCCGACGACCTGCTCTATGAGATCGCAATGCTGCAGACGCTCCGCAACAGCCACATGCGGACATTTGCTTTTAAGCTGCTGAGCACTCTGGAGGATTACGACGCGCAGCATGGCTCTGAGCTTATCCACACGCTGCAAGTCCTGATAGAGAATCGGGGCATACAGACAAAAACGGCCAACGACCTTTTCCTCCACCGCAATACCTTATTATATCGGATGCGGAAAATAGAATCCCTTACCGGCCTGGATCTTTCGGACAGCGGCGATCTGCACAAAGCATACATGGCGCTTTATGTGCACAATTTCGCACAATAGCAGCCGGCGGAGCTAACTGCGCCGCGGGCGGGCATGAAACGGGCGCGGCAAATTTTTGCAATAATAAACATCCCGCAGCGAATGGGGGGTATTTTTATTGGTAACAGTAAACGAGGGACTCGAAGCCGCGACCCGAAGGGGAAAATCGCGCCGGTGACGCGATTTTAGCGGCCGGGAAATCGAGTCAGGCCGGGCTGTGCGGCGCGGAGCGCAAGCAGGCCGATGACCGATTTCGAGTCCCATTTGTGCTGTTGCAGCAGCGGGGGTGGGGCTCGAAGGAAACGTCCCTATGCCTCGGATATGTCTGCTATGAGCTCGTCTTCAAAGGCAAATTCGTAAAGCCTTGCGCAGGCTACCCCGTCCGATCCGGTTTCAATAAGCCCAATAAGGCGGCCGTTGCGGTCTGACAGGGGCGGGCGGCAGCAGTCAAAATTTCCCAGGAAATTTCTTATTTCGTCAATGGAAAAGTCCATCTTGAGGGATACTGTCATATATGACGCCGCCTCAACGTCAAAGCCTTCACGGACTGCTTCGCAGAAGGCTATGACCAGCTTTTGCCTGTCGGCTGGGTATTTATACTCGCGGGTGAAAAAACCGGTTTCCGGGCAGTCGACCGAAAAGCCGCCCCCCTGATATCTGTAGCGGGTTCGGCGCTGGTGGCCCAGCAGGGTGCCCAGCGGCTCTATGAGCGATACGCTGCCCTCCTCCAGCAGTATGCTTTCGCCGTAAAGCTCCAGCAGCGAGTTCATGTTGTCGTCCAGCATGAGAAGCCTCTGCCGTCCGCCTTCAAATGTGGATACAGCTACCAGCTGCCGCCCGGCTACGCCGTAAAGCGTTAGGGAACCGTACTCGCCGGGGCCTATGGAAATGCAGCTGGACGACCTCCCATCTTCCTCTATGAGCAGCTTCAGGCCGTTCTCGCGGAAAAGCGTAAGGTTGCGGCGGCTGCGGCCCTGCATATAGCCCAGCTGATCCAGCTCCCTGGGGAAGTCGGCGGGCTGTACGGGAAAATCGGCCGATGGGCCGAAATACATTTCATATACCCCGCCGGGCCAACGGCAGAGGGAAACATCGGGTCCCTGTGTGGGCAGAGCTTCTCCGTCGCACAGGGACAGCTTCCGGGTGATGGGATACCTCCATGGGCCGAAGGAAAGGGGTATGGCGGAAATAAAGTAATCCCCGTTATCACCGGCGGGCATGGCTATGTGGGAATCCGAGCGGCATTCCCCGAGTATCTGCCCGTTGACCTCTATGAGGGAGGGAGCGGCGGAGCGTATCACTATCAGCGGCACTGGAGACTGATACATGGCGAATTTATCCTCCGTAAGGTAGTGGACGTACTGTCATTTCAAATATTTATTCCGGTGGCGGCAAAAATATCCCTGCTGCCTTGCAAAAGCGTGTGAGCGGGGATATAATGAAGGGCAAGCTTTATTTATGTAAAGTGAAAAAAGCGAAACATTTGGAGGTATTCTCATGATCAGACTGTATGAACTGAACAAGGATCCCGCTAAGTACGCGGGCGAAGTTGAAATTGCCGGCTGGGTGCGCACCGTGCGCGACAGCAAGAATATCGGCTTTATAGAGCTGTCCGACGGCTCCTGCTTCAGGAACGTACAGGTGGTTTATGAGAATAATATACCCAACGATATAATAAAACAAATAAATACCGGCTGTGCAATAAGCGTAGTTGGCGACCTCGTGCTCACTCCGGATGCAAAGCAGCCCTTTGAGGTGAAGGCGAGGGAAATAAAGATAGAGGGCCTCTGCGCCAGCGATTATCCCATGCAGAAGAAACGGCACAGCCTTGAGTATCTTCGCACCATGCAGCACCTCAGGCCGCGCACCAACACCTTCCAGGCCACCTTCAGGGTTCGCAACGTAGTTGCCCAAGCCATACACCGCTTCTTTGACGAGAGGGGCTTCCTGTATGTGCATACGCCTCTCATCACCGCCAGCGACTGCGAGGGCGCGGGAGAGATGTTCCGCGTAACCACCCTGGATCTTGAGAACGTGCCAAAGACCCCGGACGGCAAGGTGGACTACTCCAAGGATTTCTTCGGCACCAGCGCAAACCTGACCGTCAGCGGCCAGCTTTACGGCGAGGCCTTCGCCCTTGCCTTCAGGGATATATACACCTTCGGCCCCACCTTCCGCGCCGAGCAGAGCTACACCGCCCGCCACGCCGCGGAATTCTGGATGATAGAGCCCGAGATGGCCTTCTGCGACCTGAAGGGGTATCTTGATACCGCCGAGGACATGGTAAAATACATAATCCGTACCGTAATGGAGCGCTGCCCGGACGAGCTGAGCTTCTTCAACAGCTTCGTGGATAAGGGGCTCATAGACAGGCTGAACAACGTGGTGAACAATGACTTTGCCCGCATAACCTACACCGAGGCCGTGGATATACTCAAAAACAGCGGCGCTCAGTTTGAGTACCCGGTAGAGTGGGGGGTAGACCTCCAGACCGAGCACGAAAGGTATCTGACCGAACAGGTATATAAAAAGCCGGTGTTCGTTACCGATTACCCCAAGGATATCAAGGCCTTCTATATGCGCCTTAATGACGATGGAAAGACCGTGGCGGCGGCAGACCTGCTGGTCCCCGGCGTAGGCGAGATAATAGGAGGCAGCCAGCGTGAGGAGCGCCTCGAGGTGCTGGAGAGCCGCATTAAGGAGATGGGCATGAGGGTAGAGGATTACGACTGGTACCTCGACCTGCGCAAATACGGCGGCGTTAAGCACGCAGGCTACGGGCTGGGCTTTGAGCGCATGGTGATGTATGTGACCGGCATGGCCAACATACGCGACGTTCTGCCCTTCCCCCGCACTACTGGAAGCCTCGAAATGTAAGGAGCTGCCGCAGGGATAATATCCCGGCTTAAAACCGCATATAAATTGACAGAAACCAAAGCTGATAGTGACGCTTTGGTTTTTGTTATTTTATGTATGTACTGCGAAAACCTGGGAAATAATAGCAGCAACAAACATTGACGGAGGTAATTTTATATGGCCGATATACAGCGTGGCCGCACAGGCTGGAAAAAGGAGGAGGACACACTGCTCTTTGCGGAGATAGAAAAGAGCGTGGGCAGAGGGACCCCGCTTAAAAGCGTGTTTGAGGCGGTGGCGGAACAGACGGGGCGAAAGCCAAACAGCGTAAGAAACTATTACTACGCCCGCATAAAGGAAAAGGACCTGAGCACCACGGCGCTCCACGCGGGGGCCTTCGTGCCTTTTACCGAGGAGGAGATACATTACCTGCTCCGCACGGTGCTGAGCGCCCAGGCAAACGGCATATCCGTCCGCTGCTGCACCATGAGCATGGGCGGCGGGGACAACAGGGCAATGCTGCGCTATCAGAATAAATACCGGGCGCTGCTGAAGAACCGGCCAGCGTTGGTTAGGCAGGTAGCCGAGGAGCTGAAGGCCGAGGGGGTGGACTTTGACCCATACTGCACCCCAAAGCAGAGCGAAGGACGCGGAAAGGCGGCAGGCAGCGTGACGGCACGTATAAACAGGCTTAAGGGAATGGACGGCGCGGCGTTCATGGAGGGACTTGACTACATCACCTCAATAGCCGAGGAAGCCGAAAAGAAGGAGGAGACGTACCGCCGTACCGAAAGCGAGCTTCGGGAGCGCATACGCCGTCAGGAAGAGGAAATCAACGCCCAGCAGGGCAGATTCCACGCGCTGCTCCTGATGTACCGCAGGCTTGTCAGTGCCAACCGTGACTTTATAGGCATGGCCGGCAGGGAGACGGGGCCGGTATCGGAATACGCAAGGCAGCTTGCCCGCAGCGTTGCGGACTGCGAAAAGGCGCTCACTGAATATCAGGCGTAACTTACATTAAGCCTTGGGGTTGTTAAGGGCCCTTATGGCTTTATTCGGATTTGGCGACACAAGGTAAATTGCCCCGTAGGGGCAAGAGAAGGCCCCCTGGGGGGTGTGCGGCAAATCCGCAAAAAGCGCTTGCGCAGCAAGGCTTTCCCTGCATTCGATGCTGGCCGCGCAATAGGCGCAAGCACCGGATGAAAAAAACTCGAAAAAGTGGTTTTTAACCACTTTTTCGAAAGCTTTAACTGTGCCGCTTGCCATGGTATAATTTACTGTAAGGTAAATTACAGCAAAGGAAAGGTAAGCGGCATGGATCTTTTTTCGGCCGGCATGAATAAGCACGCGCCGCTGGCGGACAGGATGCGCCCAAGGACGCTGGACGAATTCGTGGGACAGCAGCATATAGTGGGCAAGGGAAAGCTTTTAAGGAGAGCCATCGAGACGGATTCCCTCCAGTCCAGCATATTCTTCGGCCCTCCGGGCTGCGGAAAGACCACCCTCGCCTCAATAGTGGCCAACACCACGGGCTCGGAGTTCGTAAAGCTTAACGCCGTTACCTCCGGCGTAAAGGACGTGCGCGAGGTGATAGCGGCGGCGGAGGACAACCTTAAGCTCTACGGCAGGGAGACGTACCTCCTGCTCGATGAATGCCACCGCTGGAGCAAGGCCCAGAGCGACAGCATACTGCCCGCCCTGGAGCGCGGGATAATAAAATTCATAGGCTCTACCACGGAAAACCCCATGGTGTCCATGACGGGGGCTATCGTTTCCCGCTGCCGCGCTTTCCAGTTTTATCCGCTTACTGAAGAGGACGTAAAGAAGTGCGTCAAGGCCGCCGTGGCCGATAAGGAACGGGGCATGGGCAACTATGATACGGAGATAGACGAGGGTGCGTACGACCACATCGCCCGCATAGCCAACGGCGACGTGAGGACGGCGCTCAACGCCATAGAGCTGGCCATACTCACCACCGAGGCGGACGGGAACGGCGTTATACACATAACGGAGGATATCGCCGCCGAGAGCATACAGCAAAAGCTTATAAACTGCGACGATCAGCAGTTTTACGATATGCTCTCCGCCTTCTGCAAGAGCCTTCGGGGCGGGGACAGCGACGCGGCGATAGCGTGGTTCGCCCGGCTCATATACGCGGGCATAGACCCGCGGATAATCTGCCGCAGGCTTATAGCCCACGCCTCGGAGGACGTGGGCCTCGCCAACCCCCAGGCCATGGTGCAGGCGGTGGCGGCGGCTCAGGCGCTGGAGTTCATAGGGATGCCGGAGGCAGGGCTGTCCATAACGCAGGCCATAATATTCATCTGCGAGAGCCCGAAATCCAACTCGGTAGTCATCGCAAAGGATACGGCCTTCGCCGAGGCAAAGAGCATACCCGATCAGCCGGTGCCCATACACCTCAGGGATACCAGCTACCCCGGCGCGTCAAAGCTGGGCCACGGCAGGGGGTATAAGTACCCCCACGACTATCCCGGCCATGTCGTGGCTCAGGAGTACATGCCGCCCAGCGTAAAGGGCCATAAGTACTACATACCCGGCGAGCTGGGCAGCGAAGGGAAGATACGCCAGAACCATATCAATCAGGGAAGGATAAAGGAAAAATGATAAGCAGGACATCGGCTGAAAGGGTGCTCAACGCGGCCCTGGCAACAGGGGGAGACTTCGCGGAGCTTTACATGGAGGACGGGGAGAGCCACAGCATATCCATGCTGGATGGCGTGGTGGAGAATGCCGCATACAGCCGTGCCCGGGGCGCGGGGGTGCGCATACTTTCCGGTACCCGTTCCGCCTACGCCTATACGGTGGATATATCCGAGTCCGCCCTTGTGGAGACGGCGAAAAGGGCCTCGGCCATAATAAAGGGCGAGGGGAGCGGCGTGCTGCCCTTCACGGATATACGCGACGGCAACTACAGGTGCAGGATACCATTCTCGGCGGTGGATAACGCAAAGCGGGTGCACCTGTTAAAGCTTGGAACAGACGCGGCGAAGGCTGAGTCCGGCGAGATAACCAAGGTCAGCGCCGCATATATGGATACGGATAAAAAGGTGCTGGTCTGCAACACCGAGGGAGTATGGGCGGAGGACAGGCGTCCGCGCACCCGCCTCGCCTTTACGGCGGTGGCAAGCGACGGCATGGAATTCCAGACCGGGCAGGAAATACCGGCCTTCGGCATGGGCTTTGAGGCTTATGAGCTGATAGACCCGGAAAAGGATGGGCGCACCGCCGCCCGGACTGCCGTTACAATGCTTCACGGAGTGGATTGCCCGGCGGGATATATGCCGGTAGTCATAGACGGCGGCTTCGGCGGAGTCATACTCCACGAGGCCTGCGTGCATTCATTGGAGGCTACCTCCGTCGCCCGCGGCAATTCCGAATTCTGCGGAAAGCTGGGCCAGAAGATAGCCAGCGATATAGTTACCGCCATAGACGACGGCACACTCCCCGGCGAATGGGGCAGCATACGCTACGACGACGAGGGAAACCCATCCCAGTGCAACGTACTCATACAAAACGGCATGCTTAAGAGCTATCTTGTGGACAGGCTGGGCAGCCGGATAATGAACCAGCCCATGACAGGCTCCGCCAGGCGGCAGAGCTACGAGTTCGCACCCACCTCGAGGATGACCAACACCTTCTTCGCCCCCGGCTACGATGACGAGGAGGAGATGATAAGGACCATGGGAGAGGGGCTTTTTGCGGCTAAGATGGGCGGAGGCTCGGTGAACCCGCTGACAGGCGAATTCAACTTCTCGGTGCTGGAAGGCTACTGGGTAAAGGACGGCAAGATACACTGCCCGGTACGGGGCGCAGCCCTCATAGGCCGGGGGGCGGAGGTGCTTATGAAGATAGACCGGGTAGGCATGAATATGTGGTTTGGCCACGGCATGTGCGGCTCGCGCTCCGGCAGTGTGCCTACAAACGTGGGACAGCCCAGGATAAGGGTGAGCGGCATAACCGTTGGCGGAAAGGGAGGCAGACTGTGATGCATAACGGGCTTGACAGGGAGCATAAGGCCGAGATAAAGGCGGACGAGAAAATAAAGGAATACGCCCACAGGCTCATGACCATTGCCATGGACAGGGGCTGCGACGGTGCGGAGGTATGCGTAAACGAGTCCGACGAGTTCTCGGTAGGTGTACTGGAGGACGAGGTGGACGACTATACCGTAAGCTCCTCCTTCGGTTTAGGCATAAGGGTGCAGAAGGACGGAAGGAACGGCTACGCCTATACCGAAGCTATGGATGACCCGGAGGGCTTTGTAGAGGAGGCCATAGATAATGCGGAGACGGTAAAGAGCGAGGATATACACCCCATGGCGGAGCCTGCGGAGTATCCCGAAATACAAAAAAAGACCGATGCCCTGAAGGACATGGATGAATCGGAAAAGATAGAGCTCTGCAAGGCGCTGGAACGGGAGACAAAGCGGTGTGACGGCCGGGTAAAGCGGGTGGCCTGCTGCAAGGTAGTCACCGCAGGCGGCAGATTCTGTATATACAACACTCTGGGCCTCAGGGCCGAAAGGAGCGACAGGGTATCCTGCTGCTATGTGGAGCCGGTGCTGGAGGATAAGGGCCAGATGCGGGACGGCTTTGCATTTCGGGCAGACGGTGAGGCGCTGGACATAGCGGGCTGCGCGCGGGAGGCCGTCGATGAGGCCATAGCCGCCATGGATCCCGCGCCCGTAGCGCCCGGTAAGTACGATATAATACTCCGCAACGACGCTATGGCAAGCATATTGGGTGCTTTTGCAGGCATGTTTTCTGCCGACGCCGCCCAGAAGGGCCTTTCGCCCCTGGCGGGCAGGGAGGGCGAGGATATGGCGGCAGAGTGCGTCACGCTGATGGACGACCCTCTTTACCCCATCAATCCAAGTCCATTTGACGACGAGGGTACTCCTTCCGTAGCCAAGGCGGTGATAAAGGACGGAAAGCTGGAGACGCTGCTGCACAACCTCAAGACCGCCAAGAAGGCGGGGGTAAAGTCCACCTCAAACGGCGGCAGGAGCAGCGCCGGCTCGCCGGTAGGCGTGAGAATAACCAATTTTTACATAGCGCCAAAGGAAGGTACGCTGGGGCAGCTCATAAGCGAGCTGGGGGACGGCCTGCTCATCACCGACTTTTCCGGCCTCCACGCCGGGGTGAACCCGGTGAGCGGCAAGTTCTCGGTGCTGTGCAAAGGGCGGCTCATAAAGGACGGCAGGGACGTCCGTGCCGTAAACGAGATAACGCTGAGCGGAGATTTTACAGAGCTGCTCAGATCCATAGTAAGGGTGGGCGGCGACCTGCGCTTCTCAATGCCCGGAGGCAGCTGCGTCGGCAGCCCCTCGGTAATGGTACGGGGCGCCATGATATCAGGCCGGGGCGATGGCGGCCAATAACCGGAAAAAACAGGAAAACAGGGCATTTTGTTTGACAAGGGGCCGTAAGGAAGTGTATAGTTAATATATGATGTGGAAGGATACACCCATTTTTCGGACAGGCCTTCCGAAGCACACATGAACGGAGAACAGGAGGAAAAGGTGTTCGATGTAGGCGACAGCGTGTTTTATCCCATGCATGGGGTGGGTATCGTGGAAAGCATTCAGGAAAAGGATATGCTTGGCGAAAGGGCCAAGTATTATATCCTGCGCTTCATTACATCGAAGCTTACGGCAATGGTGCCGGTAGCCTCGGCCGACAGCGTTGGCCTGAGACCTGTGATAGACTCTTCGGAGTGCGAGAAGATCTTTGAATACCTTGACGCGGCGGCAGTGTGTGCCGAAAGCGAAAACTGGAACCAGCGCTACAGGGACAACCTGGCAAAGCTCAAGGGCGGCGACATATACGACGTCGCCGACGTTATAAAGTGCCTCAAAAGGCGGGATTCCCTCAAGGGCCTCTCCGCAGGGGACAGAAAGATGCTCATAACCGCCCGGCAGGTGCTCTCTGCCGAGCTTTCGGCTGCCAGTGGCAGGGATATAGACGAAATCCGAGATATTATCGGGTAATATCAAAATAAGGCCAAGGGCCGTTAAACGAAAGGAGTTAAGAATTGCCTAAAAAAGTCGCAAGACTATTGCTCACCTTGGCGGGAGCCGCGGTGGGTGTGGGGCTTGTAGCGCTTGCCAACAGGGTCATCACCTTCCCGGAGGGGCTTACGCTGTATCAGCGCATGCTTCCATGGGGACTGGCGCTTGTGTTTGTGGGTTCGGGTACTATTATTGCAATCATTTTTAATCTTTTATTTGCCGAACCGCTTACCGCCGCCATAAGCTATGCCGAGGCCGGTATGTCAGCAATGCCAGCGGGGCAGCTGCTCTACTGCGTTTGCGGTCTGATCGCCGGGCTCGTTGTTGCATTTTTGGCGAGCACTCTGGTGGCGCGCTTCAAGCCTGCGTGGGTAGTTCTGGTCATAGACGTAATACTGTACATCGCCTTCGGATACCTTGGGTGGAGCGCCATGAGCAGGCGGAAGGGGCAGTTCCCCATACCCGCCGCGGGCGGCCACGGAAAGGCTCACGGCTTGGCACGGCCCAAGCTTCTGGATACCTCCGTCATAATCGACGGACGCATCGCGGAAATATGTGATACCGGCATAATTGAGGGCGAAATAATAGTGCCGAGCTTTGTGCTCAGGGAGCTTCAGCATATCGCGGACAGCTCCGATGGCCTCAAGCGCAACAGGGGCAGGCGGGGGCTGGACATACTCAAGGGCATGCAGGATAAAAAGTCCGTCCCCATCACCGTAGTCAGCACTGACTATAAGGATGTGGACGAGGTGGACGCCAAGCTGATACTCATGGCATCGGAGCTTGGCGGCGTGGTTGTAACCAACGATTATAACCTTAACAAGGTGGCGGCTGTGCGCAAGGTTCCCGTGTTCAATATAAACGAGCTGGCAAACGCCCTCAAGCCCATCGCAATGCCCGGCGAGGAAATGAGCGTGTTCGTGGTCAAGGAGGGCAAGGAGGCCGGACAGGGTATAGGCTATATGGATGACGGCACGATGATAGTAATAGAAAACGGCAGGCGCTTAGTGGGGGAGACGGTGGACGTCACGGTTACAAGCGTATTGCAGACCTCGGCAGGCAGAATGATATTCGCCAGAGTGAAGCAGGCATAGAAAAAAGCAGGGCCGATTGCCCGGAGTTAAACCAAATATAAAAAATATTAAGAAAGGCCATTATTCTCGTTGACAACCTTGACACGCGGTGTTACAATAATATACTGCGTTAGCATGGTAAATTGCGGGGATTGGCCTTTTTACAGTTGATTTTTCCCACAAAAATCATGCTGGGTATCCTATGCCCACAAAATGGAAATGCTCATATGGAGTGACGCGCCGATAATATAATCCATGGTTATATGGTAATAACAAAGTATAAGGAGTGAACGCGATGGTGCATGAGGTTTACATGGGCAAGAAAAAGCGCATGAGCTTTTCCCGTATCAATGAAGTTCTTGATATGCCCGACCTGATAGAGGTTCAGAAAAATTCCTATCAGCGCTTTGTGGAGGAGGATCTCAAGGAAGTTCTTGACGACATTTCGCCCATTACAGACTATTCCGAAAAGCTCGTCCTTGAGTTTGTAGATTACTCCATAGATTTCGACCATCCGAAATACTCGGTGGAGGAGTGCAAGGAAAGGGACGTAAACTACTGCGCCCCGCTTCGCGTTACAGTTCGCCTTATAAATAAAGAGACCGGCGAGGTCAAGGAACAGCCCGTGTTCATGGGCGACTTCCCTCTTATGACCGAGCAGGGCACGTTCATCATAAACGGTGCAGAGCGGGTAATAGTCTCTCAGCTGGTCCGCTCACCCGGCGTATACTATTCCGAATCTATAGATAAAGTCGGCAAGCACCTCTTTGCCTCTCAGGTGATACCTAACCGCGGCGCCTGGCTTGAGTACGAGACCGACAGCAACGAGATAATGTACGTAAAGATCGACCGCCAGAGGAAGGTCTTTATAACTGCGCTGCTGCGTGCCCTGGGCTACAGCTCAGACGGCGAGATACTGGAGCTTTTGGGCGAAGACGAGCGCCTGAAGATAACCCTCGAGAAGGATACAACCAAAAACACCGAGGAAGGCCTGATAGAGATATACAAGCGCCAGCGCCCCGGCGAGCCTCCTACAGAGGAATCCGCGCGCAGCCTGCTGAACGCCCTGTTCTTTGACAAACGCTACGACCTTGCCAGAGTGGGCCGCTATAAGTTTAATAAGAAACTCTCCATCGCCTCACGCCTCCACGGCCTTACTGCGGCGGAAAACGTCATAGCTCCCGGCACCGGCGAGATACTTGCCACTGAGGGAGAAGTAATAAGCCGCGAGGCCGCCGAAGCCATCGAAAACGCCGGCGTACACGGCGTATACGTCGTAGCGCCCGACGGTGCCAGGGTAAAGATACTCGGCAACCTGTTCGTGGACGCCAGGTGCTACCTGAAGTTCGATCCCGAAGAGGCCGGTCTGAACGAGAAGGTACATTACCCCACCTTCATGAAGCTTCTGGAGGAAGCGGGAGACATGGAAGAGGAGGAGCTCAAGAAGTTCCTGAAGGCCCGGGTGTACGACCTTATACCCCGCCATATCATCACCGATGATATAACCGCCTCCATAAGCTATCTTCTCGGCATGAGCCACGGCATAGGCCGCACCGACGATATCGACCATCTGGGCAACCGCCGCATAAGAAGTGTGGGCGAATTGCTCCAGAACCAGATCCGCGTCGGCATGACTCGCCTTGAGCGCGTGGTGCGGGAGCGCATGTCCATACAGGACACCGAGACCGCCATGCCCTCCAACCTCATAAATATCCGCCCCGTGACGGCCGCCATAAAGGAGTTCTTCGGTTCATCTCAGCTGTCCCAGTTTATGGACCAGACAAACCCCCTTGCGGAGCTTACCCATAAGCGCAGGCTGTCCGCTCTGGGCCCCGGAGGCCTGAACCGTGAGCGCGCCACATTCGAGGTTCGAGACGTTCACTATTCCCATTACGGCCGCATGTGTCCCATAGAGACCCCTGAAGGCCCTAACATAGGCCTTATAAACTCCCTTTCCACCTATGCCCGCATAAACCGCTACGGCTTTATTGAGGCGCCCTACCGCAGGGTGGACGGGAAGAACAAGAGCATAAGCAACGAGATAGTTTACCTCACCGCCGACGAGGAGGACGACTACATAGTGGCTCAGGCAAACGAGCCTACCGTTACCGACGAGAACGGCAGGGTGTGGTTTGCCAAGGACAGGGTCGTTGCAAGAAGGCTGGACGAGATAATCGAAGTAAAGGCTACCGAGACCGACTACATGGACGTATCCCCCAAGCAGCTGGTGTCCGTCGCTACCGCAATGATACCATTCCTGGAGAACGATGACGCTAACCGCGCGCTGATGGGCTCCAATATGCAGCGCCAGGCAGTGCCCCTCCTCAAGCCCGAGGCTCCCGTGGTGGGCACAGGCATGGAGTACAAGGCTGCACACGACTCAGGCGTCGTGGTGATTTCCCGCCAGCACGGCGTCGTAAAGCGCGTTGACGCAAGCCATATAGTGATAGCCGGCGATGACGGCAACGACAGAACCTACAACATAATCAAGTTTAAACGCTCCAACCAGGGCACCTGCATCAACCAGCGTCCCATAGTGGTAAAGGGCGAACGGGTAATACCCGGGCAGGTGATAGCGGACGGCGCCTCCACCGATCAGGGAGAGATAGCGCTGGGACGCAATATCCTCATAGGCTTTATGACCTGGGAGGGCTATAACTACGAGGATGCCGTACTGATAAGCGAAAAGCTCGTCAAGGAAGACGTCTATACCTCCATACATATAGAGGAGCACGAGACCGAAGCCCGCGATACCAAGCTGGGCGAGGAGGAGATAACCCGCGATATCCCCAACGTGGGCGAGGACGCGCTGGCCAATCTGGACGACCGCGGCATTATCCGCATCGGCGCAGAGGTGCAGAGCGGCGACATACTGGTCGGCAAGGTAACGCCCAAGGGCGAGACTGAGCTCACCGCCGAGGAGCGGCTGCTCCGCGCCATATTCGGCGAGAAGGCAAGAGAGGTCAGGGATACCTCCCTACGCGTGCCTCATGGCGAAGGCGGAGTCATAGTAGACGTAAAGGTATTCACGAGAGCAAACAAGGACGAGCTGCCTCCGGGAGTAAACGAGCTGGTTCGCGTATACATAGCGCAGAAGCGCAAGATATCCGTAGGCGATAAGATGGCGGGCCGCCACGGCAACAAGGGTGTTGTATCCAGGATACTTCCCGAGGAGGATATGCCCTTCCTGCCCGACGGAACTCCCCTGCAGATAGTCCTGAACCCTCTGGGCGTTCCTTCCCGAATGAATATAGGTCAGGTGCTTGAGCTGCATCTGGGCATGGCCGCCAAGACCCTTGGCTGGAACATCGCTACCCCCGTATTCGATGGCGCTACCGAGGAGGACATAAAGTCCATGCTGGTAAAGGCAGGCAAGGACTGGGACGGCAAGACGGTGCTTTATGACGGCCGCACCGGCGAGCCCTTCGAGAACAGGATATCCGTAGGCTATATGTACTACCTGAAGCTGCATCACCTGGTAGACGACAAGATACATGCCCGTTCCACCGGCCCCTACAGCCTGGTTACTCAGCAGCCTCTGGGCGGCAAGGCCCAGTTTGGCGGCCAGCGCTTCGGCGAAATGGAGGTTTGGGCGCTGGAGGCCTATGGCGCTGCCAATACCCTTCAGGAAATCCTCACCGTCAAGTCCGATGACGTTGTGGGCCGCGTAAAGACCTATGAGGCCATAGTCAAGGGCGAGAATGTGCCTGAGCCGGGCGTGCCCGAATCCTTCAAGGTGCTCATAAAGGAGCTTCAGTCGCTGGGCCTCGATATAAAGGTGCTCAACGAGACAAAGGAAGAGATAAAGATCGGCGAGATGATAGACGACGAGGATGTGGCGCCTATGGACGTCAACATGGCGGGCCTTGAGGATACACCGGACCAGTATGCAAACGACAGCGACTTTGCCGAGTTTGACGAATTCGATTTTGATGACGCAGCCGACGACGGAGATGACTTCGATATTTCCGCAGACGGCGATGATACAGACGACTTGAACTAATAAGGCCGAAGGGAGATTAAGAAATTGTTTGAGCTTACCAATTTCGACGCTATACAGATTGGCCTTGCCTCACCTGAAAAGATCCGCGAATGGTCCCACGGCGAGGTAAAGAAACCCGAAACCATAAACTACCGTACCCTGAAGCCCGAGCGCGACGGCCTGTTTTGCGAGCGCATATTCGGGCCCACCAAGGACTGGGAGTGCCACTGCGGACGCTATAAGCGGGTGCGCTACAAGGGCGTTGTCTGCGACAAGTGCGGCGTAGAGGTAACGAGGGCAAAGGTGCGCCGCGAGCGCATGGGCCACATAGAGCTGGCCGCCCCCGTATCCCATATATGGTATTTTAAGGGCATTCCCTGCCGCATGAAGATGCTGCTGGATATGTCCCCCCGCTCCCTTGAAAAGGTGCTGTACTTCGCGGCCTTTGTAGTGCTGGATCCGGGCACCACCCCCCTCATGTACAAGCAGGTGCTCTCCGATAAGGAATACCGGGACGCCCAGGCCGAGTACGGGCCGAAAGCCTTCCGCGCAGGTATGGGCGCAGAGGCCATAAAGGAGCTTTTGCAGGCGCTGGACCTTGAAAAGCTTGAAGAAGAGCTCCGCAGGGAGATAGACAACTCCTCCGGCCAGAAGCGCAGCAATGCCATCAAGCGCCTGGAGGTAGTGGAAGCCTTTATAAAGAGCGGCAACAAGCCCGAGTGGATAATCATGGACGCAGTGCCAGTGCTGCCCCCCGAGCTTCGCCCTATGGTTCAGCTTGACGGCGGCAGGTTCGCCACCTCCGACCTGAACGACCTGTACCGCAGAGTTATAAACAGAAACAACCGCCTCAAGAGACTGTTGGAGCTGCGCGCGCCGGATATAATAGTGCGCAACGAAAAGCGTATGCTTCAGGAGGCGGTGGACGCGCTCATAGACAACGGCAGGCGCGGCCGCCCCGTTACCGGCCCCGGCAACAGGCCCCTCAAGTCTCTGTCCGACATGCTGCGGGGCAAGCAGGGACGCTTCCGCCAGAACCTGCTGGGCAAGCGCGTGGACTATTCCGGCCGTTCCGTTATAGTCGTAGGCCCTGAGCTCAAGATGTATCAGTGCGGACTGCCAAAGGAGATGGCGCTGGAGCTGTTCAAGCCCTTCGTAATGAAGAAGCTTGTTGAGGACGCATACGCACACAACATAAAGAGCGCGAAGCGCATGGTAGAGCGTGTAAAGCCCGAGGTCTGGGACGTACTGGAGGGCGTAATAAAAGAGCACCCCGTACTCCTCAACCGCGCGCCTACGCTGCACCGCCTGGGCATACAGGCATTCGAGCCGGTGCTGGTAGAGGGCCGCGCCATCAAGCTGCACCCCCTTGCGTGTACCGCGTTCAACGCCGACTTTGACGGCGACCAGATGGCGGTCCATGTGCCTCTTTCCGTTGAGGCACAGACCGAGGCCCGCTTCCTCATGCTGGCCTCAAACAACATACTCAAGCCTCAGGACGGCAAGCCCGTTACCTGTCCTACTCAGGATATGGTACTTGGCTGCTACTACCTGACCCTCCAGCGCGACGGCATGAAGGGCGAGGGCAAGGTCTTCTGCAGCCAGGACGAGGCCTTCATGGCCTACCAGATGGGCGAAGTCACCCTCCAGTCCAAGGTGAAGGTGCGCATAGAGCGGGAATGGGAGGGCAAGAAGTACCGCCGCGTCATAGACACCTCTGTAGGCCGTCTCATATTCAACGACGCAATACCTCAGGATCTGGGCTATGTGCCGCGGGATACGCTGGACGACATGTTCAAGCTGGAGATCGATAAGCTGGTAGTAAAGAAGGATCTGGGAAAGATAATCGACCGCTGCTACCGCAAGTACGGTCCCACCCGCACCGCAGAGATGCTGGATGCCGTAAAGGCGCTGGGCTATAAGTATTCCACCCGCGGCGGCATAACCGTAGGCTTCCAGGATATACAGGTGCCTGCGGAGAAGAAGGAAATTATCGCCAAGGCCGAGAATGAGGTGGCGGAGATAGACAACCTGTTCCACGCCGGTATGCTTTCCGACAGCGAGCGCAGGAGCTATGTCATAAAGGTCTGGGAAGATGCTACCGATAAAGTTACCGACGCGCTGATGAGCTCACTGGATCCCTACAACCCCATCGCTATGATGGCGGACTCCGGAGCCCGAGGCAGTAAGAACCAGATACGTCAGCTGGCAGGTATGCGCGGACTTATGGCAGACCCTTCCGGCCAGATCATAGAGGTGCCTATAAGGGCTAACTTCCGTGAGGGCCTGACAGTTCTGGAGTTCTTCATAAGCTCCCACGGCGCCAGAAAGGGCTTGGCGGATACTGCACTGCGTACTGCAGACTCCGGTTATCTCACCAGAAGACTGGTGGACGTATCTCAGGACGTCATAATCCGCGAAGAGGACTGTGCCGCTTCCCGCGGCGAACGTCCAAAGGGCATGCCCATAAGCGCCATTATGGAAGGCAACAAGGTAGTAGAGCCCCTCAGCGACAGGCTGCTGGGCCGCTACACCGCAGAGGACGTTTACGATCCCACCACCGGTGAGCTCATAATCCCCTGCAACGAGATGATAACCTTCAGCATACGCGACCGTATAATCAACGCAGGCATAAAGACCGTAAGCTGCCGCAGCGTATTCACCTGCCGCAGCGAGCACGGCGTGTGCGCGCACTGCTACGGCGCCAACCTGGCAACCGGCGGCAAGGTAGACATAGGCGAGGCCGTAGGCATCATCGCCGCTCAGGCCATAGGCGAGCCCGGTACGCAGCTGACCATGCGTACCTTCCATACCGGCGGCGTTGCATCTGCCGACGATATAACACAGGGTCTTCCCCGTGTCGTTGAAATATTCGAAGCGCGCAAGCCCAAGGGCCTTGCGGTCATCTCCGAGATAAGCGGCCGCGTGTCCCTTACCGAGGGCAAGAAGCGGGAGGCTACCATAACCAACGATGACGGCGAGAGCGCCAAGTACCTTATCCCCTTCGGCTCAAAGCTGAGAGTCAGGGACGGCGACATGGTGGACGCAGGCGACGAGCTGACCGACGGTTCCATCAACCCCAACGATATACTGAAGATAAAGGGCGTAAAGGGCGTTCAGGCATATATGCTCAAGGAAGTACAGAGCGTATACCGTCTCCAGGGCGTTGAGATCGCGGATAAGCACATCGAAGTCATTATCCGCCAGATGCTCCGCAAGGTACAGATAGAGGACGCGGGCGACACTACTTTGCTCCCGGGCGAGCTGGTGGATATATTCGCCTTCGAAAACGAGAACGAGAGGGTTATACTTGAGGGCAAGCAGCCTGCAGTCGCAAAGCGCAAGCTGCTGGGCATAACAAAGGCCGCCCTGGCTACCGATTCCTTCCTATCTGCCGCATCCTTCCAGGAAACCACCAGGGTGCTCACCGAAGCCGCTATAAAGGGCAAGGTAGATCCGTTGGTAGGTCTCAAGGAGAACGTCATAATCGGCAAGCTTATACCTGCCGGTATAGGCCTCAAGCGCTACCACAACGTAGAGGTGCGTGAGAAGGAAGATATCCCCACCGTAACCGAACAATAAATACAGCCTTAAATGGACCCCATGGGCGCGAGCTGTCCATGGGGGCTATTGTATGGAGGATCAGAAATGGCAAAATACACAAGGACAGACTGTCCGCTGTACGGCGGAGAATACTGCAAAAAGCTCAATATGAAGAGCTGCAGAACCTGCACTGTGACAAATGACAACGCCGCGGGCATAAAGGCGGATATCGACGCCATAGAGAGCCTTATGCCGGAGGGCGGTATGGCTCGCTTCTTCGAAGGAGAGGAGTGCGTACTCTGCAAGGGCGAAAAGAAAAACAGGGCGGATTGCTACGCCATGGCTGATATAGGCCATCCGGAACCCAAGCGGGAGGGAAGGAACGCCATAGGCTTAAAGACAAAGCTACGCATAGGCTCCATGCTGCCGGTGCAGCTTTCCTGCTGCTCCAACTGCCGCAAAAAGCACAATGCCGCTTCTAACCGCGAGGCGGCAGTCACCCTTACCGTGGCAATAATAATGCTGGCCGTGCTGAACTTCACGCCCACGGCCGAGGCCATAGCCGCCATAGGAAGCTACATGCCGCTGCTGCTGTTTGTGATAGTAGTGGGTGGAACGTGGCTTATAGGCAGGGCAAGCCGCAAGAGCATGATAAAAAAGTTCTCCGAGACTACCTGTATGGACATATTCGAGGTGCCGGGCCTTGACGAATTCAAGGCAAGGGGCTGGTTCGAGATAAGCCCCTACAAGGATATGAGCAGGCTGGTATTCTCCAGGGAGCCCCTCAGGCAGGGCCTGTTCACCGCATCGGAGAAAAAAGGGAAGGAAGAGCAAAATATATAGTGTTTTTCGAAAGAAAATCATTAAAAACGTTTGACAGCGAGCCGCTTATGTTGTAGAATACGAATGCTGTACTTTATGGGCAGAGTATGCATTCAGGGCAGTTCTGCGCAGAAGCGGCGGCTTATTTATCGGGAAAAATTCCTCTTCAAGGGGTTGCAGAGGATTTTCTTAATATAAATAACAAATATATTTTGAAAAGGAGAAAACCTAATGCCTACTATTAACCAGTTGGTTCGCAAAGGCAGGGAACAGGTAAAGTATAAGTCCAATTCACCTATACTGAAGCAGTGCCCCCAGCGCCGCGGCGTCTGCACCGCAGTGCGTACTATGACCCCCAAAAAGCCTAACTCAGCTCTTCGTAAGATCGCCCGTATCCGTCTTACCGACGGTCTCGAAGGTACCGCCTATATCCCCGGCATCGGCCACAACCTGCAGGAGCACTCCGTGGTTCTTATTCGCGGCGGCCGTGTAAAGGATCTCCCTGGCGTCCGTTACCACATCATTCGCGGCGCTCTGGATACCGCAGGCGTTGCAAAGCGCATGCAGGCCCGTTCCCGCTATGGCGCAAAGCGCCCCAAGAAGTAAGGAGGTAACAGAATATGCCAAGACGTGGATTTGTACCCAAGCGTGAAGTTCTGGACGACCCTATTTACGGCGGAAAGCTCGTTACCAAGCTCGTCAATCAGGTAATGCTTGACGGCAAGCGCGGCACCGCTCAGAAGGCCTGCTACGGCGCCTTCGATATAATAAAGGACAAGACCGGCCGCGAGCCTCTGGAGGTCTTTGAGGAGGCCATGAACAACATCATGCCCGTTCTGGAAGTCAAGGCCCGCCGCGTGGGCGGCGCTACCTATCAGGTACCTATCGAGATCCGTCCCGAGCGCCGTCAGACCCTTGGCCTTCGTTGGCTGGTAAGCTATGCCCGCGCCCGCAGCGAGCGCACCATGCAGGAGCGCCTTGCCGGTGAAATACTGGATGCCTGCAACAACGCAGGCGGCGCCTTCAAGAAGAAGGAAGATACCCACAGGATGGCCGAGGCCAACCGCGCCTTCGCCCATTACAGGTGGTAAAGCAGACAACAGCATATTTTCAAATGCGGCGTGCAATCGCACGCCGTATCTGTTGAGCGGAGCAATAGCGACAAGGGAAAGGAGGCAGAGGAAATGCCCAGAACCACACCGCTGGAAAAAACGAGAAATATCGGCATAATGGCTCATATTGACGCCGGAAAGACCACCACCACCGAGCGCATACTTTTCTACACGGGAAAAATACACAAGGTAGGTGAAGTGCATGAAGGCGCCGCCACTATGGACTTTATGGTGCAGGAGCAGGAGAGGGGCATAACCATTGCCTCAGCCGCTACCACCACATATTGGCGGGAGCATCGCATAAACATCATCGACACGCCGGGCCACGTTGACTTTACCGTTGAAGTGGAGAGGTCACTGAGGGTGCTGGACGGCGCCGTGGCGGTATTCTGCGCCAAGGGCGGCGTAGAGCCCCAGAGCGAGACGGTATGGCATCAGGCCACCAAGTACAACGTACCCCGCATAGCCTATGTGAACAAGATGGATATAGTAGGCGCGGACTTCTTCAACGTCATAAGCATGATGAAGAAGCGCCTGGGCGCAAACGCCGTGCCCATACAGCTCCCGATAGGCAGCGAGGCGGACTTTGTCGGGATAATCGACCTTGTGCGCATGAAGGCCGAGGTGTATTACGACAACGAGGGCGTGGATATACGCGAGGAGGAGATCCCCGAGCATATGCGCGCCGACGCGGAGCAGTACAGGGCAGAGCTTTTGGACGCCATAGCCGATGCGGACGATGAGATGATGGAAAAGTACCTTGATGAAGGCGACCTTTCCCCAGAGGATATGATCGCCTGCATAAGGAAAAAGACAATAGCAAATGAGCTGGTGCCGGTATGCTGCGGCACATCCTACCGCAACAAGGGCGTGCAGCCCCTGCTCAACGCCATAGTGGACTTCCTGCCCTCCCCGTTGGATGTGCCAGCGCCAGTTGGTACCAGCAAGGATGGCACTAAGGAGATACAGCTCAGATGTGCGGACGACGAGCCCTTTGCGGCCCTGGCCTTTAAGATAGTTACAGACCCCTTTGTGGGGAGGCTGGCCTTCTTCAGGGTGTACAGCGGCACGCTCAAGTCCGGCACATACGTTTACAATTCCACCAAGGGCAAGCGCGAGCGCGTGAGCAAGTTGGTGCTGATACACGCCGCCAGCCGTACCGAGGTAGACGAGGTATACGCGGGCGACATCGCCGCGCTGGTAGGCCCCAAGGAGACCGGCACCGGCGACACCCTCTGTACCGAGGGCAGGCCGGTATTGCTTGAATCAATGGAGTTCCCCGAGCCCGTCATAAGGGTATCAATAGAGCCCAAGACCAAGGCGGGGCAGGAAAAGCTGGAGCAGACGCTGCAAAAGCTCTCCGAGGAGGACCCAACCTTCAAGACCTATGTTGACCGCGAGACCGGCCAGACCATAATAGCCGGCATGGGCGAGCTTCACCTTGAAATAATCGTGGACAGGATAACGCGGGAGTTCAAGGTGGAATGCAGGGTGGGCAACCCTCAGGTAGCCTATCGGGAGGCCCTTACAAGGACCGTAAAGACCGAGGGCAGGTTCGTGCGCCAGACGGGCGGACACGGCCAGTACGGCCACTGCGTGGTGGAGTTCAGCCCGGGCGAGCCCGGCTCCGGCTTTGTGTTCGAGAACAAGACCGTGGGCGGCTGCATACCCAAGGAATTTATACCCGCAATACAGCAGGGCATAAAGGAAGCGGCGGGAAGCGGCGCGCTGGGCGGCTACGAGCTGGTGGACTTCAAGGCGACGCTGCTGGACGGCTCCTATCACGAGGTGGATTCCTCGGAGATGGCGTACAAGATCGCGGGCAGCATGGCGCTCAAGGAGGCTATGGAAAAGGGCGGCTGCGTGCTGCTTGAGCCCGTGATGAACGTTGAGATAGTCACTCCCGATGAATACGTGGGCGACGTGCTGGGCAATATTACTTCCCGAAGGGGCAAGATCGTCGGCACGGAGAACCGCGGCGTGACCACGGTGATAGACTGCCAGTGCCCCCTTTCCGAGATGTTCGGCTACGCTACCCACCTGCGCTCCGCAACACAGGGCCGCGGTACCTTCACGATGCAGTTCGACCACTATGAGCAGGTCAGCGACGCAATAGCGAAGAAGATACTCGGCAAATACTAAAGGATTTGCACAATGCGCGTAAAAACGCGCCTGAATAAAAAAACGACTTATTGAATACGGAGGAAAAGATTCAAATGGCAAAGGCAAAATTTGAACGCACTAAGCCCCATGTC
>ERZ1673696.733-NODE-733-length-32915-cov-5.302039_pt1 | contig 32915 bp, 25 predicted proteins | sample MGYA00580226_ERZ1673696 | MGnify/ENA primary metagenome ERZ1673696 (study PRJEB41218, sample SAMN15661743) | gut metagenome | host: Homo sapiens | place: Canada: London | collected 2015-08-20/2019-03-30 | study: EMG produced TPA metagenomics assembly of... | reverse complement strand
TTGAAAAGATTTGATGAGGCCGCTGCGTGGGAGAAAAAAGCCTAGGAAGTAAAGCAGAGACTTTTGGAGATTTGTTTTGACCCGAAAACCTGTTTCTTTTACGATGTGGATAAGCATGACCATAAAATACCGGTAAAGAGTATTTCGATTACTTCCTTGTTTTGTGAACATGTATTGGAAAAAGATCTGGCGGATGAAATTTATGTCCGGTATTTGGCTAACCCAAAGGAGTTCGGTACGCCATATCCGTTTCCGTCCGTTTCTATTTCCGATCCGACCTGGCAGCAGCGGCATAAAGGAAATTCCTGGGGTTTTTATTCTCAGGGATTGGTGGCGTTGCGTTCTTTGCGCTGGATGGATTTTTACGGCCGCGGAGAGGAGATGAACCGCATGATGCGTGCATGGATCTCCGCTTGGTGCCGGGAGGATATTCTTCGCTTTGGACAGGAGCTGCACCCGATAACAGGCGAGCCTTCCGAGTGTTCCCAGTGGTATTCCAGCTGTATGCTCTATTTCCTGCACGCGCTGCGCCGCTTAGGGCTGGAAGAGTAACCACGGCTTAAAGAGCTCTTTCCCAGGTAATGCGGCAAGAATTCGGATGCTTTTGAAACTTCCTTTTTTAAGGAAGTTTTATTTTTGGAGAAAACAGGCTGTCTTTTCAAGACAGAAAGATTATGGATTTTGAAAATAAAAAATTTTAAAAAAATATCGATTGCCTATTGACTTTCCCGGTTTGAACTCTTACAATAAGGAAAGGTGCTGCGGGAGGAATGGTTCCGGCAGCAAATTAAGAAAAAAGGCGGTAACTACTTATGGCAAAATATGATGTAGCTTGTTATCATTGGTCCAACTGGCATCCTACAGAATACAATGATATAAAGCGCGGTAAGGGATGGACGGAGTGGGAATATACCAAGCGTGCGATTCCCCGTTTTCCGGGGCATGCGCAGCCCAAAATTCCCATGTGGGGATATTTGGACGATTCTCAAATGGATACGGTGGAGCTCCAGATCAATACTGCGGCTGATCACGGCCTTACGGCGTTTATTTTTGACTGGGGCTATCGGGGGAATAATACCGTTCTGGAGCAGTTCCTAAAGGCTCCCAGCCGCAGCCGGCTGAAATTCGGCCTGATGCAGTGCGGCGGCGCAAAGGATTATGACGATACCTTGGGAATGTTTGATTATATTATTAACGAATACTTCAAGCAGCCTAACTACTGGAAAGTGGACGGTGCCTGCTATTATTCAATTTATGAACTGGGTAAACATGTGCATGCCTGGGGCGGGGTGGAAAAAGCCGCTGAGCTGCTGCAGATTTTCCGCCAAAAGGCCGCGGACGCAGGCTTAAAGATTCATTTAGTAGCGGTGGAGTGGGGACTGCAGGAGTTCTGCTGCAAGGAACTGGATCCTAAGGAACTGGTTGAAAAGCTGGGCATCGATGCGCTTACAAGTTATGTTTGGGCGCACAATACCGTTCCCCAGTGGCCCTGCGGCGATTACAGCGAGTGGGCAGAGAGTGCCTATGAAGAGATGAAGAAGATTGAACAAAAATATCCGGTACCGTATCATACGCATGTTTCTATGGGCTGGGATCCTTCACCGCGCTGTCCGGAAACTATGAAGTATTATGAGGGCGGCCCGCTGATGTATCATACTCTTTCGGGAGAATATGAAATTCAGCATACGCCGTATTTTTCCTCCATTATTAAAAACAATACGCCGGAGGAATTTCGGCGTGCTTTGCTGGCGGCTAAGCGTCATATGGATGATACCAATCCCAAAAATAAAATTGTAACGCTATATGCCTGGAACGAGTGGACCGAGGGCGGCTATTTAGAGCCGGATTCGGTAAACGGATACGGGTATTTGGAAGCGATAAAAAGTGTGTTTGGAGAGAACTGATATGAAAAGAGAATATACAGTAGCAGCCTATTACTTTCCCCAGTGGCATCATGATCCTCAGCATGAGGAATTGCTGGGCAAAAGCAGAGATTGGAGCGAGTGGGACGTGTTAAAACATGCCGTTCCTCGTTTTCCCGGACATAACCAGCCTAAAGTTCCTGTGTGGGGATATTTGGATGAATCCGATCCTAAAACCAGTGAAATTCAAATTAACGCGGCGGCAGACCATGGAATCGATGTGTTTATTTATGACTGGTACTGGGATATGAATGGAGAGGATACCGGTAAATTTTTGCATTCTGCCCTGGAAAAAGGTTTTTTAAAGGCTAAAAACAGAAGCAGAATGAAATTCGGTTTGATGCTGTGCAATCACCGGGAACTTTCCCGTGAGCGGTGGGAACTGCTGACAGATTATGTGATTGAAAATTATTTTCACCTGCCGGAATATTGGGAGGTGGACGGAGGCAAGTATTTTTCTCTGTATGAACTTTCTACATTTGTAAAAGGGTTAGGCGGTATGCAGCAGGCGGCTGAGGCCATCGAGTCGTTCCGCAAAAAGGCGGCAGCTAAGGGGTATAAGCTGCATATAAACTTTGTAGAATGGGGATTGCAGAATGAGGCATTGACCGGAAGCGATAAAAATAAAGCTGTGGAGATCTGCAAAGGGGATAGTGTTACCAGTTATGTGTGGATTCATAACTTTGTACCTAAGGCACCGCTTTATGCGCCGTATGCTGATTGGCGTGACGGTGCAGTCCCCTATTGGGAAAAGTTTAGAAATACGTTCTCAGTTGAATATTATCCCAATGTTTCTATGGGGTGGGATTCCAGCGGACGCTTTGATCCGCAGGAAGAATATGTGGCGGATCCCAACGGTGGCTATTATTGTACGATCATGAGTGAGAATACCCCCGAGGAATTTGAAAAGGCTCTGCAGATGAGTAAGGATTTTTTGGATGCCGGCAAAAACCGCAATAAGATTGTGACCTTGTATGCCTGGAATGAATGGACGGAGGGTGGCTATTTGGAGCCGGAGAAAAAATATGGTTACGGGTACTTAGAAGCCATTAAAAAGGTATTCGGCACAAAATAATAACATATGTGCATCCTTGCATAATTAATAGATACAGGATAAATAAATGAAAGAATATTGTTTTAGAGAAGAGCCCTTTGAAATTTACGGCGTACCGCTTTTTAAAAAAAGCGGTATGCTGGAAAGGCTTCCTGCCTCGGTGCGCGAAAGGCTTCCTTCTTTAAAGGACCTTGGCCGGCGCTGCCCGGGGGCAAGACTTCGTTTCCGCACAAATTCGAAAAGAATAAGTCTCTGCGTAAAATTTGAAAAGCTTACACCAGATGTAGGAATGTCACTGATGTCCGCACAAAGCGCTAATGTATTTGCCGGACCTATGCAGTCGGCCGATTATATCGGTCTTATTCGTCCCGTCAATTATTATACGGCTGAAGCTGCCGGCGAGGTCAAAAAAAGCGCAAGGATGGAGGATATAACGATCTTTCTGCCGCGCAATGAAGTGATTACCGATATTATAATAGGACTTGAGGACGATGCATATCTCGAACCTCCTACTCCTTATCGCTATTCTTTGCCGATTTTATATTATGGTTCCTCCATCACTGAGGGCGGCTGCTGCAGTAAACCGGCTAACGCGTATAACGCCTTTATTTCCCGTTGGCTGGATACGGATTACTATAATTTTGGATTTTCCGGTTCGGCCCGCGGCGAACTTGCTATGGCTGATTACATCAATACGATTCCCAAAAGTATATTAGTGATGGATTATGATCATAATTCTCCCAGTGCTGAGCATTTACAGCAAACACATGAGCCTTTTTTTAAACGGATAAGGGAACACGACAGCGAACTGCCTGTCGTGCTTCTTACCAGGCCGAACTTTGATTACGGAGACGCGCCTATCCGCAGAGAGATTATTCGAAAAACCTATCAGAATGCAGTGGAAAAGAACGATAAAAACGTTTATTTTATCGATGGTGAAATGCTTTTCGGTACAGATAACCGCGACGCTTGCACAGCAGATACGATTCATCCCAATGATTTAGGAATGTATAGAATGGCAAAATGCATCTGTCCGGTAATACAAAAAATTCTGACCAAGCAAAACCAAAAAATCGAATAACATATGACTCTGTTCTTCAGCATTTTTTGTAAATAAAAAACATTAAAATTATTTTAATACCATGAGAGTGTAAAATGCACTCTCATTTTTTTTTGCAAAAACATACTGAAAACAATGTCCATATCGTATTATACATCTCTTCTAAAAAATAAAATCCACCTTGGGTGGATTTTATCCATAAATATCACGCATGCATGTAAAAGGTTAACAGGTACCGCAATTGTTAAAATTATTGCAGTTTCCGTTTGTATTGCAGCCATTTGTACTGCAGTTGTTGGTATTACAGCTGTTATCAGTAAACAGCAATGCTAACAGCAGGAAGAAAAACAATAAGCTGTTGCAATCATTAAAGCAGCCATTGCTTCCGGAAAGCAGCAGAAGGATCAAAAAGAAAAATAAGAGACTGGACGGATCAAAATTGCCGCAGGTGCTGCACCCGTTGTCACAATTCTGACAATTTCCAAAAATTCCGTTGCAAAATGCCATATAAGGTCACACTCCTCACAAGATTTGTTAAAATATATGAGGAAGAATCCAAAAAAATGAAAAAAATTATAAAATCGTTGTTTTATATCCAAATTTTTTCATTGATACTGAAATAGAGTGTTTTTTAACAGAAAATAAAAAATCCGATCTCCATTTGAAGATCGGATTTTTTTGTTCAGCGGATTGCCATAGTGAATGCAAAATCAATGTGCTTTTCGCTTAAAGAAAATTCGGGCGGGATTTTTGGTCCACAGGAATTAGAGCCGAGGCCGGAGTGCTTATAATCCAGGTGAAGATAAACACCGTCGCTTTCACCGATCTCGTCGGTATGCTTTGCCTGGTACAGCTGGTGTGCAGAATACTGGGAAACATTGATATCCATACCCTTTTCACAGGTAAATATCATGGCACCGATCTCAAGCTGTTTTACGCCGGTATGATTGCCGTGCTCTTGGGGGTATACATAAGGAACATATTCCTTTTGCGCCGTGCTTTCGTGGTAAGACAGCGCGGCATGGTGCAGCATATCACAGTAGCTCTCCAAAGGCCCATAGCCGAAATAGCGGAACGCATTGTTTTCTTTCGGCAGCTTGAATTCAAAGCCGAGGCGGGGCAGAAACGGCGTGGTTTCGGCAATATTGCCCCGCATATGAAACCTTATGGTGCCGTCGGCAAAGATGGAGACGCTTAACCCATACCGGAAGTACGGCCGATGGGAAACGCCCGCTACACTGGCCTTTACCTGAATCATTCCGTCCTTGATTTCGGCGGTATAGGTCTTTTGAAATTCACGATCCAAATTCTCTCCCTGCCAAATGTTTATAAACATCCAGAATGGGACCATGTGACGGTCATTGTCCGTAGGAGCGTGGAAAGCTGTTACTTTACCCGGTGCCTGCAGCTGTTCCTTTCCGCTAATTACAATGCTGTCAAAGCAGCCGTATTGCTTTGAGAAAGCATAGGAAAAGCGTTCGCCGCGGGCGTAAATATGAAAATCATCTTCGGTAAGCGGACAAAGCGTTTTGGGAAGCTCCTGCGGCAGGATTCTGCATCGAAGGGGCGTCTCCAGCCGGGCGATTTCCTTGCCGTCCTTTAGCAAAAATACCTCCGCCGAAGCCCCGAGACGGCAAGTTTCGGGCAGAGCATGCTCCGGCGTTATTACGGCTGTCTGCCGTGGCTTTGCCGTCAGTTTTACCGTTTTATCCTCTAAAACGGCGCCGTCGCAGGTAATACGGTAGCGAACGTCGTAGGCGGACATATCGTTAAAATCAAACCAGTTTTTGTAATGGATTTTTCCGCCTTTGATTTCAAATCGGAAAGGGGCGTAAGCGGCACGGGCTTCATAACTGCCGGCTTTAAAGCTGCGGTCAGAAAAGGTAAGGCCGTCGCAGCAAAAGTTTCCGTCGTGGGTCAGCTCGCCTTCAAAGTCACCGCCGTATTTGGCAACGCCGTTTTCTATCACGGTGTGATCGGTCCATTCCCAAATGAAGCCGCCGATCAAATTCGGGTATTTTAAAAACTTTTCCCAGTACTGCCACAGATCGCCCGGGCCGTTACCCATGGCGTGGGAATATTCGCACAGCATAATGGGCTGAGTATGTACGTCATCCAGGGCGGTTTCTTCTAAAACAGAGGGGGCGAGATACATTCTGGAATATACGTCGGCATGGTCGCTCATTTCAAAACGGCTGGCGTCCTCGCAGTGCACCAGGCGGCTGGTATCGTGGTCGCGCAGCCATTGGATCATCGCCTCGTGGTTCGGACCGTGTCCGCTTTCGTTGCCGGTAGACCACATGAGAATACTGCAGTGGTTTTTATCCCGCTCAAAAGCGCGTTCCATACGCTGTACCATTTCGGTACGCCATTTAGGATCGTGAGAAGGCCAGTACGGCTGCGGCTCCCATGCATGCCCCCAGTTTGCAGTGTTAGGAACGGTGCGCGTCATACCGTGCGTTTCGATATCTGTTTCTAAAACCACATAGAAGCCCAGTTCGTCGCAGTAGTTTAAAAAGACCGGAGAGGGCGGATAGTGAGAGGTGCGCACGGCGTTGATGTTGAGTTCTTTCATCAGCAGCAGGTCTTTATACAGCTCCTCGTTAGTCATGCACCAGCCGCCGTGCGGGGTGGTATCGTGGTGGTTGACGCCCCGCAGCTTGATAGGGCAGCCGTTAATCAGCAGTTCGGCCTTTTCGGATACCGTGATTTCACGGAAGCCGATTTTCTGCACGATCTCTTCGCCTGCACAGCTAAAAATCAGTGTGTATAAATTCGGCTGTTCTGCATTCCATTTTTTCGGGTTTTGTACGGTAAAGCTGCCGTTTTTATGGATTGTTTTCTGCTCTAACAGCGTTTCGCCGTCATAGAGGGAGACCTCTGTTTTTTGATCGGTTTTTATCAGAATGTCATTACCGTTTACAGAAAGCGCAATATCGGTTAAATGACCTTTGGGCCGTGAGAGAAGGTATACATCCCTGAAAATACCGTTGAAGCGGAAAAAGTCCTGATCCTCTAAATAACTGCCGCAGCACCATTTGTATACTTTGATTCTTAAAGAATTTGTTCCGGCATGAACAAAGCCGGTGATATCAAATTCTGCCTGAAGATGCGAGCCTTGGGTGAAGCCGACGAAATCACCGTTTACATAGATTTCCGCACAGGAAGATACCCCTTCCAAAATAAGATATGTTTGCTTTGAGGTATCGTTTACGGTAATATTGCGCTGATAGATTCCTGCAGGGTTGATATCCGGCACATAGGGAGGATCGCACGGGTAGGGATAGTTGATATTGCTGTAATTCGGATGCTCGTAACCGGAGAGCTGCCAACAGGAAGGCACCTTTATGGTATCCCATTTTTCAGGCTCGCCTGCGGCGTCGCCGTTTTCAAAAAAGGCAAAATCCCACAGGCCGTTGAGCAAGGTGTATTCCGCCTGGCCTCCGGGGATATAGTAGCATCGCTGTTTCAGCCTGTTTAGGCTCGTTTTTTTGGGGTCCTCATAATAACGCTTCATGATAGCCTCCTGAATAAAATAAAATTGATTTAGGCTTTCGGTAAGAATAGGAAGAGAAAAGATCAATATACTCTTATCGATAAATCATTATAGCAACTGCAGAAATCAAGGTCAATAGAATTATATTGCATATCTGCACTAAATTGCGCTACTGGAGAACGACGAAATCCTCTGCAGGAACAGAGATGCCTTGATAGAAAAACGGCACACTTCCATAGTTGACTACCACCGTGCTGTTATCAGAATATCGTACTGCAGCAACGTCGGGAGTGAGCATTCGGTGCTCTTCCATAAAGGCGTATTGCAGAGGGCATACCGCGCGGTAGAGATCATAGGTTTCTTTTATCTTGGCAACAGCGGCATCCAGTTCGGCATCGGTAGCACATAAAAGGTCATTCTCGCCCATCCAGTTGCCTCTGCTGCCGGTGGGGGTAACAAAGCGTGCATAGAAATACAAAACGGGTCTGCCGCCGTATTCAATCAGCTTTAGCTGAAATTTTTTCTCACCCAGTGCGGCGTTTACCAGCTCGGTAGAGGGACAGTATAAAATAGAGCCGTGGTATACCAGTTCCCAAAGAGGAATCAACGCATCTTGGAAAGGCAGCGGCTTGGCTGTAAAGGCGGAAAAGCCCGCATATAGGGCAAAGTCAAGCTCATGAGCCAAGAAATCACATCCGCCCTCGGAGGCGAAGCCGCCGAAAAGCTTTTGGGAAAGCGAAGCGATTTTTCGCCAAAGAGCCACACATTCGCTGCGGTTGACAGGATGCGCTTTATCAAAGCAGGCTCGTGGCTGAACGATGGAAAGTACGTCGATGTAGTGCAGCCCTTCAAAGCCAAGTGCACGGATACGCGGCAGGTTTTCTTCCGCCTGTTTTAGTGCCGCGCGGGGACAGAGGTTATACATCCTGCCGCCGCTCCAGGTGGCGTTGGCACTAAGGGAACCGTCAGGCTTTTTGAGGACGTCTTCCTCACTGAAACAGTCCGCAATGCGGTAAGTATCGGTGGAATTGCTGTGGGCGGTAATCTGATAGCCCAGCTTTTGTCCCAAAGCAATCGCTTCTTTCAGCTTTTTTTCACCGCCTAAAGCTTCTTCTACAGGAAAAAGCTGCGGGTACCTTCCGTCATGTCCTTTTTGGTTCCAGCCGACCAAGCATAATTCCGCCTTCTCTATACCGGCTCTATGCATTCGGAGCATGATTTCTTTCAGCCGGTCAAAAGAGATGGCCGCGTGCATGCTCGGTTCGGTGGCGGGCGTTTGCTCCTCCACCGGCGTCGGTACGGGCTTCCAGGCCAGCCGCAAGCGGATTTCCGGCGCTTCGGCTGCATAGGTTACCGCTTTACGCTTTTTTTCTAAAATCGTTTGCAGGCCATGCGCGTATTGATATTCCCGGTAAGCGCGGGCCATAGCATTATAATCCGCATCGGGAGCAAGAAAAATAATTTGCAGGGTAATATCGTCATAAGGGACAATGGAGTCAGCCTGAAAGTCAAAACGGAAGCAGATGCGATAGCTTCCCCGGTGATAGCTTTGATACAGCCGGGCTTCCGGCGCCAAACCTTCCAGCAGAACGATAAAACATTCTCCGGGCCGTTTTACTCCGTAAAAGGGCATACTGAAAAGCAGCGTATCCTCGCAGAAATCCTGCCGCGGCTTAAAATAGGTAAGATAACTGCGATGCAGCATAGGTACGGCAAAATAACCTTCTCCGCAGGGGGTATCGGATAATTGGGGAAGAATATCCACCTGTGCTGCACCGGTAATATCTTCTTTTTTTATCAGAACTGAAATTTTGTTATCTGTTTTTGTGCAGGCGACCGGTACTTGAAAAACCTTGCCGGCAGCATCCATTGCTTTGGTAAAAGAAAGATCCATATTAAAACTCCTTTTTTTAGTGTATAAAGTGAAATCTATTGATTTTATTATAGCATAAGAGCAAAAGATATTTCCTTAACAAAGCCAAGGTGTTTTTTAGGAAAACCAAGATTTTACTTGATATAAAAAGAAGCAAACGAGCAAGAAAAAAGCCGTTCATTTTTATGAACGGCTTAAAATCCGCTGAGCGGTTGAAAATCGGGAAGCTATCTGTTCTGCTTTTTCAAGCAAAGAGGGAGGATTCCCGCACCGGTTAACAGCAAAAGCCAAAGTGATAGGCCGATGCTGTCGCCGGTAGAGGAAGGGGGCGAGTTGTCATCGGAAGGTTTTGGCGTTGACGGTGTTCCGGCTCTTTGAATACGGAAGGAGGCCTGTGCTGTTTCATTGGTTGGAATGATTCCTGAAGGATTCCTGGCTGCAATAGTATATCCGTCCGGCATCATTGCCTCCACTTTATAGGAGATACCCGCCGGAAGGTTCAAGGCCGTTTTGCTTTCTCCGCTTTTCAGAGTAAAAGAAGCTGTTCCGCCGGAAAAGATCATATCACCGTAAGTGCCGTTAATATCAGAATCATCCAGGATTACAGTAAAGGAAAAATCTTTATTTGCATCATCCGAGACATCTGTTGTTTGAGAAACGATCAGATTACCGGTTTCAGCGGGAGAGAAGAAAGCAGCCCAGTTCCCCAAAGTGGTAAAGCCATCGCTCCGATAGGTGCATTCGGCAACAGACTGCGTATCTTGTAAAAGCTGTACGGTTCCGTTTGTGGTATGCTGCCAGAAAAGCGCTTTGGCATCCGGGCTTATAAAAGCCGGTAAAACGGTATTTGTATCGGGGAAAGTTTCGCCTTGGGGAAGTGTATACCAAACAGCTTGTGCGCCCGCAGTAACAAAATCTTCGGTAAGCTCGTTGCCGGCTTCATTTTGCCCCCAGAATGCAGTCTGCGCGGTATCCTGATTGAACATCCAAACATCAATGGATTTTGTTCCTACACTGAACGTATTGGGATCGTCGCCTGCGTAATCGGAGCCTACACCGATTGCCTGAGCGCGCGCACCGGCGTAAGCCCGGACTTTCGCTTGCCCCGTAATGGAGATATGACCGAAGCCGTTGTCAAAATTATAACTGCATCCGGCTCCGATTCCTGCGCCGCCGACTTTTTTGCTTGGATTGGAACCGCCTGACGCGGTTACCTCTGCCATGGAATCGATGGTAATACCGCCATAGGCCATCTGTTCGGTATCGTAATCGATCGTACCGACAAAACCGTCACAGCCTGCACCGATACCGGCCGCCGCTCCGATTGCTTTTGCTGTAACCTTGGCGTTGCCTGATATCAAAACGGAGGTCAAACCACCGTTATCGCCGCCGCCGATACCCGCACCGCCCCAGTGTCCGGACTGCTGCCCGTTTTCTGTTTCGTAGCCGCCGGTTGCGGTAACGGTTCCACCGGAAATTTCTATGATACCGCCGTTTACGTTAGCACCGCCGCCGATACCTGCACCATCGGCAGTGCCTGCTGCGGTAACGGTCCCGCCGCTTATAGAGACTTTTATTTCGTTATGGTAGGGAACCCAGATGTTGCCCCCGACTCCGCCGGACCCAATGCCTGCGCCGCCTAGGGTGAGCGAAAAATCTTCCCCCATACCGCCGACGGCTTTTACAGTTCCGTTTTTAATGGCTATTGTGCCGGTAAAGGAGTAGTTGATATTTTTTTGGCTGGAACTGCCGCCCGCACCGATACCGGCGCCGGCACCGGCGTTTGTGATATTTGCTTTTCCGCCCTGCGCTGTGATGTTTCCGCTTTCAATAAGGATGGTTCCAAAGCTGGGTACAGAATTTGCAACCCAAGTGTCATTGCTGTGCAGCCAGAGACCGTTGCCGCCGATTCCGGCGGCTCCGCCGAAATAACATCTTGTACTGGTAAAAATACCATGCCATTTGTTAGAATAGGAACCGCTTTTTTTACCGTTGCCCCCACGGGCAGCCAGTGTGCCTTGCCCGGAAACAGTCAGCGAGCTTTTTTCGGAAACGTAAATGCCCGCAAATCCAGATCCGCCGTTTACGGTATTTTCTCCTTCTAAAATCAGGGTTACTTTTCCCTGGGCAATACCGATTCCGGGCGCAGCATTTTCAATGGTTATATCGCTGAGATCGATCATAGCATTATGAAGCGTTAATGTTACGTCTCCTATGATGTTTATGCTGTGGCTGCGTGTTGTGCCGGCAGCGGTATAGCTGCCGGAGGTAAGCGTATAAAGGCCGTTGCCGTCGGGAGAGACCGGATTACCGTTTCCATCTGTTACGGTGAAGCTGTTCTCTTCCGGGGCTCCGTTGACTGAAAGCGAGAAACTCGTCAGACAAAGCAGCGTGAAAATACAGCAGAATAAGAGAATGGCTAATTTGTTGCACTTTGTTTTTAAATCCATCATAACACTCCTTTATGTGAAAATGCTTTTGCAAAAGATATAAAACACACTACAATCAGGCGGAAATATTCTTTCCCGATGATTGTGTTGAAAATACCACATAATCGTCATTATGTGGTGTGAAGTGTTTATTAAATATAGGTGCTTCATTTTCAAAAGCTGTTTTAAAAATAATCTTATTAACAAACGGCATATAAAAAGATTTGAGAAAGAAGTATGGAATGAAAGCCTTTCCTAAAAATAGAAAAAACTCGGATAGGCTTAATTGTTGTGTGTAAAAAGAAAAACCATCCGGCAGATGGATATCAAAAAGCTTAAATTATATTGACAGTATGCAAAAAATCTTCTATACTACAATAGAATTTAAAAGTGAATATGTAACTGCTATTGATTAAAAAAACTACATAATGACGATTATGTGGTGCTTTTCTATTACAGACGTTTTAAAAACCTCTGTTTTTATTTTTTTGTTTATAAAATAAGGCCGAGAGTATCCATTTGCCGGCGATGTTCCAACCCTGTGGATACGATATAAATGCGCGTAGTGTTAATGCTGCTGTGTCCCAGGATATCTGCCAGCTTGGCAATGTCTTTTTCTAAAGCGTAAAAACACCGGGCAAACAGATGGCGCAGGTTGTGGGGGAAAACCTTTTTTGCCGCTACGCCCGCGCTGCTGCATAAGGCTTTCATTTTTTTGCAGATATTGGAGCGGTCCAGAGGATTCCCGTTTTTTGTAATAAAGATAGGACCGGAGGTAATATTTTGCCGCTGCAAATACTCCCACAATGCTTTGCGCAGCTTGCCGGGAATCAGGATCGTTCGGTTTTTTCCTTTCATGCAGATGGCTGCTTCGCCAAGTTTTATGGCCTCCACGGTAATATATTGCAGTTCGGAAACACGGATTCCGGTGCTGCAGATCGTTTGCAGCAATAAAGAAAGTCTTTCATCCTTCTGCTCCTTTGCCGCTTCTACCAGACGCAGATATTCATTCTTTGCCAGTTCTTTTTCGTTTGAACAGTATGCCTGCCTTTGAATTCTTAACTGCCTTACACGCAGCTCGTTTTTTCCTAAAAAAGAAAAAAAGCTGTTGATCGCTGCCAGCTTTGCATTTACACTTGCTGCTTTATATTCCGCTTGCAGCATTTCTTTGTAGCGGATGACGGTTTCCTTTGCAAGAGCGGCGTCGCCGGCCCAGGAAAGAAAACGGCGGATATCTCTGTAATATTGCGTTTGGGTGGTACAGCTTCGCTCCGATTCCTTTAAATAGGATATATAGGCTGTCAACTGTGTGGTTATTTGTGCTGTTTTTATCATATTGATCTCCTTTTTGATATGGCTTTTATACTTCATTTGTTAGGATAACCGACTTTTGATTTTGTATAAAATATTCTTTTATGGGATGCGAAAGCTTTGCTGTTTTAGGCATAAAAAAAGGGCGGTTGCCTTTAGGCGGAACCTCCCGTTTTGCCTGGGCTGTTTTCTTTACCCGGTGCAGTAAAATTTTATTTTTGTTCACTTTTCCTCGGCCTGAGCCGCCTGCATCATAATAGCACATTCCATTCGCTTTTTAAACAGTTTACAGCCGTATTCATATATGCCCTTGATGCTTCCTTCTGCATGGTAGGCATTGGCCGCGCAGCCGCCGGAGCAATAAAGCTTGGCCCAGCAATCTTTGCAGGTGGACCGGGCATAGGCGTTGCAAAGCTTAAATTCATCGCGCAGGGCAGTGTTGGTAATACCGTCCCATACATTACCCATGCTGTATTTAGGGTCTCCTACAAACTGGTGGCACGGGAAAAGCTCGCCCCATGGGGTAACGGCTAAATATTCCGTTCCTGAGCCGCATCCGGATATGCGTTTGTAGATACACGGCCCATGGGAAAGATCGATCATATAATGGTAAAATGTAAAGCCATTCCCGTTTCTGCGGCGTTTCAGCATCTCTTTGGCCAATATTTCATATTGCTCAAATAGCACGGGCAGATCCTCTTCTTTGAGGGAATAGGGGTCATTTGGCGCGCATACCACCGGTTCCATGGAAAGCTCCGTAAAACCTAAATCCGCCATATGGAAAATATCCTTTGTGAAGTCAAGATTGTTTCGTGTAAACGTGCCGCGCACATAATAATTTTTGTTGCCCCGTGCTTCTACAAATTTTTTAAATTTAGGTACGATCACATCATAGCTGCCGCCGCCATTTACGGTTTTGCGCAGCTTGTCATGGACCTCTTTGCGTCCGTCAAGGCTCAGTACAACATTGTGCATTTCCTTATTGGCAAAATCAATGACATCGTCATCGATCAAAACACCGTTTGTTGTTAACGTGAACCGGAAGTTCTTATGACATTTCTTTTCAATGCTTCGGGCATATGCAACAAGCTTTTTTACAACCGCCCAGTTCATAAGAGGCTCACCGCCGAAAAAATCTACTTCAAGATTGGTTCTTTTTCCGGATGAAGCAATCAGAAAATCAAGCGCCTGTTTGCCAACCTCAAAGCTCATAAGCGCCCGGTCACCATGATATTTTCCCTGGCTGGCAAAGCAGTACTCGCAGTTTAAATTACAGGTATGCGCCACATGCAGGCAAAGTGCTTTTACCGCGGTATGCCTTTTTTTCAGATCAAATGCCTTATCGGCGTATTCATCGGGGGTGAATAGCTTTTTGTCTGTTTTCAGTGCCTGGATATCTTCAAGACATTCCACCACATCGGCTTCGGTGATTTCAGGATAACGCGCGGTTATGGTTTTTATGATATCGTTTTTCGGACAGTTCTCAAAAAGAGCGATGATATCATAGGCCACATCGTCTACCACATGGACTGCACCGCTGAAAATATCGAGCACGATATTATATCCGTTTAATTTATATTGATGTATCATAGATTCTCCAAACAAACATAATGCCGCCTGCTCCAAAGAGTAAGCGGCACAGCTTTACAAGAGCTGATTACTTGCTTTTTTTGTTCTCGCAAGGCTGATTGGCGACACCGCAGGAAGTCTTGCAGGCTGATTGACAGGAAGTTTGGCATTCACCGCAGCCGCCATTGACAGCGCTTTCTGCAAGGTCACGGGTATTGAGCGTTTGTATTCTTTTCATAAAAATCCCCCTTTTGTCAACATTATAAAAGAATTTTATCACCAAACATAGAAATTGTCAATCAGTATCCTATGCTTTAATGGAGGCAACCGTTTTTTATTCTTTTGAACACGGTATCGTTCCATTAAAGCGGCCGCCCGAGCAGTAGAGCGGCACTTTATATTGCTGATAAAATTCGATCAGTGCCAGCGCTTCTTTGGAAACAATCTCTCCCGGCAGCAGCAGAGGAATACCCGGCGGATAGGCCCAAAGATAATCTGCGCTGATCTGGCCGGCATTCGGCATTTTTTGTATGGAAGAAACATCTTGAAAGACCTCATGCGGCCAGGGAGGAACAGAAAAACGGCATGGGGAACAAGAGGCGTCGATTTCCTCGAGGGCAGCTTTCAGCGCTAAGAGATTCTCTCTTTTTTCACCTAAGCCGGAAAGCGCGGTCACATAACCGGGCGCGGCCATTTCAATTTCAATATGATATTTCTTTCGCAAAAGTGCGGCGCATTGCATGCCGCTAAGACCTGCTTGTCCGCAGAGAATGACGATTTTGCTTTTGTCGCGGCCGGGGCAGGCATACAGCTTTAGATTCTTCAGCTGTATGGTACTATAGAATTCCTCCAGCATTTCCCTCCAACGGGTAAAAAGTATAGGACCTTGCTCTGTAATCAAGGTGATACAGGAATCAATGGACGCCATCAGTACATAGGAAGGACTGCTGGTTTGGAAAACTTCCAGCGATTGAAGCACAGAAGCTTCATCAATGCGCGGACCGCTGATATGAAGCAGTGCCGTTTGCGTCAGGCTGGGCATTGTTTTGTGCAGGCTTTCTACGGCAATATCCGCACCGAGTGCTATGGGGTTTTTAGGAAAATAGGAGTCGAATCCAAGATGCGCTCCGTGAGCTGCATCGATCATTACAGGAATATTGTAAGAATGCGCAATTGTGCATATTTCTTCAATATTGCTGCAAACGCCTTCATAAGTAGGAGATGTGAGGATGATCAGTGCCGCATCGGAATGTTCCTGTGCCGCTTTTTGGATTTGTGAGGGAGAAATAGCCGAAAAGATCCCGTTTTCATCTGTTTCGGGATAGATATATACCGGCTGCAGTTCCAGAAGTTCAACCGCATGATATATACTTTTATGACAATTGCGCGCCAGGATGAGCTTGCTGTTTTTACTGCATACAGCGTGTATGCCCGCTAAAATACCGCAGGTGCTTCCGTTTACCAGATAAAAGCTGCGCCGGCACCGATACAGTTCTGCCGTACGGGACATGGATTCCCTTAAAACACCGGCGGCATGATATAAATCGTCACAGCCGCTGATTTCAGTCATATCAATATCATAACCATCCAGCATGGAAAACTCTTCGTTGCGCTTATGGCCGGGCATATGCATGGGAATATAATTTTGTTCTTTTAAATGCTGCTTTAATGTTTTCATTGTTATCCTTTCATTGCGGGACTTTTTTCTTATTATAGCATATCCTTTCAGAAAAAAAAGAATTTTGCTATAAAAAATGAAAGAATCAAAAAAGTAAAAAGAGGTGCGGAACTTTTTAAAATGACCAAAATCCCCCGTAAAGGGGGATCTTGGAAGTTATTTGTGTTTTTTACGGCCAAGTTTTTGGCATAGGTTTTGAAGGTTAGCGATTACAGACATTACGTTTTTTTATCAACAATAGGACAGTTCCTCCTATACAGGCGGTCAGCATAGCGAGAAGGAGGATAAGGCTGATATCGCCCGCGTCTTTCGGGCTGCTGCTTTCAGAGGGCGGAACTATTTGACTATAGCTGTCATCTAATACTTGCAGCAATATGGTGTTTAAGCCTGATATACGTGTTTCGTCTACACAGTGGCAGCGTGTACATATGCCGTCTGTGAACGTATGATTCCCGCCGCACAGATTTACTGTTGTATAATAAGCACGCATGCGCATTATGGAATACAGAATATCCTGTGCGCCTGCCTCCAAGGTTTCACGGGCGATCTTTCCTGCCTGGATTGCCTGGAGAAGGTCGTCGATATTGCACATGGATGCCGGCTGACGCACGGTATTACCGGCATTTACTTCGGCAACAGCATTTTTATTATTGTTCCAGTCACCGGAAACAAACCCCTCAAAGCCCCATTCGCCGCGCAGGATGTTTGTTAAAAGGGACGCGTTTTCCGAAACGGCAATTCCGTTTAAAATGTTATAGGAACTCATAACTGCCAAAGGCTTTGCTTCTTTTACCGTTTTTTCAAACGGATATAGATACAGTTCCCGCAGGGCGCGTTCTGATACCCTGGAATCGCTGCCCAATTTGCCCGCTTCTTTTTCATTGCATACAAAGTGTTTGATGCATACGCCTAAGCCCATGCTCTGGGCTGCTTTTGTTACGGCCGTACCAAAAACTGCAGTAAGATAGGGATCTTCGGAGTAGTATTCAAAGTTCCTGCCTGCCAGCGGATTTCTATGCAGGTTGAGGCCGGGGGCCAGCCAAAGGTCTACGCGGTTTACATAACCTTCGGCGCCGATGACCAGGCCCATAGCGCTGGCCAAGTCTACATTCCAGGTGCAGGCTACGATCGTTTGGCACGGCCAGGAGGTTCCGCTGCTGCCCAGCCCGCTGGGTCCATCATACATATTGATGCGCTTGATTCCGTATTTGGTGCAGACTTCGTCGCTGCCGCCGGCCTCTCCGGCCCCGGCGCCGCGGTAGGAGACAAAGAATGTTGCCAATTCTGCGGTAGTCATCTGCGCGGTAAAGTCCTCTAAAGTGGCTCTGCCTGCGGAAACATCTTCCAGTTTTATGATATCTCCCGTTTGCTCAGGCTCCTGCGGCGCGGCGCCGGGGGTATCCGCTTGCAGCGAGAGAACAAAAGATTCGATATTGGGAATTGCGGTAGTCTTCCGTAAAATTTTAAGATAGTTGATTCCTTCCTGCAGGGAAATGGTATACTCTTGTGTATCGATGTAGCTGTGCCAGGTGGATTTTCCGCTTAATGCAGCCGTATTGGGTACAGCAATGGAAAGGTTTTGCGGCGTATACACACTGTTGTCATCCGAAAGCGCGATATCAAAGGAATTGTCAGCATTGTCCCGCCCCGAAGCGATACGGAAACGAATGGAATATTGACCGGTTTGGGGAACTTGGAGCGCATACACCGCGTAAGCGCCGTCTCCATACATACTGGCCAAGGCCTTTCCGCTGTAACTTTCCCAGGTATTGGAGGGTTCGCTGCGCAGGCAGCCATCGGAAAAGCTTTCGATTTTGGGTTTTGCCGCGGTGTCGGAATCGGCTGAGAGATATCCTGCTGCTGCATAGCGCAGCTCTTCTTTTTTTAAAGTAAAGGTAAAGGAATCGATATTGGGAACGCTCGTGGTGAGTGTGAATATTTTTATGTAATTGATTCCTTCATGCAACTCTACGGCGCAGGCCTGTGTATCGATATAGCTGTGATACTGGCTTTTTCCTTCCGAAAGGGTATTGGTATTGGGAATTTGTATGGAGATTTCTTTTGTTGTGAAATTGCCGTTTTCCGGTGCAACAGCGATACCGAAAGAATTGCTGCTGGTATCTTTATTGGATGCTACCCGGAGGGTTAGGCCGTAAATACCGTCCTTCGGCGCATGGATCTGATAGATTGCATAGGAACCGGCCGGCCACATTTGCGCAAGGACTTCCCCTGAATATGCTTGCCAGGAATTTGCCGCAGCGTTGTAAAGATAGCCGGTAAAACTCTCTTTTTTAGGTTTATAGATATTATTTGAGGAATCGGCCTCAATAAAATTTTCCGCCTCGCAAAAGATAGTATCGCCGGAAAGGGTGAAGGAATCGATATTCGGCGCAGTACTGGAGACCTTCTTGGCAATTTTAATATAGTTGGTTCCCTTTTGCAGGGAAAGAGCATAACCGCTGATATCCATAAAGCTGAAATATTGTGATTTGTTTCCGCCCAATGCATAGGTGTTGGGCATGGAGATCGGCAGATTCTGTGAAGTATATGTATTGCCGTCAGTGGAAGTTAAAACATCAAAGCTATTGTTTTCCGAATTTGAGGCAACGCGGAAGGTGACGGCATAGACGCCGGCTTCCTCAACTTTTATTTGATAAACGGCGTTGGAGTCAGCGGGCCAAAGTGTACCTAAGCTTTTGCCCGCATACATTTCCCAGGAGCCTGTTTCTGGCTGATATAGGTATCCGCTGAAGCTTTCGGCGGTTGGTTTATAATTTTGGTTGGAGGAGCTTGTGGAGATATAGTTTTCTGCTTCAACCGTCAGGGTTCCGCCGGCTTCCAGCAGGATGCTTTCCGGGGTACTTTGATGCAGGGATTCATAAGTGCCGTCGGCAGTTAAACGTTCGTTCAGATTGGTACTGCACTGCTCGGTCAGCTGTTCTATTACTTTTACTTCGTCGATCACAATAGTTCCGGCGCGGCGTGTACCCGCGTCTTTAATAGAGTTTCCTACAAATATACCGTATTCTCCGGCTTCCAGTATGTAGGCAGATTTATGGCCGGCAGCGCCGGTATCATCATACTGCGCCATGTCATTTATCGCAAAGGTAAGGGTAAGCGTTTGTTCAGCACCGGGGGGAAGGAGTTTAGTTTTTTCAAAGGCACAGAGCTCCTTTGCGGCCTTACTGAGTTTGGCGCTTCCTGTTCCTTTTTGGGGTGCGGAAAAGTACACCTGTACGGTTTCCTTTCCGGAAACTGCGCCGGTATTTTTTACTTTTACTTTTATCGTTGCTGTTTCGCCGTCAGAAGAAAAATCTTCTGTCGTCAAAGTAAAATCCGTATAGGAAAGGCCGAATCCAAATTCATAATTGACTTTGGAATATGTAGGGTCAAAGGTTTCAAAATATCGGTAACCCAGGAAAATATCTTCGCGGTATTCCACGGTGCTATTGCTGAAAAAGGTTTCTGTAGTAGGATAATCATACAGATCTTTGGCATAGGTATCCACTAATTTACCGGAGGGATTCACTTTGCCTAAAAGGACGTCGGCAATTCCGTAGCCGCCCTGGGCGCCGCCATAGCCGGCAAACAGTACGGCATCGATATCGATGCCAGGAACGTCACCTACAGCCCAGGAAGTATCGATTGGGGCGGGTGTGTTCAGCACGGCGATTACCGTGGTAAATTTTTGGGTGAGTGTTGTCAGCATCTGCTTTTCCGCTGTAGACAGATACCAATCTTCTTTTTTCATATCAATGCATTCTCCTACCCAGCGGCGGATAAAGACGACTGCGGTATCACAGGCCGCAGCTGCAGCATTATACATGGCTTCGTCCGGAATATATTTGGGATTTGCTTCATATTTTTGAGAAAGCTCTTCAAAAAGGGTGATCTCACCATGGCTCTGCGCTTCGCGGAACGCGTCCAGCGGTGCGACCATTTTTGAACTTCCCAGTGCTTTGGCGGAACCGGCACCAAATGCAATATAGCCGTTCTGGGGCGTCAGCGTATCGACGGAATTGTTATATGCCGCTACCTGTGATTCCCCGAAGAGTGCGATCGTTTTCGAATGCGTTAATGGTAGGGCGTTGTTCTGATTTTTTAAAAGCACCATACCTTCATCCATAATTTGGCGTGCTACGGCGCTGCCATTGGGATTGGCTGCGGCCGATGCAGCAGGTGAGGGCAAAATGCACCATGCCACTGCTGCAGCTAACACAACTGCGCCGAGCCTTTTTATAAATTTCATAGTCATCTTCCTTTCAAAAAAAATTTATTATTTTCTCATAAATAAGTGTAAAAAAACCTTTCGGAAAATGCAAGACATTTTCTGAAAGGCCATTAGACGTAAAGTGGCGAAATTTCACTTTTATTTTTCCAGCTTCCGGTATTGAGAAGGAGAAAGTCCGGTATCGGCTAAAAAAGCCCGATTAAAGCTGCGGATCGTATTGTAGCCGGTTTTTATGGAAATTTCTGTAATGGAATCGGAAGTTTCTGTTAGAAGCTGCTTTGCTTTTTCGATGCGGAGTCTGTTGATATAGGCTTGAAAGGTTGTGTTCAGCTTTTCTCTGAAAATTCTAATAATATGATATTTGCTGATGGAAAGCGCGTCGGCTACTGAATCCAGATGGATGCTTTCACTGAAGTTTTCATTGCAGTAGGCAAAAATCTGAGAGGCGGTATCCATATTCAGAGTTTTATTTTTACAAAATTTTAGTTTTTCCAATACCTGTGAAAGCAGCAGTATCATTAAGGAGAAAAGTTTTTGGTTTTTAAAGGGCCCGTCATTGACAAAAGTTTCTATCGCTTCTTCAAAAAGCAGAGGAATTTTAGGTGAAAGAGCTTCTGCACTCACGATGGGATGCACAGGTATCCGGGAGGAAAAGCTTTCCCCAAAGCTTTTTAGGATATTTGATTTAAAGATGGCAAAGTAGCCTGCCACGGCTTCCGTATGGGAGTATGCGTGCATCAGGTTGGGGAAAACAATAAAGAGTTCGCCCGGCCTAAGTCGGTAACAGGCACCGTTGCAATTGACATCCACGGTTCCTTTTGTCAGATACACGATCTCCACCATATCATGCATATGATTAGCAAAAGCAAAGCCCTTGCGTTTTGCTACGTGGATTCGGTCATGCCAGTTTTCATAAAAGATTTTCATTGCTGCTCACCACACGATCTTTTTTTTATTTTAGCACAGTTTGGCGGCAGATTCAAGAAAAAGCATAGCATTGTTTTGTGATTTTTGAAAAAATAAGGTAAAACAGGAAATAATAGTGCTGAGGTGAGGAATATGAAAAATCATTTAGCCGATCAAAGCAGTCCGTATCTTTTGCAGCACAGTGAAAATCCTGTGGATTGGTATCCCTGGGGGGAGGAAGCTTTTTTAAAAGCAAAACGGGAAGATAAACCTGTATTCTTGAGTATTGGTTACAGTACCTGCCATTGGTGCCATGTAATGGCCCATGAAAGCTTTGAGGATGAAGCTGTAGCTGCACTTTTGAACCGCTATTTTATCTCCATTAAGGTGGACCGTGAAGAGCGGCCGGATATTGACAGTGCTTATATGCCTGTGTGTCAGGCCTTTACTGGCAGCGGCGGATGGCCCGCCAGCATTTTTATGACGCCGGATCAAAAACCATTTTTTGCCGGAACGTATTTTCCCCCAAAGGCTCGCGTCGGCTTACCAGGGTTTATGGATTTGCTTTTTACAATAAAAGACCGATGGCAAAAGGATAGAGAAGCACTGCTTTCCTCTGCACAGGAGATTACATTGCTTTTTTCAAAACAGCAAAAAGAAGAACGTAAAGCAGAGTTTTCTTTAGCGGAAGAGGCGGCAGCGGTGCTGAAAAGCAGCTTTGATGATAGGTTCGGAGGGTTTGGCCGTTCCCCCAAATTTCCTATGCCCTGTGATTTGCTGTTTTTATTGGCGTATTCACAAAAAACAGAAGATTCTCAAATTTTATCTATGGTGGAAAAAAACTTGCGGCAGATGTATCGCGGCGGTATTTTTGATCATATCGGCTATGGATTTTGCCGGTATTCCACAGACCGGTATTTTCTTGTACCTCATTTTGAAAAGATGCTCTATGATAATGCTTTGCTGATTTTAACGTATACGGAAGCATTTTTTATTACACAGAATGAATTTTATAAAAAAGTAGCAGAAAAAACCGCAGATTATCTTTTGCGGGAGATGGCTGCGCCTGAAGGAGCATTCTTTAGTGCACAGGATGCCGATAGTGCCGGCGGCGAGGGCAGGTATTATGTGTTTGAGCCCCGGGAAATCCTGGATGTTTTGGGTACGGAGGAAGGCAGAAGCTTTTGCAGGAATTATTGTGTTATACCGGAGGGGAATTTTGAGGGGAGAAGTATTCCGAATCTGCTGGGAGCAGATTCGCAGGAGGCCTCAAAGGAGACGCTGGAAAAGTTATATCGGTATCGCTGCCGACGGATGGAATTACAGACGGATAAAAAAATTCTTACCGCCTGGAATGCGCTGACCATAGCGGCATTGGCACGGCTGTATCGTGCTTCCGGGGATGAACGATACGGCAGCGCCGCAAAGGAATGCGCAGCCTTTCTGAATGCAGAGCTTTACCGAAAGGGAACGCTTTTTCACGGAAGCTGCGAAGGTATTCTCAGCGGTAAAGGATTTTTGGACGATTATGCGTTTACTGCTTTTGCATTGCTGGAAATGTATGAAACTTTTTTTATACAGGACTATTTGGTTCAGGCGCTGGACCTGTGCACAAAAGTTATTTCTGATTTCAGTGATGCCGAATACGGTGGATTTTATTTCAGCGGCAAAGAGGAACGAGAGCTTATTTTTGAAACAAAGGAATTTTATGACGGCGCGGTTCCCAGTGGCAATTCGGTAATGGCTTATAATCTGGTAAAACTCTCTCTGCTGTTTGAGGACCGTGATATTGAACGAAAGGCCCAGGAACAGCTTTATGCGTGTGCCGGGCGCGCGGGAACGGGGCAAAGCTTTTACTATTTAGCGCTTTTGATGAAAGAATTTCCTCCGGCACATGTGACCGTTGTATTAAAGCAGACGGAAGAACTTGAAAAATTAAAGAAAAAATTCCGGCATGATGAACTGGTGACCGTGCTCTTTGAACCATCCGAAGCATATCCTCTGCTAAATGATAAAACGACATTTTACGTTTGCCGAAATTTTTCCTGCCGTCCGCCGGTCAATGAGCTGTAAATCTCTTTGTACGGGCAGAGCAAAGTGCTTTTGACCGGCGCAGCGAACATGCGGCTGCCCGCCCAGAAAAAATAGGAAGCCTGCCTGTAAAATCCCGGTTCAGCCTTTATAAAATAAAGCCTTCCTGCAGGGAAGGCTTTACTATTTGCGTTTATGAATTGCACTCAAACGCGCCATAGCGCGTGCCAGGGAAACTTTAGCATGCTTACTTTCATAAATACTTTGTTTTTGCCGCAGCTTTTCCAGGGCCCGTTCTTTTGCGCGCAGGGCTCGTGCTTCATCGACTTCTTCCGGCCATTCACAGGCCTGCGTAAAGATGATTACTTCATCCGGCCGTACCTCCATAAAGCCTTGAGAGCCTATTGCACTGCGCCATTGCCCATTTTCTTTGATCTTTAATTCGCCGATGGAAATGGCGGCGATCATCGGCTGGTGCCCCTTTAAAACAGTAAGTTCGCCGTCAGGGCACTTTACGGTAACCGCTTCGGCCTGTGTTTCAAGAAATTGCTTTTCCGGCGTTATGATTTCCAGTTTAAAATTCACAGTGTTTTCGCCTTCTCTCTGACCTCGTCGATATCGCCTACCATAAAGAAGGCAGCCTCAGGTAAGTCATCGGCCTCGCCGTTAATGATTTGGCTGAAGCTGTCAACGGTTTTTTCCAAAGGAACAAATTTACCTTTTTGTCCGGTAAACCCTTCGGCAACGCTCATGGGCTGAGAGAGGAACCGCTGAATTTTTCTGGCTCGGTAGACGGTCAGACGGTCTTCGGGAGAAAGCTCTTCCATGCCTAAAATAGCGATGATATCCTTCAGTTCTGCATAGCGCTGCAGGCATTCTTGCACGCGCCGTGCGGTATCATAATGCTTTTGTCCTACAATTTCAGGCTCAAGGACGCGGCTGGAGCTTTCAATGGGATCTACCGCCGGATAAATACCTTGCTCAGAAATACTGCGCGAGAGCACGGTAATGGCATCTAAATGGTTGAAAATTGTAGCCGGAGCGGGGTCGGTAAGGTCATCTGCGGGAACATAAACGGCCTGGACGGAGGTAATAGAACCATCGTCGGTGGAGGCAATGCGCTCCTGCAGGGCTCCCAATTCGTTGGCAAGGGTAGGCTGATAGCCTACCGCACTGGGTAAGCGTCCCAGCAGCGCGCTTACTTCGTTTCCGGCCTGTACAAAACGGTAAATATTATCAATAAAAAGCAGAACATCTTGTTTTTGTACATCGCGCAGATATTCAGCCATTGTAAGTCCCGTATAGGCAATACGCATTCTGCTGCCGGAAGGCTCGTTCATTTGCCCGAAAGCTAAAATAGATTTATCCATAACACCGCTTTTTTGCATATCGCTCATTAGTTCATTGCCCTCGCGGGAACGTTCGCCTACGCCGGTAAAAACAGAATAAGAACCGTGATTTATGGCTACATTATGGATCATTTCCATAATCAGTACGGTTTTGCCGACTCCCGCGCCGCCGAACAGGCCGATCTTTCCGCCTTTGGCATAAGGAACGAGCAGGTCAATTACTTTGATTCCGGTTTCCAATAATTCGGTAGTAGGCTTTTGCTTTTCCAAAGGAGGCGCGATGCGGTGGATCGGCATATAGACATCAGCCTGAATATCGCCCTTGCCGTCAATGGGGCGCCCTAAAACATCCACTACTCGTCCGATCACTGGTTTTCCTACGGGAACCTTGATGCATTCTCCGTCACTTTCTACCAGTGTGCCGCAAACAGTTCCTTCAGTGGCTTCTAATGCCACACAGCTTACTTCGCCCTTTCCCTTATGGGCAACGATTTCCATATGAAGCCCGTTTTCTGAGGTTACCAGAGAATTGATCGGCGGCTGCTCTCCACGGTCAAAGCGCAGCTCGACGACAGGGCCTGTGATTTTTATGATGCAACCTGTATATTTCATATTTTTCACCCTTTAAACAGATCTTCGCAACAGCTCGCTGGAGGCGGCTATTTCGGTAATTTCGTTTGTGATGGCCAGCTGCCTGGTGGCATTGTATTCGTCTTTCAGGCTGCGGAGCATTTTATCGGCGTTATTGGTAGCGTTTTGCATGGCGTTCATACGTGCTGCGTGCTCGGACGCGGAGGAGAGATTCAGCATATCGTAAATCATACCGATCACGTACTGCGGCACGATGCGGTCGAATACTTTTTCAGGGGTAGGGGAATAGAGCACATCGGCGGAGTATTCGTATTCGACGCTGATATCGTCGAAATCGCGGATGTTCAGCGGAAGAAGGCGGATACACCGCGGTGTTTGTATGCTTACGTTTTTGTAGTGCGTGTATACGACGTATACTTCATCTACTGCATTCTGCATGTACATATTCAATGCGCCTTCCCCGATCTGGCGGGCGTAGAACAAAGATGGCTTTTGTGAGGCCCCGAACCATTCTACTACCGGTTCTATTTTATGCGAAGCAAAATATTCATTGCCGAACAGGCCGATTGATCCGACCTGGCCGGAAGGAAACTGCTGCAGTTTTTCCATGGCTAAATTTAAAACAGAAGAATTATAGGAACCGCACATGCCTTTATCGCTGGAAATTACAATAAAAAGCGCTTTTCCGTGACTTTCAAGCCCGGCATATAAGTGCTGCAGTGATTCGGATTTTAAAAGAATATCTTTGATCGTAGCGCGCAGCCGGTTCATATAGGTAAGGTTATAATCAACACGCAGCATCGCTTTGCGCATGCGGGAGGTGGAGAGCAAATACATGGCGTTCGTGATCTGCCGTGTTTGCTCTACTGCCCGTTGGTGTTGGCGGATTTCATTCAGATTTTTCATAATTTTTGCTCCATTGGGCTAGGACTTCTTTCAACTGCTGCTGTATTTCATTTGAAAGAGCGTCGGTATTATTGATTTCAATTTCCGTGCTGGATGCATTCTTATGAATAAAATCAAATAAAGAAGAAATAGCACAGGGCAGCGCTGAAACGGGTACGCCTTTGAAGGCCCTCTCCTGAAAGGCCAGCAGCAGAATGACCTCTTGTGCCAGGGAATAGGTAGCGCCTTTTTTCTGGTTTAAAAGATAGGTCAAGCATTCGCCCCGGTGCAGCAGTTCTTTGGTCGCTTCGTCGATATCCGAGCCGAAGCGTGCAAATACGGCCATTTCACGGTATTGAGCCAATTCAATTCTCAAAGAACCCGACACTGCGCGCATAGCTGCATGCTGGGCCGAACGGCCTACACGCGAAACGGAGAGTCCGGTGTTTACCGCCGGACGGATGCCGCTGTGAAAAAGTTCGCTCTCTAAATAAATTTGTCCGTCGGTAATAGAAATTACATTCGTGGGAATATAGGCGGAAATATTTCCGCCCATGGTTTCAATGATCGGCAGTGCCGTCATGGAACCGCCGCCAAGCGATGGGGAAAGCTGCGCAGAGCGTTCCAGCAGGCGGGAATGCAGATAAAATACATCGCCGGGATATGCTTCCCGTCCCGGCGGCCGATGCAGCAGCAGGGACATGGTCCGGTAGGCGATAGCGTGCTTGGAGAGGTCGTCATATACAACTAAAACATCACGCCCTCTTTCCATAAAATATTCGGCAATGGAGCAGGCTGCATAGGGAGCAAGATATTGCATTGCGGCGCTGTCGCTTGCAGTAGAAGCGACTACTATGGAGTAGTCCATTGCTCCCGCAGTCTGAAGCTTTTGTATGGTTTGGGCAATGTTTGAAGCTTTTTGACCGATGGCGCAGTAAATACACAAGACATTTTTGCCCTTTTGATTCAGAATCGTATCTAAAGCGATCGTTGTTTTGCCGGTTTGCCGGTCACCGATAATCAGTTCGCGCTGACCGCGGCCGATGGGGATCATACTGTCAATTGCGAGGATTCCTGTCTCCAAAGGACGGTTTACGGGACTGCGGTCTATGATAGAGGGGGCTTTGCGTTCTACGGGATAATACTCTGCGGCATTTAAAGGCTTACCGTCTAAGGGCTTGCCGATGGGGTCGATCACTCGGCCCAGTATACATTCGCCTACGGGAACATCGATCGTATGTCCGGTACCGCGCACAGTGTCCCCTACGCTCACGGTGTCCCCTGCGTTTAGAATAACTGCGCCGACTCCGTCTTCTTCCAAATCCAGTACCATACCGAATACGCCGTTGCTGAATTCCAGTAATTCGCCGTAACACCGACCCGAGAGCTCGGTAATACGGGTAACACCGTCACTTACCTTGGCAACCATACCGTATTTGTATACATGCGGCTTAAAGGTAAACGAATCGATGCGCTGCTTCAGTTCACTGCAGGTATCCTCTGAAATTGTAAATGAAATACCGGGAATTTTCATAATAAGCTCCATTCTGCTATAAGGGAAATAGTAAAAAACGCACAGGCTTTTTCGGGTGCGTATAGGGTAAAAAACTTTTGTATAAAAAACAGTATAAAAATCTTTGCACTGTTTTATTCTTCCAGTAAGTGCTTTTTTAGATCCTGAAGTTTGGTAGAAAGCGATGCGTTATAGATCTGGCCGTTTACAATTGCTAAAAAGCCGCCTAACAGTGCAGGACTCTCTGCCACATGAAAGGAAAGCGTATGCCCGTAACGGATCTGGAATTGATCTTTGATATATTCCAGCGTTTTTTGGGAAGTGTTTTTTGAAACGTATAAAATTGCTGTCTGCTGCATTTTCTTTACCCTTTGCTTTCCTGGTCCAGCTGAGAAAACAGCTCTTGCGCATAGCGCATATTATCAGCATCGTTTACATTTCGTTCGATCAGACGCTGCGCAATATCGATGGCGAGCTCTACTACCTGGCCGCGCATTTGCTTAGAAATTTCTTCCGCCGTATGCTGTGCTTCTTTTTTTGCTTCTTCTATAATGGCGCCGGCATCACGATGCGCTTTATTGAGGATCACTGCGGCATTGCTTTCGGCTTCTGCGTTGGCATCGGCTATCAGCTTATTGGCCGCCTCTTCTGTCTGCTGTAATTTTTGGGTGTATTCTTCTTTTAACTGGCGGGCTTCTTCTAATTTTGCATCGATTTCCTTCTTTTCATTTTCGGCTTTTTGAGCCCGCGCGTTCATGAATTTTCGCACCGGCTTATATACCAAAAAGCGTACGATTAAAAACATGATGACGATATTTGCCAGATTAATGGCTAAATCAACCAGCATTTCCGGCCGTAACCCTAAATCACCAAACATTTTCACACCTGCTTTAAATTACTTTTGTAAAGAGAAGAATCGCGATAACAAAGCTGTAGATTGCCGTGGATTCAGCTAAAGCAAGTCCCATGATCAGTACGGAATTGATCTTTCCGCTGGCTTCGGGCTGGCGGGCTACGGCTTCTACGGCTTTGGATGTGGCGAATCCCATCATTGCGCCGGCTGCGGCGCAGGGAAGTAATGCGATTGCTGCTGCTAATGCGGTCATTTTTTGTTCCTCCTAAATTCTATTCCACTGCCTCATTGATAAAGGTAAGCGAAAGTGTTATAAAGATATATGCTTGAATCAGCGGGTGGAACAGGTTGAAATAAAGTCCCGCCACTGATGAAACACCTAAATGGTAACAACCCAGCGCGCTGTTTAAAAGCTCCATGACTACCATGCCGCCGAGCATATTGCCGAATAATCGGCAGGCAAGGGAAATCGGTACTGCGATATCTGATATAATCTTCAGCGGCAGCATCAGCGGCGTAGGAGAACACATTTGTCTCAACCTGCCGCGCAGACGCTTCTTTTTAATGCCGTAATAATTGATTAGGATAAAAGTAACAAGGCCCAGCGCAATTGTAACCAGAAGATCTGATGTCGGGGCCCGCAGGCCAAAGAGCTCGCTGGCGGCACAGCCGATGAGGAAAAAGGCAACCGAAAACATATAAGAGCTCAGTGCGCCGGTGTCCTGGTGGTGCATCGTGTTGGCAACAAAATTATCCATCGAATCTACAGCAAGTTCCATTACGCTTTGCAGTCCGCGGGGGTTGTTTTCCCGAAAATGCGGAACAATGGCAAAACGAAAGATCAGCGCCAAAATCAAAGTGATGAGAACCACGCAGGATGCAATTACCGTCGTTTGCGAAAGACGAATTCCAAAGAGGCTGAAATTTACTGGCGGAGAAAACATTTCTACACCGATATCACTGATATCTCCTGATACGCCGCTGAAGGCCGCCAAAAGGGTGCCGATTAAAAACCAAAGGGAAAAAAGCAGAATACAGAAGAATACGGTTTTGAGCCTTTTGGTTTTTTTTGTAACTTCCCCGTGGCGCAGTTTTGCTTTTATGATGATGAATCCTACCAGTGAAAGTGCCGCGGCTATCGTAGAACCCGCTAATTTAATAACGTCCGCTGTGTTCAAAAAATCATCTCCTGGATCGAATATATTGGAGTACTGTGCCGAGGATCAGGACTCCGGCCAGACCGGTAATAAAGAAAATTGCCTGCTTGGCAAAGAATACAAGTACAATAGTAAGCACTGCCGCATAAACGGCAAGCTTTGCAGCTAAAAGCAAAAGCGCGGGTTTTGTTTTTCCGCTAAGCAAAAAGCAGGTGAATTTTTTTAACAGCAGAAACTGTACTGTACCGCACAGAATTCCGCATAGTACTGCAAGCATAGGGCTGCACCTTTCTGTCAATAATCAAGGAAGCAATGTTTTTGCTGCTTATTATTGCGTTTCATAGGATTGAATTTTATTCTTTCATGAACCGAGATTTTACTCTATATCTTTGGTGTATCAAATAAACGTATTTTAGCAAAATATTATTTGCCTTTTGTGCATTTTTATACATCGGGCGGCGTGTTTCATGGCAGAAATCTGTTTTTTAGATCATTTTCCACAGAGATATAAAGGATGCTATCGCTCAAAAAAAGAAAGGAGTACGACAGCACGATTTCTGAATTTTATTATTGATTTGCATATTATAGCACTGCGAAAATATTGTGTCAAACCTGTTTTTCTATAGTATAATAATATGATATATATTGTGCTGTTTTATAAAATATTTATATATAACGCATCCAACTTTACTATGCCTTTGGAAAAAAGAAAGAGCGTCAAAGAGAAAAATCTCTCAGACGCCGTTGCCTTTACTAAAAGTGTACTCATTTTTTTGTACTTGTCAAGTTTTCTTTTGGATTTATAGGAAGATTTTCTAAGATTTTTTTGTTCCTCCAAAGGGATTAACGTAAAACACCCTGTTTCCATTATGCTGAAGGAGCTGTTTGAAAATCAGTTTCCATCAGCTTCATGACGGAATTCTGCTGTATTACCTTAATAACGAGACCCGTAGCAGAATCAATATAAAGCGTGGCACTGTAAACAGAAAAATCAGTATTGGGACGGAGCCGTATTTTGATGCAGTCAAAAGCACCGGCCGGTACGGTAATATGTTCTTTACCCAAAGGTTCATATCTTACCGCCTGCAGACGGTCCCGGTTGCCGGCAGAAAGCCAAACCACGGCGTCCTGTTCGGAAGGAAATGCTGCCAGCAAAAACGGAAGAGAATCTTTATCAAAATATTGTGTTTGCAGAGAAACAGAATATAAACTTTCAGTCGGTTCGGTATCGGTGGAAGATTTATATTTTTTTGTTTTCAGCAATGCCATTTTCAGGCTGTGATCATGTTCGGCCAATAGATGCGTATACTGCGTCTGCGCAACGGTATTCGTAAATTCTTCCTCTACGGTAATGGGCACACCAAAGCCTGCCAGAGAGGTATCGTCATAGACTAACCGGCTATTTGCAGTAATTGTCTGAACGCCTTCCTCTTTTTTATCGTTTATATAGGGTGCCTCTGCTATTGAAGAAATTACAAGTTCACGCGCCCCTTCTTCACCTTCTATATAGATGGAGTAGCGGTTATCATAGGTAAGATTTTCGCCTTCGGCAATACCATCCTTTACAGTGATATGGTAAGTAGCCGTATAGCCTACGGGAACGCGGCTTTTTTCCAAAACTACCGGGGCGGCTTCTTCGCTGCACCCGCAGAGCGGCAGACAGGCAAAGAGCAGCGCTCCCGCGGCTGCCGCGGATTTTAAAAGCTTTTTCACAGCAACCCCCTCTTTATAAAAAATAACATTATTATTATAACACTCGCTGCTTAAAAAGAAAAGTGAAAATTTTATGATTCTCCATTTTGGGAGGCAACCTCCCTGTTTTACGGAAAGCTTTAAGAACGCGGAATTTTTTAGTAAAAAATACTTCTGGACATTTGCCGATACTTTTGTTATAAATATAGGGAAGAAAAATCCTATTGCATGAAGAACAGGATTTCAGTGGAAAAGTTGCATTACATTAGAAAGGGAGAAAGCAAGTTGAAAAAATATGATGTTGCGGCCTATATTTGGCCTGCGTATACCGGTGATGAGCCGAGAACCCGGATGTTTTGGCCGGAGGGTATCGGGGAATGGCAGTCAGTTAAAAATTCAAAGCAAAAGTTCCCCGAGCATAACTGGCCCAGAAAGCCGTTGTGGGGGTATGTGAATGAGGCTGACCCCTATGTGATGGAAATGGAGATTGAGGCGGCACTGGATCATGGAGTTAATGTCTTTATTTATGACTGGTACTGGTATGATAGGCGGCCGTTTTTGGAGAATTGTTTGAATGACGGCTTTTTAAAGGCAAAAAACTGCCAGAAGATGAAGTTTTATTTGATGTGGGCCAATCATAACGTTGGAAATACCTGGGATATTCGTCTTTCTCATGACCGGAATAATCTGATATGGGACGGCGCGGTGGACCGCACAGAATTTGAACGTATTTGTTGCCGTTTGATTGAAAAATATTTTTCCCAACCTAACTATTATACGATCGACAATCAGCCGGTGTTTATGCTCTATGACCTGCCGAACCTTGTACGCGGGTTAGGCGGCGTAGAGCAAACAAAGCTCGCGTTGGATTGGTTCCGCCAAAAGACAGTAGAAGCCGGTTTCAGCGGCCTGCATTTGCAGCTGACGATGTACGGCGCAAATAATTTGAATCTCTCCGGTGTGGATCAGTCTGTAAAGTCTTCGATTGAGGATACCTGCCGGTATATGGGCTTTAACAGTCTGAGCCATTATCAGTTCTGCCATTTTGTGGACGTTAACCGTGAGTATTCGGATATTTTGAATGATGTAGCGGTGGAATGGAAGCGGATTGAAACGTCGTTTTCTATCCCGTATTTCCCGCATATTTCGATTGGTTGGGATAATAATCCCAGGTTTGAGGAATTCCGGGAGGCAATTGTAAAGAATAATACGCCCGAAGCCTTTGAAAAGGGCCTTCAAATGGCAAAGGCCTATGCGGATGCCCACCCCGAGCAGCCCCCGCTGATTACGATCAACAGTTGGAATGAATGGACGG
>ERZ1673696.727-NODE-727-length-33069-cov-8.684346_pt1 | contig 33069 bp, 30 predicted proteins | sample MGYA00580226_ERZ1673696 | MGnify/ENA primary metagenome ERZ1673696 (study PRJEB41218, sample SAMN15661743) | gut metagenome | host: Homo sapiens | place: Canada: London | collected 2015-08-20/2019-03-30 | study: EMG produced TPA metagenomics assembly of... | reverse complement strand
CCCCAGTTTAACTGGGGGTTTACTCATGCCTTTTCGGCGGACAAGAAAACCGGACGGGAATAATTTCATTTCCGCCCGGTTTTTTTTTCTTGCTATTTATTTACTACTGCCGCCGGTGTGTTGTCCTTATCGGCATGGACAGTCCCCGATAACTTTGCTTTCACATCTATCGGCACACGGCGGTAAGGAAATTTTTTCCACAGCCGTTTCATCACTTCATCCATAATGTAACGGTTACGTACGGAACTTTCTTCTTCTCTTTCATAGTAAACCGCCTGATCATCCCTGACCCCTTCGCTGTTCTTACAGCTGTATACATCAACAACAACCTGCGTTTCCACAACGGGATCTATGTCAAAGAAAATGGAAATCGGATGAGAGCGCCTCTGTACCCACCTTGTAACAACAGGAAGTACGACAATATCCGCTCCCGTTTCCTCAGCAATGGCAGGAAGTTCCGCAGGACTGATACTCTTATAAGCATATTCGGCCGTATCTAATTTTCTGTAATAAGGGTAACGGAACACCGCATCCATCTCTTTTGCAATGTATGCTGCGGCATAACTGCCTCTATCATTACTCTGTGGCAAAAGAAGCAGTACTGTCCGTGTATTATCAAAGTATCCTATTTTCCGGTTTACCGACTTGTCAGCGGCTTGTGCCATCATCCCCACTGCACATACCATAAAAAAACAAAATAAATATTTCATAAAAGTCTTCATGGCAAATCTCCTTGTAGTACATGTTCAGAGCTTTATTTTTTCCAGTGTATCACAAGAGTTTCTCTTTCCGTACCCGTATCTTTTTATTTTCTGCTATAAGACTTTTCTATATTGTCCTTGCATGATATAATGATAAAAAACTTTTATATGTCCCCTGCTAATCTGTAGAGTCTTGTTTTCAGAGGTGTTTGCATGAATAATACGGACTGGAAAATCCTGATCTATCTCCGTGAGGAGCGAAGTATCAATAAAGTCGCCAAACGGCTGTTTATGACTCAGCCGTCATTGACATACCGCCTGAGTCAAATGGAAAAGGAAATCGGTTGTCCGCTTTTTATCCGCACCAATAAAGGTGTGCACTTCACCGATGCGGGAGCAAGGCTCTTTTCCTTTGCGGAAAAAGAACTCCAGCAGTACCAGGACATGAAGAATTATGTCACCCACGAACCAAACTCTATTTCCGGCGTCCTCCGTATCGGGGCATCCCAATCTTTTTCCCAGTCCCACGGTCCTGCGCTTCTGAAAGGATTCGTTGACGAGTATAGTGATATTGAAATATCGCTGACTACAGACACAAGCGATCGTTTAGTAAAACTGGTCAAAAAAGAAGACATCCATCTTGCTATCGTCCGCGGCAATCAGGAATGGCCCGAATCCGATATTCTTCTGGAAGATGCCCCGCTGTACCTGATTTCAGCCAAGCCTATTGATTTCAGTACATTGGCACAGCAGCCTTCCATACGCTACCGCAGCGATCCGTCTTTGGATGAACTGCGTACCCGCTGGTGGCGCCAGAACTTCACAAAGTCCCCCCACTTCTCACTGACTGTAAGCGACTGCAATACCTGCGTGGAAATCGTCAACCACGGTCTTGGCCACTCACTGATTCCGGCAGACATGCTTCCCAAGTGCAAACCGAATGTAGACCGACAGATGATTTACAACAGCCAGAAGCAGCCTATATATCGTCCGAGCCACCTCATATTCAAAGAAGCCATGCTCCAGTCTACACCGGTACGAATTTTTGTTGATTATGTAAAAAAATATTTCAAGATTAAAGATAACTGAATGAAACAGTTAATGATTCAAAAGCGTCATGTTCTGATACTTATGAATCATTTTTGTCCCCTGAAAAAAGCAGTAAACCAATTTTGATTTACTGCTTTTTGAATTTCTATGTTTGTAGATTTTTATTTATTTGTTTGATTTTGACAAACCGGAATTTATTGCTATTTCTTCTTTACAATGATGCCTCAGGTAAATACAACGATTACAGGAATGATAAAATATAAAGCATTTGTTATCATTCCTACAGAAAAAGGAGGCAAATTATTTTTTATCTTTATTTATAATATTTTTAACACCGTCAATTGTTCCTTCTATAGCATCTTTAACATCTTCAGCAACTTCTTTGACTTTTGCAGCTGCTTTTTCTGCAGCCCCTTCTTTTTCTATTTTTTTGTTACCGGATAATTTACCTACGCTTTCTTTTACTGCACCTTGAGCCTGGTTAATTTTTTCTTCTATTGACATGATCATAACTCCTTTTATTTAAATTATTCTTTTTTCCCAAAGAAAAATGAGACAACAGCAATAACAATCACTGCACCTAAGATAGAAGGAACTAATGCCATTCCTGCTAGAGTTGGCCCCCATGTACCAAACAGTGCTTGACCTACCGATGACCCCAATAAACCTGCAATGATATTAGCAATTATACCCATTGCTCCACCCTTTTTGGTAATCGCTCCCGCAATAAAGCCTATAAATCCTCCAACAATAATTGACCAAATCATAATCTCACTCCTTTACATATTATTCATATATTTATCTTTAAACTCTTAAGTCAAGCAGTTTTTATAAACATTAATATATTTGGCTTATTCTCTTTATAACCATTATCCCTACAACATCTAATCTACCTCACCAAATGCTTGTTAGTATTGTACTATTTTTAATATATTTTTTCCACTGTATATTACTCTTAACCAGTTGATATTATGCAACCCAGTTCACGCTTTCAGCCTCCCCATAACCCGTCGGCTCCCTAATTATAAAGAACGAAGAGCTCTCCTGAATCAGGTGAAAAAAGAATTTTACTAAAATGAAAAATCGTATCCTCACTAAAGAATAACAAAAGGATACGATTTTAAATGAAATATGTGTTTGTATTTTTAAACTTTTGTGGATTGGCTCAGTATATGGTCTTCCGTTTCAAAAAGCGCCTTTGCAAATTCAAGAGCATTGAAACGTTGGAGATCATCTTCTCTTTCACCAAGACCGATCCACCGGATCGGCACATGGAGTTCTTCATGAATGGAAAGGACAACACCGCCTTTTGCCGTTCCATCTAATTTTGTCAGCACTACGCCGGTCAGGGGAACGATTTCACCAAAATTCTGCGCCTGGCTGACCGCGTTTTGTCCTGTCGTAGCGTCCAGCACAAGAATGGTCTGGTGAGGCGCGTCGGGAATCACTTTTTTTACGACACGACTGATTTTAGCCAATTCTTCCATAAGGTTTATTTTCGTTTGCAGCCGTCCCGCCGTATCAATCAGCACCACATCGGAACCGCGCGCTTTAGCCGCTGATACAGCATCAAACGCCACCGCCGCAGGATCTGCTCCCTCTGCATGCTTCACAATATCTGCTCCTGTCCGTTTCGCCCAAATAGAGAGCTGTTCGGAAGCGGCAGCTCTAAATGTATCTGCCGCCGCCAAAAGAACTTTCTTCCCTTCTTTACGGAATTGAGCCGAAAGTTTCCCGATGGTAGTCGTCTTACCAACCCCATTGACTCCCACTACAAGGTATACTTCCGGATGATGGGAAATATCTTCCTTTCCATCTTCCGTCAGCATATTCACCACCGTTTTTTCCATAAACGGCATCACTTCATTCGTACTGCTGATCATACCTTCCGTCACACCGCGCCGAATCTGCCGCATCAGATAATCGGTGGTACGCACGCCAAGATCGCCGGAGAGAAGAACCATCTCCAGATCTTCTAAAAAGTCATCGTCAATTTTTGCATAACCGATAACAACCGTTTCGATATTTTTGATCAGACTTTCTTTGGTCTTTTTTAGCCCATTTCTTACCTTATCAAGAAACCCCATTTTGTTCCTCCTTTATATAATCTCCCACACGGACCGTCACAAGAGAGGAAACCCCCTTCTCCGCCATAGTCACCCCTTGAAGGGTATCAGCAAATTCCATCGTTTTCTTTCTGTGGGAAATAATGACAAACTGTGTCTTCCTTTTATAATCCGAGATCATACGGCTGTATCTTTCCACGTTGGCATCATCAAGAGCCGCATCAATTTCATCAACGAAGCAAAACGGCGCAGGACGGTAAGCCATAAAAGAAATAAGCAGCGCAATAACGGTAAGCGCCCGTTCCCCTCCGGACATGAGTGTCAAAGGCTGGCGCTTCTTTCCCGGAAGCTGGAGGTACATTTCTACGCCACCCTCCAGCGGATGCGCTTCATCGGTCAACTCCAAACGGGCTTTGCCGCCGGAAAACATAATCTGCATAATACGGGCAAATTCCACATTGATCATTTTAAAGGCATCGGCAAACCGTTCAGACATCGTTTTATCAATATCGTGAATCACTGTTTCCAATCCGCTCTTTGCTTTTTTCAGGTCTTCAATCTGCGTTTCATAGAAAGCGCGGCGGCGGAGGTGGAGTTCATACTCTTCTTCCCCATTGGGATTTACCGCGCCGAGTTTGCTGATGCGTTCTTCCAGATCCGCCTGTTTTTCTTTCATTTCCGCCATAGATCCCTGAATACGCATACTTTCTGCCATCTCTACAGTCAGTTCCTGCTCACGCAGTCTTTCTTTCTCTTCTGCTTCCTGCGCCTTAAAACTGTCGATACGCGCCTGACGGTCCGCCATATCTTTACGGACAGCTGAAGATTTCTCCTGCGCGTTCCTCCAGGCATCATCCTGCTGTTTTCGTTCCGCAGAGAAAGTATCAGAAATGTTTTGCATATTCTCCAGACGTCCTTTTACTTCATTCCATTCTTTTTCCGCTAAATTAAATTTCTCTTCAATATCTCTTAATTCCGACGCAAGCCTTTCTTTCTGCTCCCTGTTTTCCAATATGTCACGGGAAAGTTTTTCTCTGTCCTTCCTTTGTTCCAAAGCAGCATTTTCTCTTTCTTGCTTCCCTCTCTTCCCAAAATTCACCGCTTCCTCCGCTTTTGTCACATCAATGCGGATTTCCATGAGGCGGGCATCCAAATCTGCCACAGCTTTTTTCAGTGAGGCACTTTTTTCATCAGCTTCCATCACAGGGATATCACCAAACCCGGCCAGCCGCTCTTCCAATAATGCTAAATTTTCCGTAATGGCAGCCAACCCCTCTTCTGCCGTCCGGAGATCAGCCTGATTTTTCTCTTCTGCATTTTTCTCCGCAGAAAGAATACGGGACAAACCGTCTTTCTTCCCTGATATTTCCGCCAAACCGATTTTTAAAGACTGATAATCTTCCCATTCTTTTGTTACTTTTTCGGATAGTTCCGCACAGAAATCATCATGAATACTTTTTTCCTTTTTCAAATCGGCAAGCAGCTTTTCCGTTTCTTTTTCTTCTTTCAGAAGATCATTAATCTCCTTCTTTCTTCCAAAAAAAGTATTCTCTTGCTTCCGCATGGAACCACCTGTAAGAGATCCGCCGGGATTAACCAGCTGTCCATCCAGTGTCACTAAACGCAGGCGATAATTATATTTTGCAGAAACTGTACGGGCGACATCCAGATTCTCGGCAATCAGTGTCTTCCCCAAAATAGAATCTATTAAACTGCCATACTCCTCATCACAGAAAAACAGCTCTGACGCTATACCGTGGATTCCTTTCTCACTGCACGCTTTTCTTTCATTTCCGTTATTTTCGCGGGGACGCATGGATTCTAAAGGATAGAATGTCGTCCGTCCCAAATTATTTTTCTTGAGCCAGGTAATGACATCTCCAGCTGAACGGGACGTATCTGTCACGATATAAGAAACAGAACCGCCAAGGGCCACCTCAGCTGCCGCCGTGTACTTCGGAGGAACCCGTATCAGTTCACCCACGGCGCCAAGGATATGCTGTCCGAAAAGAGACCGGCTTTCCAAAATCGTTTTTGTCGTATGAGAAAAACTGGCATACTCCCGATCCGCCCGTTCCAGATATTCACGACGGGAAATAATTTTCACCAATCGGGCATGGAAATCATTGATTCGGTTCATTTGTCGGAACTGTTTATCCTGCGCTTCTTTTAAACAAATGCCGTCGTTTTTGCCGTTTTCTTCCAGCACTGTCATCTTTTCCCGCACAGATGCTTCTTCAGCCGTCAGATTCTCTACCTGGATTTCCGTCATCTTTCTCTTTTCTGACAATTCCAATCCGGCCGCTTTAAACTTTTCTTTCTCTTCTGTAAGACGAACTTTCTCACGGTTCCCCTGCTCTATTTCCCGTTCCAGGCTTTCCTTTTCCGCCAGCCTTCGGCGGTTGACTGCCAGTGCATCCTGATAAGCCGTTTCCGCCGCCAGAAGCGCGCTTTCTGCAATGCGACGCTTTTCTTCTTCCGCTTTAAGCAATGTTTGTTTCTCCAGAAGGAGAGACTCCGCCTCCGCCAGCTCCGCCAGCATTTCCCGCATTTCTTCTTTCAATTCATTTTCCGCTTCGGTCTGGTCTTCTTCATCTTCTTTTAAACGGACAGACTCCTCCTCCGCATGACGAAGTGCTTCTTCCTTGACGCGGTAATCCCCGCGGAGCGTCTCCATCAATCGCTGTTTTTCTGCAGAGTCGGCGCCGGCCTTACGCAGATTTTCCTGCTGTTCCAGTTCCTCTTTTTCGATTTTTGCCTTCGCTCCCGCATAACGGGCAAGTTCCGTCTGCCACTTTACATCCTGATCTGCAAGAGAATTATACTCGTTTTCATACCGGGCGATCATCCGCCCCACTGATGTCAGCCGGAGAAGTGACATTGTCGCTTCCACTGCACGTCTGTCTTTAGAGAGAGCCTTATAAATTTTAGATTTCTCCGCAGCCTCTTTCATCGGTCCCAGTTGCTCATCAAGAAGCGCCACTAAGTCACGGACACGCTCCATATTCTCTGCCGTTTTTTCCAGTTTCCGAAGCCCCTCGTTTTTTCTCATGCGGAATAAACTGATCCCCGCCACTTCTTCAAAAATGAGACGCCTGTCTTCCGGACGGGACGTTAAAACCTGATCCACCCGGTTTTGCCCGATGATGGCCATCGATCCTTTTCCAAGACCGGTATCCGCCAGAAGCTCCTGTATATCCTTCAGGCGGCAGCTCCGTTTATTGATATAAAAATCACTTTCTCCATTCCGGAGGACGCGGCGGGTAATAGACACCTCCGCCGTATCAAAAGAAAATTCATGGGCGCTGTTATCCAATACCATAGTGACTTCCGCCGCATTTTTCGGATTTCTTCCTTCTGCCCCGGAGAAAATGATATCTTCCGTTTTCTGCCCGCGGAGATTGTGGACATTCTGTTCACCCAAAACCCAGCGGACAGCATCGGAAATATTACTTTTCCCGCAGCCGTTCGGTCCCACGATAACCGTCATACCGTCAGCAAATTCAATTGTTGTTTTATCGGCAAAGGATTTGAACCCCTGCAAAATCAACCGGAGTAATTTCATCAATCCTGCTCCTCGACCAATTTTATATTTTTATTATTATACTGGAAACACCTGTTTTTTACCACAAAGCTTAAGTCTTACCCCTCACGGAAATATCCGGCGCAAAATAAAACCCCCGCCTGAGTACGGAGATTCAACTATATTCATAATGCTGTTCCCTTTCACGGCCGGTAAAAGGATTCCATGGAGTGCCCTTCAAGCTGCAAGAGAGCGATTTTTCTTTCAATTCCTCCTGCATATCCCGTCAAATTCCCATCAGCGCCTACGACCCGATGGCACGGCACAATAATGGAAACAGGATTATGCCCTACTGCGCCTCCGACTGCCTGCGCCGACATATGTTCTCTTCCCCTGCCCCTCGCGATTTCTTCCGCAATCTTACCATAAGTTTCCGTCTGTCCGTAAGGAATATTTAAAAGAATTGCCCAAACCGCTTTTTGAAATTCTGTCCCCTGTAAGTGGAGCGGAAGCTTTTTCTCCGGACACCGTCCCATAAAATACGTATCCAGCCATTTTTCCGCTTTCTTCAGAATGACGGTTTCCTTTTCTTCATACTCTGCTTCCAGCGTATTTCCAAAATACTTTTCTCCGTCAAACCAAAGACCTGTTAAACCTTTTTCATCAGCTGCCAGCGTGATTGCCCCTAAAGGTGATTCATAATGCGAAATACACTGCATGCTGCTCTGCCCCTTTACTTGGAAATCCAAAGACTGCCTTTCATCGTAAACCGCCAGGGGAAGTTTTTTCCATACCGGGCATAATCAATATTAATCCGCTTGGACCGTTCCACCCGCACCTTTTCCTTCCCATCCTCTATATATACGCTTCCATGCACCAGATCGGCCCCATAAAAGGATTTATCAATACCCATTGCCATTGTAAGACGGCCGGGGCCTGCGGTAAGCAGCCTTCCTCTTGCTTTTCCCCGACGTTTTTCCATCAGATCTTTCCCTTCCAACGGTTCCAACGCACGGAGAAGGACGGCATATCCATCCCCTTCATGGCCGCAGACCACGTTCATGCACCAGTACATCCCATAAATCATATATACATAAATATGCCCGCCTTCTCCAAAAATAGCTTGTGTCCTTGGCGTAAGCCCCTTGTAGGAATGGGCGCCGTCATCCGGTTTTCCCCTGTAGAATCCTCCATATGCTTCACATTCGGTAATTCTTCCTGCCGTAATTCCTTCTTTCGTCTCATGCACCAGAACTGCACCAATCAGATGCTTAGCAGTCTCTACCGCTGAACCTGTATAATCTTCTCGACTCCATTTCATTCTAATCTGCCACCATAAAAAACAAAAGGAACATGATCCTTTAATTCACTGATATCGTACTTACCTGCATTCCTATTTCAAGCTTGTCAGTCGGATCTGTGACTACACGTTCCCCCTCCTGAAGACCATCCAAAAGGAATGCCTTTTCATCCTCCACATAAGCCACATTGACTGTTTTCAAGTCCACAAGAAAATCATCCCTTATAACGGCCACCGTATTTTCACCGATAATCGCAGACCGGGGAATCACGATATACGGCACCGGTTCCGTGCTTTGCAAACGAACGGTATAAGGCTCACCGATTTTAATTTCTCCATCCGGGTTATCTGTCTGCACTTTGTAAGAAGTATATCTTTCCCCATTTTCATTGGGCTGTTTTTTTAATTCTCCATACCACGATTTATCTGCAGAAGAGAAGAAGACGGTAAGTGTTTTTTCCTCTTTCATTTTCTCCATCACGGAATCCAGTTCAGACGGAAGACTTATCTCCGCGATAACCGGCGTATTTTGGCGGATAAGCAAAGCCGGCCGCCCGGCTGCCGCTATCTTCGTATCACCAAGATATACCTGAGAAACCGTACCACTGATAGGTGCGCGTACCGTACAGGCCGCAATAGCCCGCTCTACAGAAGCAAGTGCTTCCACCAATCCCGGGGTTGCCGAGCTGTTCGAAACCTCTTGGGGAACACTTTTTCTTCCCTGTATTTTATCATATTCCGCGCGGGTAATAATTCCCTGCCGCAAAAGCGATGCTTCTATACTGTTATCATCCTTAGGAGCAGCCGCGCCGTACACCACAGATGAAGAAGCAGAAATTTGTGCCTGCAGTGCAGAGGCCTGTGATTCATACTGGGACGAATCAATTTGGAAGAGTACATCCCCTGCTTCTACCGTTTGTCCTACTTCCGGCAAACCGGAAATAAGACTCCCTGAAACAGATGGAATGACAGGCGCCATATGAAGCGCTTCAGGCACCGCCTTTGTTTCCATTGCAAAAGGAACTTTCTCTATTTTTACCGTCATTACATGGACAGACGGTTTTCCACAGCCTCCCGCAAGCAGCGCCCCGATAACACAAGCGACTGCCATTACATATTTCCAGTTCATATTACGCCTTATGCTTTCATTATTTTAAAATATCCTGCGCCAGTATACCTGCCAGCACTTCCAGTTCCCTGTCTTCCTTTGCGCTGACAGCAGATGCTATATTTACCGCATCGCCAAGAATTGTACAGTTCTTCCAGCCGACGGCTGTTTCAGTTATCTTCTTCACACTTATATCAGGCACCCAACTGCTGTTGCCGATAACCGACACTGTCCGGTTTTGCAGCCCCATCACGCTGCATTCATGAAGGAAATTCTGCATCATCGGATGAAGATCCATATTTAATGTCGGCGCTGCCAAAACGAGATGGCTCCGCCTCATTGCTTCTGCCCATGCGTAACTGACAGGTATCGTGCAAAGATCAATTAACTTCAAATGGCGGATTCCCTTTTGCCCCAGGAAGAACGCGAGGCGCTGTGCAGCAAATGCCGTATTCCCATAAGCCGATGCAAAACAAACCGCTGCGGAACGATACTCCGGCATCCACGATGCTAACTGACGGTATAAATTCATTATGCGGGAAATATCGGCTTCTGTCCGATGCACAGGGCCATGAAGAGGACAAACCATGGATACATCAAGGTTTTCTGTCTTTTTAAGAGTCCTCAGTACCTGTGCGCCATATTTAGCAATAATACTCATATAGTAACGCCGCGCTTCTTCAAGATACTCTTCTTCATAATCTGTATCATCGGAAAAAACACTTCCGTGGAGCACGCCGAAAGTACCAAATGCATCAGCAGAGAAAAGAATCTTTTCCGTTTCCTCATAGGTAAAAGTTACCTCCGGCCAATGAACCATCGGCGCCGGAATAAATCTCATCTTATGGTGCCCCAGGTCGATCACCAATTTTTCGTTTGTCCTGATATATCTTTCCGCCATGGGTTCATGAAAATACTGCTCAAACATTTTCAGCGCTGCCGGCGTCGCGCAAATCTTTGCTTCCGGATACCGCTTTGCCAGTTCCAGCAAAGAACCGGAATGATCAGGCTCCATGTGATTTACGATGATATAATCCAGCGGGCGGTCATGAAGTAATTCTTTCACATTCCCCAGGAATAAATCACGCGCTGCATTATCCACCGCATCAAGAATACAGGTCTTTTCATCATCAATAAAATATGAATTATACGAAATTCCCCGTTCCAAAGGAATATAATTATCAAAACGAGGTGTAATAAAATCATTGCTCCCGATCCAATAGACGGACTTTGTTACTTTTTGCTCATTATGCATTTTATTCTCCTTATTTTCTGCATTCATAAAAATAGTATATCACACAAAATTGATTTTCTCCCCGTCCAAGACAGAGCTTGATGCGCACTGATTTCTATATGAAAATACTTCTTTTTTCTCCTGCATCTGTCATATAATAAGTGACAATCACAAAATCATACCGGAGGTCTTATGAAATATTCTCTTCTTCTCTCCCTTCTGTCTTTAATCGCCTGGAAATACGACTGCCTTTTCCCCGCGGGATTTTTCGGCCTTTTGGCGGGATTTCTTTTCTCTTTACTTTTCCGCCGGAAAATCCAGATTCTTGCTATAGGATATATCTCAGCAAGTATCCTGACAGTTATATTATTCCCTATAGAATTCTCTTTTGCCGCCATAGCCCGCATCGGTATCGCCTGGGCGGCGGCCATCACAGCACTTATGACGTTTCTTATTCTCTTTAGCCTTATTATCAAAACCAAGGAGAAACTGCAATAACTTTTAAATATACGGCCAATCGAAAACAGGACCCTCAAGGAGTCCTGTCTTTTATTTATAATCACTTCATTTGAAACTTATAGATTCCTGCCATCATAAGTACCAGCAGAATGATACCGGAAAACGTTCCCAAGAGACCTTCTCCTGTTACGCCGGCCACAATATAACCGGCTACGCAGCTGGAAGAAACACAAAGTACATAGGGAATCTGTGTAGACACATGGTCGATATGATTGCACTGCGCTCCGGCGGAAGCAAGGATTGTAGTATCGGAAATCGGAGATACATGGTCTCCGCCGACAGCCCCTGCTAAAACAGCAGCAACCGTTATCGTTGCCAGATTCATATCTGTTCCCGTGATTGCAAGAACAATAGGAATCAAGATACCAAACGTTCCCCAGGAAGTACCCGTTGCAAAAGCAAGACCAAGCGCCACGAGGAAGAACATCGCGGGGAGCATGATCGCCACAGTTTGATTACCGCTGACAACACCGCCTACATACCCGCCGATATTCAGGTAAGATTCACCACAAACACCGGAAAGAGTCCACGCGAGACAAAGAATAAAGATTGCGGAAGCCATCTGCTTAAATCCATCAACAAAACAGGAACAGAATGTTGTAAAATCAAGAATTTTTCTGGGTACATAAAGGATAAGAGTAAAAACAAGAGCCATGAAGGAACCCATCACAAGACCTTTCGCTGAACTACATTCAGCAAAAGCATCAATAATACTCTTCCCCTCCAAAATACCGCCGGTATAAAGCATACCGAAAACACAGCTTCCAATGAGTACAAGCAGCGGAAGCACAAGATCCATAATTCGTCCATTTCCTACAGGAGCTGTAGATTCATTATCTGCATATTCCGCAGGAATCACCAGCGTACTTCCGCTTTCCTTTTCAAAAGCCGCCATGCGGGAAAAATCTTTATTCAGAAAAATGATAAAAAGCATAAAAATAATGGTAAGCCACGCATACAAGTTCAGCGGAATCGTATGCAGAAATAAAGAGAACCCGTCAATTCCGCTGTTTTCAGGAAGAGAAGATGATACAGCTGCTGCCCAGCTGGAAACCGGAGCGATAATGCAGATCGGAGCCGCCGTAGCATCAATGATATATGCCAGTTTCGCACGGGTGATTTTAAACTTATCTGTAACAGGTCTCATAACTGTACCGACTGTAAGACAGTTGAAATAATCATCAATAAAAATCAAAAGTCCCAGAAAAAAAGTAACCAGCAGTGCGGATCGTTTCCCATTAATCTTCCTCGCTGCATAATTACCATACGCCTGAGAAGCTCCTGATTTCTGAATCGCTGAAACAATAATCCCCAAAAGAACCAGGAATACGAGAATATTCACATTCCCTCCAACCTTATTCGACATGATATCAAACATGGTGTCGATCGCCCCCAGGAAATTGAATCCCGTGAACATAAATGCTCCAATGAAAATACCGATCGCCAGTGACATATAAACTTCTTTGGTAACCAGCGCCAAAACAATCGTTATAACCGGTGGTACCAGTGACCAAGCTGTTTCTGCCATAACTCCAACCCCTTCCATTCTTCGCACGTATTTTTACGCACATGTTTTGATTATCCTTGATTATTCTACACAACTGTAACAATGTCAAGAATGAATTAGATATACATCAGAAAATTTTTTCACATTCCTCTCCACTTTCTATAAAGCACCTGTATTTACCTGTAATACTTTCCGGTTTATTTAAAAATGACCGATTGTTTCCTATCGGATTAATCAGCCATTTCTATACCATATATTATTTCCTTATAACGGACTTATGCATTTCCTGCCCGTCCGAAGTATAGCCTGTAACAACAAGAGCATCTTCTCCCGCTTCCATGACAAGGTAATTATCGGTTTCCGGCTGTGGTGCAGAATAGATGTCCAATGAATGTGCTTTCCACAGTCCCGGATAGCGCACATCCCCGGCCACCCCGGTAATGATATAGTAAGGTCCTGTTTCCGCACGCCTGAAGTCATAAATGCGTCCGCGATCCCTATACGTATGCAGATGGGCAGACAAAACCAGATCCACATGGCTTGCATCAAAGACAGGCATAAATTCCTGTCCTTCCGGAGAAAATCCTTCTTCTCTCCCTTCCCTTCCTGCAAAGGCATATTGCAGAGGATCCTTGTGCATCAAAACAACTTTCCACTTTTTATCGGTCCTTGCTAAATCATCAGCTGCCCATTTCTTTTCTCTTTCAAACAAATCAGGATACCATTCTTTTAATTCATTAAGCTGTGTATCCAGTACGGTAAAATGCACATCTCCCCAATCAAAAGAGTAGAAATGGTCTTTATAATCAGCATCTCCATTATTCGGCAAATGAAAATGAGCCAAATATCTGTCCGGTTTTGCCATTTTCCAATCGAGAGAATAATCTTCATGATTCCCCATCATCACCGCGCCAGGAATGGTATCCATAATCCCTTTCATAGAGCGCATCCATGCCTGCCACTGGTATTCATCCTGTCCATTATCTACCAAGTCACCCATACTGATGAAAAGCGCAGCATCTTTATTTAATTCATACGCTTTGGTCGCCAGCTTTGACCAGCCTGTATAATCCGCACTCTGGGAATCAGGATAAATCACCGCCTTAAAAGCGCCGCCGTCATCAGTCCTGAAATCCATCCAGCCGCTGACAGTATTTCCGGTACGTGTACGATACTCATATGCCGTACCTTTCTTCAAATCTGTCAATTCCGCCGTATATATATAACTGTCCGTTATGCCATTATTTCCTTTGAGAGCAGCACCTTTGGCAGAAACAGAAAAAATTCTGTCATTTCCTTTTTCACGATATTCCACAAACGCTTCCACCGATTTCAGCAACTGGAACATGATTGTGCGGTTGTGTTCATTATCTGCGGCTACCAGTTGGCGAACAGATATCGGATTCATCGTCTCCTTCAACGGGACAGCCGCCTGGGAAGTACCTTTATCCGTACTGCCCGCGCAGCCTGCCAGAAAGAGCGTTACCGCAAATGCTGCTGCCATTATTTTTTTATATGCCATAATATCCTTTCATCTACTCCTCAAACTTATTTTCCTCCGCCCAGCGGATAATTTCATCCACCGGCCTCTGCGGCAGGTTCCTCTTATACGGTACTGATAAAGAACCGCCTACCAGCGCGCCTTTATCTTCCAACAATCTTTTAAAATCATTTGCCGTCTTTCCCGGCTGCCCGCCGCTTGTAAAGAAAGGATATATCCGCTTCCCTTTCCATTCTGCTTTGCTGATGAAACTTTTTACAGCAGGCGTAAGCGTAAACCACCATACGGGAGATCCAACAAATATGACATCGTACTCTGCCGTTTCAGGCATTTCTGCCAATTCGGGAAGCGATTTTCTCAACTGTTCCAATCCCCCCTGCAGGACTGCCATACCGTAAGAAGGAGCATAACTCCTCTTTGTACGGATTTCACCGAGTTCTCCGCCCACCGCCTTATGAATCATTTCCGCAATCGCTTTTGTATGTCCCGTTTTTGAAAAATACACAGTAAGGATTTTCATAATTTTCTTCCCCTTTCTTTCAGAAAATATCTTTCACAGCTTCTTTTGCCCAATTCCGGATCTGCACCTCTTTTGTAATTAAGATATCGCCGGAAAATTTTACATTCATTCCGGATTTGACACAGCCTCCCGAAAGATTAGTCGCAAAATCCTGCAGGGCATGCCCGGCCCATCCTTCATTAGTAACAAAGGGATAGATAATCTTTCCTCTTAAGTCATGGTTTTTCAGGAAACTTTTCATCGCCGGAGCGATACTGTACCACCACACCGGCGTTCCCAGAAAAATCATATGGCAGGCATCTATATCCACAGGGAACTCATTTAAGACCGGAAGGAATCCTTCATTCACTTCCCTACGCCCCTGTTCCACCATCGCTTCATAATCGGAAGGATACGTTTCTTTCGTCCGTATGGATGCCAATTCCCCGCCGACCGCATTTTGAATCAGTTCCGCTACGCGTCTTGTATGTGAGGTCATGGAATAATACGCAATGAGAATCTTATTTTTCAACTGCATACACCTCTTTCACCATTCAAAATGCCGCCCATGCTTTCGGACATCCCGTATAGAAAGCCGGCTGCGTGATCTCATCGACTGCTTCTCTTTTAGTGATACCACGAATACTTTCCTTTCTGCAAGTACCACCGGGAAAAACATCCCAACTATTTTTCCTCGCTGTACAACTTCCCTGCGATGACATGATCCTCTTTCGCTATCCTACGTTTTTCCGCTCATTTCTGTCAGATAAGCCCAATACTTTTTTGGCAGGAACGAACGCTGTGCGGTAGGGTTATTTCTTTCCCGGATTGCCATATGACGGTAATAATCGCGCCACAGCTGTTGAAAGCCCTCTTCATCTTGGCTATAGGCTATATCCGTTTTCAAACTTTCCACACGAACAATCGTAACCTGCTTCCCATCATAATAAGCAGCCACATGCCGACCCACATCATGAATTGCCCATTCTTCACAGGAAAGCCGTTTTTGAAAATGACGGACAATGAGGGGCAGCACATGATGCGTCGGATGAATGGGCGCATAAAGCATTCCCTCCGCCAATTCGCTGAACCTTACGATCCCCTTGAATTTTTCCGCTTCGTTCCCCGCCATTTGGGAACGCCTGAGAATTTCCCACATCCAGACTTCCCCCTGATGGGTATAAATAGATTTCCCCCATTTGAATCCGCGGCGTACATAGTCAAAAAGATATTTCTCACTGTCGTCATCACATAAAAAAGCGCGGTACAACCATCGGAAGGCGGCCGTCCCGCAACTCTTAAGAAATGCATCCGCCACGGTTTCCGCATGATTTATATCCGTCGCCACTTCTGTTTCTTCCCCAAAAAGATCCCCACTCCCCCGCGATGCGCTGATAGATACCATCTGACCCGTGCCGTCATGGTAAATACGATATACCGCTGACAGGAATCCTGCAAATGTACCGTCATATACATATTTCATCTCATACCTGCCCGGAAAATAGACTCATCTGCATCATTTTTCTTCCTGCCCGCTTCGACAAGAGTGCCTTTCTTAAATTCCCCGTATCAGCATCTCCCATACCGTCATACTTTCCTCCGCAGGTCACAAAATGCTTCGCCCGCTTCCAGACCGCCCCTGCCCGTTTTACATCATCCGGTGATACAAATTGATTCCTCCGCATCCTTACGATTCTCCGTGCGCTTATCACACCGATTCCCGGCACACGCAAAATTATTTCATAAGGGGCGCGGTTGATTTCCACAGGAAACAACTCCCGATGGCGCATAGCCCAGCAGGATTTAGGATCCAAATCCATATCAAAATCCGGTTCCTTTTCCGTCAGTATTTCTTCTGCAGAAAACCCATAATACCGAAGCAGCCAGTCCGCCTGATACAGTCGGTTCTCCCTCAGGAGCGGCGGCCTTGCAATGACCGGCAGATTTTTACCTGCCATTACAGGTACATAGGCCGAATAATAGACACGCTTCAACTTCGCTACACGATACAGCCCCTCCGTCAGACGAAGAATATCCCGGTCGCTCTCTCCGCTTGCTCCCACGATAAGCTGTGTCGTCTGCCCGGCTGGCACAAAGGCAGGTACCCTTTTCGAGCTCTCCTGTTTTTGCTCGGCAATTCGATCCCGAAAAAACTTCATGGGTGCCATGATCGCATCCCGTGATTTTTGTGGAGCTAAAAGCCTTAATGCCTTTTCCGATGGCAGTTCAATATTTACACTCACACGATCTACATACCGCCCCAGTTCATTCAAAAGTTTGGAATCCGTACCGGGAATCCCTTTCATGTGGATGTATCCATTAAAATGCTCCCGCTCGCGAAGAATCCTTGCCGTTTTAATAAGCAGTTCTGTCGTATAATCGGGCGAGCGGATAATCCCGGAAGATAAGAACAGCCCTTCTATATAATTCCGCCGATAAAACTCTATAGTCAGCGTTGCGATTTCTTCAGGCGAAAGAAACACCCTCAGTATGTCATGGCTCTTTCTGTTCACACAATACTCGCAGTCGTAAATACAGGCATTCGTCATCAGTATCTTCAAGAGAGAAATACACCGCCCATCTGCTGTCCAGGTATGACATATTCCGCTGTACTTAGCATTTCCCAAGCCGCCGGCCATATCTTTTCTTGATGACCCGCTGGAAGAACAGGACACGTCATACTTTGCCGCATCTGCCAGTATATTCAACTTCTCACCAATTTCCATGGAACCCCTCCCAAACAAATATTCTATTTCATTATACCATTAAACAGAATGTTTGTTCTGTTTATATTTATCGTTCTATATTTTATATATGTCGAAAAGGAATATCCGCTACCAAACTTCCATTTAGCCGATTTTAGCGGTCACTTTACAGACCTATATTCCCCTTTAAAAACACCTTGAATAATTGAAGGTAAAAAATGACTAAACACAAAAAAAGAGTACAATTATCCTCGTAATAATTAATCTGGAACAATCAAGATCAGATAAAAAAGACAATGTACTTTTTATGGTTAATGTAATAGTATTTATCTCATTTATTTTTAAACGATTTCACAGTAATGCTTTCAGCTCTGACCGGTCTTCACCGCCTTTAAATCCTTTATGGATGCCTTTAATACGAAGATATTCATGCACGTCTCTATGACAACGGAAAAATAAGCTTAAAAGATGTTCATCTCTATCCGCAAATCATGCTGAACATCTATTTACACAAAACTTAAAACTTTCTCTAAAAAAGATTCTCCCTAAGTTTCAGTGATAAATTTTTTATGCCGTTTTACATGGGACAAATCTGAACGAATAGCGGCTCATATTTTTTTGTGATTCAAAAAGATTGCAATACTCTGCTTTCTGCGTCTTTCCTACAAAATAAACGCTTGCTTCCCATCATATTTTATTTCTCCCGCTCTCCCAGGCGATACCCCACGCCTCGAATGGTCCGTATAGCGGCACCTTCACCCCCCAGTTTCTGCCGCAGGCTCATGATATGCATATCAATAGTCCGGCTTTCCATTTCAAAAGGAATGTCCCACACTGCCTGCATAATCTGCTCCCTAGAAAGGACAATCCCTTTATTCAGGAGCAGATAGCAGAGTAATTGAAATTCTTTCAGCGTGACCGCCACTTCTTTCTCATCCACTGTCACTACATGGCGGTTTCGATCTGCACGGATGGTTCCAAAAGAAAGCAATTCCCCTTTCTTATCTGTTGGTTTTCCACTTCTCCGCAGGACGGAACGGATCCGCGACAGCAGTTCCATGATGCCAAAAGGTTTTGTTACATAATCATCTGCACCGAGATCAAGCCCGCGAACCACATCAAATTCGCTGCTTTTAGCTGTCATCATGATAATCGGTATATTTGCTTCCTGCTCTCTGATCTTTTTTAAAATGCTGAGTCCATCTTCACCGGGAAGCATGACATCAAGCAGTACCAAATCGGGTACTGCCTTTTTCATCCCTTTGTAGAAATCATCCGCACAGCCAAATCCTTCCATGCCATATCCCTGCCCCCGCAGCGCGTAGCCTACCAGATCGCGGATGCTTTCATCATCTTCCACACAGTAAATCAGCATATCATTCTCCCTGTTGCACCAATGTACCGTATAAACCGCTTTTCTTTCATTATACTACAGCATACTGCGCCGCCTTCCTAAAAGATATTTCACATATGTCCATTTTTTTCAAGAGCGGCTACTTCTCCTGCAGTAAGCCGCCGATACGTGCCTTCTTCCAATGTGGGATCAAGGACAATAGAACCTATACGAATCCGTTTTAAGTAGATGACCTCTTTTCCAAGTGCATGAAACATACGCTTAATCTGATGAAATTTCCCTTCCTGCACCACAACCCGAATTTCACTTACCCCGTTTTCCAATGCCGATTTCGGTGCCCGGCTGTTTGCCAAATCCATAAAATCACTTTCCAGAGCATTTTCACGATATCCGTCAATCATGAGTTTTGCAGGAAGTGCCGTGAATGTTTCATCGACATAAATACCTTTTTCAAACTTTTCCCGGTCTGCCTCATCCACCCTGCCGTCAATGCGGGCATAATATTCTTTATCAATATGCTTTTTCGGAGAAAGCAGCCGATGATGAAAACCGCCGTCATTTGTGACCAGAAGAAGTCCTACGGTATCTTTATCCAACCGTCCTACCGGAGACAGATCCTTGCGCCGCCTTTCTCCAAAAAAATCCAATACTGTTTTCTGATACCCGTCTTCTGTCGCCGTGATGACACCTGCCGGTTTATTCAGCATATAGTATTCATAACGAAAATAGGGTACCGGTTCTCCTGCAAAAATAATCTCATCATTTTCATTGACCATAAACCCGGGATCCGTTATCTTTTCTCCGTTGATCTGTACTGCGCCCTTTCGTATGTCCCGTTTCAATTCCGTCCGCGTACCCATATTCATATCGGAAAGAAATTTATCCAACCGCATAACATCCTCCTCATCTGCATCTCTTCCGCCATTTCTATTATACAAGAACAAAAGAAATCAAATCATATTATGCCCGCATCCCACAGTAAAAACCCACCTTGTGAATAAGGTGAGTTTTTTCATGCTTATATGGTTAAATTCCTTTACTGCTTATCAGCATTTTCCACGGCTTTTCTGCTGTATTCATCTGTCCATTTTTTAAAATTGCCATTGTCTGTATTTTCTTTAATGACTCTATTGACGACAGCCACCACATCTTCATTTCCTTTTTGCACCGCTGCAGCAGAACTCTTCACTGAATTCGGGAATTCTACCTCAGAAAACATAAGATCATCATTGAATACAAGGTACTGTCCGCCGACAATTCCTTCCACCACAAGCCCATCCACTTTCCCCTGTTTCAATTCAAGCACTACTTCCGGCACATGGGCTAAAGAAACAATCTTCGCGTCTTTAATCTTTTCTTTGGCAAGAGCTTCCTGAGTTGTCGATTTTTGTACGCCGACGGTTTTCCCGAAAAGGTCTTCCAATTTTTTGTATCGGCTGCCATCTTCCTTACGAATGATAACTTTCTGCTCTGTCGGCAGGTAATCCGCGGAGAAATCCATGGACTTTTTACGTTCCTCTGTCGGATTGATGCCCGCAATGGCGATATCCACCTTTCCTCCGGTCAGCGAAGTGAGAAGCGCCTGGAAATTCATATCCTGCACTTCCAGTTTCACCCCTAATTCATCAGCTATTTTCTGCGCCAGCGCCATGTCAATACCGATAACTTTCTTTTCACCGACAGAGGTATCAATAAATTCATAAGGCGGATAACCGGAAGCAGTCCCTACCACAAGTTTCCCCTGCTTTTTGATCTTCTGCATCAGTGGACTTTCTTTCTGCACAGCCCCCTGGTCCGGTGCTTTATTCCCATCGCTGCAGCCTGAAACAGACAGCGCCGCGGAAGCTGCTATCCCCAAAATCACCGCTCTTATCATTTTCCTCGCATTCATTTTTTCCGCTCCTTTCCAACATACTGCATTGCTCTTTTTAATAGTGTAAAGGTATATTAGCATAATAACTCATATATGTCAATAATTATTCATATAAAATTTAATTCATTATTTTCTATAATTCGTAAGTATTATAAATCCCCCCTTCCTCTAAATGCATATTCTCTCATTCTACATATATAAAAAGACGCCCCCAAGGAGCGCCTTTCCATTTTTGTCATTTTGCTTTTTCAACAGCGACCTTGCTATACTCATCCACCCATTTTTCAAAATTTCCATTTTTCGTATTTTCATCAATCACATCATTAATCAATTTAACCAGGTCATCATTTCCTTTTTGCAGTGCGACAGCAGAAAGTTTCTTTGCATCAGGAAAAGTCACATCAGCCAGTACAAGATCCGGATTAAAAATCAGGTACTGCCGCGCAACAATCCCTTCTAAAACGATGCCGTTCAGCTTGCCGTGTTTTAACTCAAGCACCGCGTCGGGAACGCTTGTCAGCCCCACAGATTTTGCCCCTTCTACTTTCTGGGCGGCGGCTTCTTGGGTAGTGGACTTTTCAGCACCGATAACTGCTCCTTTTAAATCAGCTGCAGTTTTATATTTCGCAGCATCATCTTTTCTGATCAGCAGCTTTTGTTCCGTCGGCAGATAGGATTTGGAAAAAGCCATCGCCTTTTCCCTTTCCGCCGTCGGAAAGATACCACCCACCGCAATATCTACTTTATTTGCCGTCACGGAAGAAAGAAGCGCAGAAAACCCCATGTCCTGTACTTCCAATTTCACGCCTAACTTATCGGCAATCTGCTGTGCCAGTTCGATATCAAGTCCGATAACTTTCTTTTCACCACTCGCGGCGTCTACAAAAACATAGGGAGGGTAACCGGAAGAAGTTCCTACAACAATCTTACCTTTTTCCTTAATTTTCTGCATCAGGTTTCCCTGAGCTTGTGCATTCTGTGGTGCTGCCGTCCTGCTGCTGTCACCGCATCCGGAAATGGCAAGCGCGCATACGGCCGCTAATCCTAAAATCGCTGATCTAACTGCATGTTTCATTTAAATAACTCCTTCCCTGACTCAATTTTATGTATTATACACCGCTCTATCCGCCGTGAAAATTCGGTATGACATCTTTCTTACCTTACCGACCGTACTTTCAGGCGTATTTCCAGAACACGCAGACAGGAAGAAACAAAGAATGTCATCACGAAGTAGTATACCGCGACAATGACAAGCGGAGGAAAAGGCTGGAAACTGATTCCCTGAATGGTCGCCGCCGTATACATGAGATCCGCCATGCCGATGACGGACACCTGGGAAGACTCCTTGATAAGGGTAACAAATTCATTACCGATCACCGGCAGGATATTTCTGATCGCCTGGGGAATAATAATCCGCACCATAGATTCCCATTTCGAAAATCCGAGAGACATGGCTGCTTCAAGCTGCCCTTTATGAATTGACTGGATACCGGAACGGACAATTTCACACTGGTACGCGCCGGAGTTTAATATCAGTGCCAGCACACCGGCTGACAGCCTTTCAAAATCCACTCCCCATATTTCAAAATTAGGGAACTGGATTCCAAGGAACGGAAGTCCAAAAAACACAAGGGAAATCTGTACAAGTACCGGAGTGCCGCGGATGACCTCTACATATACCGCAGCAACAGCCTGCAATATTTTCACACCGGAAATCTTCATAAAGGCCAGAATCACCCCCAGAAAAAGTCCGAAGAAACATGACAGAAATGAAATAATGATCGTTATCTTCACGCCTGCCATAAAAATATCATTATATTTGACAGCGGTTTCAAGCACTATATCCATAATACAATCTCCTTAAATATCCGTATGAAGCAAACGCTTTAGGAAAATCTGTGTCCTTTCTTCCCGCGGACGGCTGAATATTTCCTCAGGACTTCCTTCTTCTACAATATACCCTTTATCCATAAATACCACACGGCTGGAAACAGAGCGGGCAAACTGCATTTCATGGGTTACCACCGCCATGGTCATACCTTCAAGAGCCACTTCTTTCATAACGGTGAGAACATCACCGACGAGTTCAGGATCAAGAGCGGAAGTCGGTTCATCAAACAGGAGCATCTTCGGTTTCATCGCAAGCGCTCTGGCAATAGCCACACGCTGCTGCTGTCCGCCGGAAAGCTCCCCCGGATAATGGTTTGCCCGATCCGCCATGCCCACGCGGGAAAGCAGCTCCATAGCTTCTTCTTTCGCCTGTTTCTTATCCAGCTTGTTGATATGGACAGGCGCATACATGACGTTTTCCACAGCACTGAACATGGGAAACAAGTTGAATGACTGGAATACCATACCCACATCACGACGGAGCATTTTCACATCAGTCTTTCCGTCAATCAGCCTGCCGTCAAACCACAATTCGCCTCCCGTCGGTTTTTCCAAAAGATTCAGGCAGCGGAGAAAAGTACTCTTCCCGGAACCTGACGGACCGATAATTGTCAGTACCTCTCCATTTCCAATCTGAATATTAATGTCTTTCAGAACTTCTACTTTCCCGAAGGATTTCTCTAAATGCTTGACTTCATAAATCACATGTGTACCCGCTGCATCAATCATCATACCACCTCAATTATTAATATACAGGATAATAGCATAATTATACACCTATGTCAATAAATTTTCATTATGTAATCTGCCGCAAGAAACAAAAAACCATACTTGCACATTCCCGTAAGTATGGTCTTATGAATAAATTCTATTTTATAAATCAAATTCCCGTTCCCAGATTTCCTTGTACATAAGGAGGCGGCGGGATGTTTCTTCTTCATCTTTCCCCTTCAACGAACAGTAGACCTTTATCTTGGGTTCCGTTCCCGATGGGCGGACCGCTATCCATGAATGATCCTTCAAGATGAATTTCAATACATTTTCAGCAGGCAGTCCGTCAATACCTTTTGCATAATCCCGTATCTCCCCGATGTCCGGTAAAATCTCCTGCACGTCCTTTACCCGGAGGGCTGCCATGATATCTGCGATTTTTGCAAGACCTTTTTTACCGGCAAGTGTATAAGATGAAAGTTTATCAAGGCAGTATCCATATTCTTTCGATAGTTCCGCCAACACATCAATCAGAGTTTTTCCCTGCTTCTTAAAATAATCTGCCATCTCGCAAATCAGAAGGGCTGTCACAACGGCGTCTTTATCCCGGGCATGGGTACCTGCCAGATAACCATAACTCTCTTCATAGCCAAAGATAAATTCATGGCTTCCATCTTTCTCATACTGTGACATTTTCTCACCGATATACTTAAATCCGGTAAGAGTTTCTTCCACCTGCACACCATACTTCCCTGCAATATCCCTGCCAATGCCGCCGGTAACAATTGTTGTTATAATGGTGGACTTACCTGTCAATTCTTTTCCCTTCATCATCAGCAGATAGTTCACCAAGAGTGCCCCCATGCTGCTTCCTGAAATAAGAAGATACTTGCCGTTATGGAGGACGGCCGAACCTATCCGATCGCTGTCGGGATCTGTTCCGATAACGATGTCTGCTCCGATTTCTCCTGCCAGCTTTATCCCCAACTGCAAAGCATCCTGATTCTCCGGATTCGGCGCGCTTACAGTCGGAAAGTTCCCATCAGGCTTTTCCTGGCTTTCTACGATATGGACATCAGTAAAGCCGCCGCGTTTCAATATTTTCCGCACAGGAATATTCCCTGAGCCATGAATAGGCGTGTACACGATTTTAAGATTTCCCGCATTCCCCTTCAATGTGGACTGTTTATATATTTCTTCAATAAAAAGATCTACCGTATCCTGCCCCAGCCGGGTAAGCAGCTCTTTACTGCCGGTACATGGAATATGGGCAAGATCAGAAATATTTTCCACATAACGCGAAAGCACATTGGCATCACGAGGAACCAGCTGCCCCCCATCCGGCCCGTAAACTTTGTATCCGTTATATTCCTTCGGATTATGACTGGCAGTAATGACGATACCGCCTGCCGCACGAAAATGCCTGACCGAAAAAGAAAGAACAGGGATTGGTTCCGGCTCTGTGAAAAATTTTACCGGAATTCCTGCTGCGCAAAGAACATGAGCCGCTTCCGCAGCAAAATCAGCGGAGTTATTTCTGGAGTCATAAGCGATAATCACCCCGTCTTGACACCGTTTCCCATAAGTATCCTGCAGGTAATCCGCAAATCCTTTTGTCGCTTTCCGTACATTGTACCTATTCATGCGGTTTGATCCGGCACCCATAATACCCCGGAGCCCTGCCGTACCGAATTCCAGATCCTTGTAAAAGCGATCTTCAATTTCCTTTTCATCTTTCAGTAAAAGCAGTTCTTTCTTCTCTGCATCATCACACCAGCTGAGCCAGTCCCTGTAAGCATCTTTATACCCCATCACAGGCTTTCCTTCTATTTTTCCCCGCCATATCCGTAAGGATGTGACAGATGCCATTTCCATGCTGCGGCAATAATCTCTTCTGTACTGCTTCTTGTCGGATTCCATCCCAATGCCTTTTTGCACTTGGCAGATGATGCAATTAAGACTGCCGGATCTCCGCTGCGCCGCCCTTCTTCGACCACCTTGAAATTCACACCTGTCACTTTCTTTGCGACCTCAATGATTTCTCTCACGCTGAAACCGTTTTCCGAACCGAGGTTAAATACATCACTCACTCCGCCACCCGCCAGATACTTCATTGCCAGCACATGGGCATCCGCCAGATCCAGCACATGAATATAGTCACGAAGACAGGTACCGTCAGGCGTAGGATAATCCGTCCCATAGATAGAAATATGGTCGCGTACCCCCTGTGCCGTTTTCAAAATCAAAGGAATCAGATGGGATTCAGGCTGATGATCCTCTCCAATCATTCCGCCTTCCGCCGCGCCTGCCGCGTTAAAATAGCGGAGTGCCACATAGCTTAATCCATACGCTGCAGTAAAATCACGCATCATATCCTCGATGACAAGTTTCGTCCTGCCATACACATTGGTCGGATTATGGGGAAAATCTTCTTCAATAGGTGTTTTCTCCGGCTCCCCATATACCGCTGCCGTGGAAGAAAAGACGATTTTATCCACGCCTGCTTTTCTCATTCCCAGGAGCAAATGAAGCGTCCCTTCCACATTATTGGAATAATATTTGCCCGGTTCTGCCATGGATTCTGCCACAAGACTGGATGCAGCAAAATGAATCACGCCGTCAATTTCATAGCGTTTCATAGTTTCTGCCACAAAAGCAATATCATGGATATCGCCCTCGATAAAAGCAACCTCTTCAGGCACTGATTCACGGTGCCCGGTAGACAGGTTATCAAAAACAAAAGGAGTAAATTCTTCTGACTTCATCAGTGCTCTTACTGTATGTGAACCGATATATCCCGCACCGCCTGTTACAAGAATATTCATTCTATGTTCCTTTCCACAAGAAATACAGACTTATAAAGAATTTCCCACTACCAGTCTTTCGTCAAGTTTTTCAAGTATGTATGGAAATCATCCCCCAAATCATCTCTTCGGAGCGCATATTCCACAGTGGCTTTCAAAAAGCCCAGCTTATCTCCGGTATCATATCGTTTGCCCTCAAAACAGTATGCGTACACATTCCCTGCATGAGCCATGACACGGAGTGCATCGGTCAACTGTATTTCTCCGCCTTTTCCCGGTGCAGTCTGTTCAAGTACCTCAAAAACCCCCGGTGTAATCACATATCGTCCCAATGCTGCCACACGGCTCGGTGCTTCAGAAATGGACGGTTTTTCTATCATATCATCCACCTTCAGAAGCCCTTTATCATTGATTTCCTTTCCGGCAATAATTCCGTAAGCAGACACCCGCTCCGGCGCTACACACTGGCAGCCAATCACAGTGCCGCCGGTTTGTTCATATTGTTCCATAAGCTGTTTCAACGCAGGCTTCTCCGGGTGATATACGACATCATCACCAAGAATGACACCGAACGGCTCGCCGTCCACGAAATCTTTCGCACAGAGAATCGCGTCTCCCAGCCCCCGCATGTACTGCTGCCGGACATAATGGATTTTAATGGAAGAAATTTTCCTGATTTCTTTTAAAACGGACATCTTTCCATGTTCATACAAATGGGACTCCAGCTCGGGAGACGAATCGAAATGATCTTCAATTGCCCGTTTCGCATGACCGCTGATAATTAAGATCTGTTCGATACCGCTTTCCAGAATTTCTTCTGCAATATATTGGATTGTCGGCTTATCAACAATGGGCAGCATCTCTTTCGGCATAGCTTTTGTCGCAGGAAGAAACCGTGTGCCGAATCCTGCCGCCGGAATAACTGCTTTCCTTATTTTCCGCATAAAGTACCTCCTCAAATTTTTATTTCTTAAAAGATTATTTTCTCATATTCAATAGTACTAAACTGCTAAGCGGCATAGGGGTATCTCCGATCATTTCCGCAAGCACTTTCTTAATAGAAATTCAAGCATCTCTTTCTATTCCCCCAACGGCTGCCGCATTTATCATAAAGATAGGACCCAACTAAATATGTATACTCTCAGATACTTTTTTGTCCATTTCTTCAACCATATCATAGAGGATTTTGACAACTTCTCCGGCACTTTCCACATGACTGGTACCGCAGGCGTTTTCCATTTGTTTCCTTTTTTCGGGATTCGCAAGGATATATCTGACCGTTTCTGCCAGTTCTCCCCGTTTCACCCATTCCGCACAGCCGAGTCCGCTTAAAAATGCGGCGTTTGCCCGTTCCTGCCCGGGAAGCGTATTCACCAAAACCATGGGTTTGTTCATGACAATCGCTTCCGTACAGGTAAGCGCCCCCGGTTTTGTCACCAGCAGTTCGCACCGCCCCATGATACGGGCCACTTTATTCGTATAGCTGTGCAGTTCCACAGGATGGCGGAGTCTTTCTGCCAAAGCCGCCACTTCTTCATAAAGGCTTATATTCTGTCCTGTGATGACAATGAACCTTGCTATTTCATCCACTTCATCCATACGTTTCAAGTCATCAGCAATCCTGCCGAGGCCAAGACCGCCTCCCATGACAAGTATTGTTCCCTTTTCCGGAACCGGACGGCGGGCGCTCTCCTCATAAAAAGACTTCCTCACGGGGATCCCTGTCGTATGGATAATATCGGAAGAAATACCATACCGCGAAAGCAACGATGCCAGTTCAGGCGTCGCCACACAGTATCCGTCCAGGTGACGGTCTATCCAAAGCTGATGAATGTCAAAATCAGTAATCACCCCTAAAAGCGGCGTGGTGATATCGCCTTTTTTCTTCAACAAATCAGCGGCCCCCGCAGGAAAGGGATGGGTAAAAATCAAAGCGTCCGGATTCAATACCCGGATAAGCCGTTTCATTCTCCTGCGGAAACTTAAAGATAAAAGCGCCTGCGACGTTTTTCCGAAGCTGCTTTTTTGTGAATTGCTGTACAGGCTGTCATATATATCAGGAATAAGCCTGATCATCTGCAGATATGTCCGCTTGATGATCTGATCCACAGACAGCACATCACGGGATACGAAATCAAGCACGCGAACAGAATCCTCAGGATGCATCTCCTTGATGGATTCCGCGATGGCTCTCGCCGCCTGGCTGTGTCCTGTGCCGATACTGGCTGTTAATATAAAAAACCTGCGGGATTTTTTCTCAGGCATCAAAATTCCCTTCTTCCGATTTTATCTTTGCTCATTATAGCATACCGGGCAGCTCAGACGGTAAAGAGGGGAATGAAATCAGGAATCGGGACATCAGAAAAGCCCCCAATAGCGGAGGCTCCATTATTCTTATCCTTTTAATCCACGGCTCTGGCGGTCCATGTCTTCTACAACGATATCAAAGATATCTCCCACAGCGGCGCAATATTGAAGAAGAAACCAGGGCTCATTCGTATGAAAATGGATTTTCACCAAATTCCCCACCTGTACGACAATGAGACAGTCGCCTTTCAGATTTTTATTGATATGCTTTGAAATTTCCTCCTTCTTTAAATTTTCGCCTTCAATCAGTAATTGCGTATCATATTTGAATTCAATCATCATGATCCCCCATCCTGATTTCCTTGTCAGAAACCTTAAACAGTATATTACATTTGAGAATGAATTTCAAATTTTATGTTTCATTTCCACAAGATAAAAATCGCGGTTTTTCTGTCATTCTCTGCCGTTCCAGCAATATGTACACATCTTTGACGGGTCTATCCCTGCGGCATCAAGCATATCGTCCAGGCGGTTATATCCCAGAGAAGTAAACCCCATCCGCTTACAGATTTTTTCCACCATCTTGTGATAGCGGTCGGAGTCGGGATCCGCATAATCATCGAGAACGGTCCGGTCCACGTTTTCTCCTTCCTCTTCTGCAATAACACGGCGGGCAATCAGTTCCATTTCCGAATTGGAACGGGAAAAATTCAGATACTTGCAGCCAAACAAGATGGGCGGACACGCTGCACGGGCATGAACCTCTTTTGCGCCGCTTTCAAAAAGAAACTCCGCCGTTTCCCGAAGCTGCGTCCCTCTGACAATGGAATCATCCACCAGAACCATTCGTTTCCCTCTAATCAGTTCATGAATGGGGATCAATTTCATTTTTGCAATCAAATTACGCTTCGACTGGATTGTCGGCATAAAAGAACGCGGCCAGGTAGGCGTATACTTTACAAGCGGCCGCGAAAAGGGCACGCCCGACCGGTTGGCATACCCCATGGCATGGGCAATCCCTGAATCGGGGACGCCGGCAACGATATCCACATCTTCTTTTGTAAATCCGTCACGTTCCGCCATCGCCATCCCGCAGTGATAACGCATTTCCTCCACAGACACGCCTTCATAACGGGCAGATGGATAGCCGTAGTAAATCCATAGAAACGTGCATATACGCATATCCTTTCCGGGAGCGACAAGCATCTTTACTCCCCCCGGTGTAAGTACGGCAATTTCTCCGGGACCGAGTTCACGATCATCTTCATATTCCAGATTCAAGTATGAACAGGATTCAAAAACAGCACAATAGCCGTCCTCTTTTCTGCCGATCACTACGGGTGTCCTCCCCAACTTATCGCGGGCACAGTATAAACCGTCCGGCGTAAGCAGAAGAAGCGTCAGTGCACCGTCTATTCTCTCCTGGGCATAACGGATCCCCTCTATCAGATTATCTTTCTGGTTAATCAGCGTCGCCACAAGTTCCGTCGCGTTAATATCGCCGCCGCTCATTTCCAGAAAGTGGGTACCCCCTTTTTGAATTATTTCTTCCGTTAATTCATCCATATTATTAATTTTCGACACTGTTGCCAATGCGTATGTGCCGTGATGAGAGCGGACAATCAGCGGCTGCGCTTCATAATCGGAAATACAGCCTAACCCCAAGTTTCCTCTCATTTGGTGAATATCACTGTCAAACTTCGTCCGGAATGGCGTATTTTCAATATTGTGGATGGATCTGTCAAAACCGTCTTCTCCGTAAAAAACCATGCCCGCCCGCCTTGTCCCCAGATGAGAATGGTAATCTGTCCCGAAGAATACATCAAACACACAATCCGATTTCAGCGCCGCTCCAAAAAATCCGCTCATAATATCCTCTTTTTCCATGACTGACAATGAAATTAAAATAGGTACACATCCATTATAAAGGATATTAAAAACATAATGTAGCCGCAGTAATTATACTTTCGTTAAAATATCAGGATTTTTTTCTGAACAAAACAGCCCTCACGGTTCTTGACTTATCTCTATCATCTTTTGGGGTAAAAGAGCCCATAATGCGCTGCCGCACAAATTAAACGGCAGCGTCTTTTACATTCTGCTTCCTGACTCCCACAGCCGTTTCCCGTCTTCCATTATTCGTTCTCTCACATAAGCATCGCGCCGACAGTTCCTAAAATTATAAATACCAGGAACGCAATCACCCACGGAAATACCAGAAGCAGTTCCGTTATATCCTTGAGTATATAGAAAAGATTCATCGGTTCTATGCCGTCTGCCTGTACGCTTGTCAATTTCCCCTCCGGACCGATGAGCTTCACCAGCGGATAATTGTACAAACGAATACGTCCAACGGACATCCAGAGGATAAGTGAACAGGGAACTGACAGACAGAGCCATACCACCATGGCAGACCAGCAGATTGGCCCCGTCATCCCGCTGCCGTAATAAATCAAAAGTGCGAAAACGGCAGGCAAAAAGTTAAGCAAAAGCAGGAATACCCCAATCTGTATCCACCGCTCCCATGAATAAAAGCTGATTTTTACGGGAGCCATCTTCCCTTTAACCTTTTCAAAGAAGACGGGAGCCTCAAAATCTTTTTCAGGAAACGCCTCTTCTTTTACGATGAGACGGATCCCTTTTCTTTCTGCCCGGCAGTTCTTCCCCTGCCGGATAATCTTTCTGATCCTGGCAGACCTGCCGTCACTGAATCCCGCAAAGAAAATGATGCCGAAAACAAGCCCCACCATCCCCGCAACATACACCTCGTAATCAAAAAGGAACAGCATCACGATGAATACGAAAACTGTCATAAGAAGCGGTTCAACGATCCAGGGCCAGCTTTTCTTTTTTTCTCCTACAGAGACAGCAATTCTCCCCGTCTGGCCGTTAACCGCCGCAAGCTTTCCTTTTCCGGCGATGATATAGAGCGGAAGAAGAGCGGGAATGCTTAATAGGTTTTCTCCTTTGGCATGAAGCTTGACACCTGATGTTTCCATCACTTTTTCAACAATGGGAAGATAGTCCGCTTCCACTTCTTCCAAAACCCGTTGCTCTGCCGCTCCGCCCGATATATCAGGCAGCTTCACACGCTGCCCTGCGATATAGCCGAATTCAAAAGGAACTGTGCCTTTCCAGTCAAACGGCTCCGCATGGTCAAGAACCATATTATCCAGCTGATTGGACGTATTTACCGCCATACCGTTGATAAAGCTTCCGCAGATATATTTTTTATCGGAAAATGCCTGATCCCGGAATACAGTACAGCGGACAGGACCTTTTACGATTTGATAAGGAAGATAATAACCTTTAAGATTTTTTATGTTTCTCTCTACCCATCCCGCCTCCTTTGTCCTCTTATTTTTTACTGCCCATGCCGTAAGCCGCTCTGACGCTTCCTTTTCTGTCAGGACAAAGGGGATAAACACTTCCGGCAAATTATCGCGAAACGTAAAGGCACGCCTGACAAGATTTCCCCCGCAAAACTCACAGCGCCCGACTGCTTCTCCTTCGGGAATCAGTATCTCGGCTCCGCAGTTTTTACAGATATGGACCGATGGATGAATACCCCCGCTGTTTACCCCGGAATGGCGCCTTTTAAGTGTCCGCCATTTTTTTAAACGTTCCACCGGTTCATTGGCATCTACTTTCTGCCCGCAGTACCGGCACTGATAAATTTGATGGATAATGTCAAACTCTGCCGGTGCTCCGCAGGCAGAACAACGTATTTCCAACGGATTTTTTGATTCCTCTGTCATAAAGATTCCTCCTTACCGCTGCTGCGTCTCTTGCGCCGTTCCTATGAACGGATATCCGTTTCTTTCGCAAAGATTCTTGAAATAGGGAATAAATATGGACAGATCCGCCGGCACTCCTGAGGAACCCCCCTTTCTTCATGACCGCTGACCTGCTGATCCCCTTCATGAACAATTCTTAAATCCCAGCTGCTTCCAAGAGCAGTATTTTTTTTATACACACCATTGTCAAGATAAATTTTCTCCGTATTTTCTATGTCTGTAAGAGCCGCAAATACATTTCCCTTGGTATCACTATAATCAGAAAGTCCGCCGCATTCCGGCAAAATTGAATCGTTTCCCATACAATATCCCCACAGCAGCAAACTCAACCCTGTCGTACCTGCTGCAGTCCATACCTTTTGTGCATAACCATATCCTCCTCATAAGATTCGTTCCACAGCTTCTATCCGTCATCATCCTTTTAAAATCTGATTTCTGTTTTACATATTGCTCCGTTCCTTTGATAACAAACACCAGAAGGCAGCAATAGGCAGAAGATTACGATTTATGTTTTACGACCTCCGGATCCCGATTTCTGTTTCTAATATTAGTATACAAAATTTGGGGGTTATAGGACAAAATGAGTTGGTCTTCAATCCCAAAGATAGATCGGATACGAA
>ERZ1673696.720-NODE-720-length-33207-cov-17.901152_pt1 | contig 33207 bp, 32 predicted proteins | sample MGYA00580226_ERZ1673696 | MGnify/ENA primary metagenome ERZ1673696 (study PRJEB41218, sample SAMN15661743) | gut metagenome | host: Homo sapiens | place: Canada: London | collected 2015-08-20/2019-03-30 | study: EMG produced TPA metagenomics assembly of... | reverse complement strand
CGACACGCCGTTGCTGTTCGCACCGTCAGGTGCGAACCATGAGCAGGGTTTGGGGTGGGACCGCGTTTGCGAAGCGCAGCGGAGCAATGAAAGCCCCGGTGGGGCTTTTAAGCGGCAGCGCGGTCTGCGACAGCAGATGGAGGGGCGTTGCCCCGACAAGAGCTACCCCAACAAGATCACTTGGAAAACTCGAAAGAGTTTGAGAAGTGAAGTCTCGGCGGAACACAAGATTTTCAAGAATTGAAAATTTGTGGCCACGGGACGGTTCTTGCCCTCTACCGCTGCGCTCAAAACGCATAGACCGCGTTTGCGAAGCGCCGCGGAGCAATGAAAGCCCCAGTGGGGCTTTTAAGCGGCAGAACGGTCTGCGATAGCAGATGGAGGGGCCTCGCCCCGACAAGTTCAACAAATGTTTCCGAATTGTTAAGGCGTAAAAATAAGTAGAGGTTGTGCTGCTCATGTAAGGGGGGTCACCGTTTGCTCCGAACGAAGTTCCTACCCCTGTTTGTGCAGCGGCGTTGACGAAAAGTCGGTATCACGTCCGTTCGGCTCATGAAATTTTCAAGGTGCGTTACCCATAAAAGAAAAATACCGCCTACGCAGCGCAGCGATGATTTTGTCGGGTGAATCAGCGGCAAAATGAATCGGGTGTGTTGCGGGGCGGTATGCTCTTTCTGGGCAATCATCCGCTGAAAGTGGTGGTTATCATGATGAGCACCACCACTTTTGTCAGCAGGATTTGGAGTAAAGGGTATCATGGAAGTGTAAGTGCGTCAATATGGTTTTGAAAAATTTATTACGGTAAATCGATAGGAGTAAGACTTTTAGCTGTTAAACATTATGGTGGATGAGAAAACAACGCGTGAGCGATGGACACTTCAGCGATAAAAAAGTGGAATATTTAAATAGAAACGACAGAAAAATCCAACTGGACAGGAACGAGGGGCTTTACTGAGATGTAAGGACGACACAGAATAAACAAAACAAAAAATCCGATCAAAATTCCAACTTTCTAAACACAAAAAGGCTTACAGAGAGTGAAGAGCCCCACAGCAAGTGAAAAGGAGCGAACAACATGCTGATTTACCCGAAAACCAAGAAGGGTGTCCAGAAGGACAGTCCCGTCTGGAAGGAGGACAACTTCCTCCGTCTGCGCGGCCTTGCGGACGCATTGGTCCACAAGACCGACTTCAAGACCGAGGACGGCAAGAACGTGTTAGCCGGAGCTTACTACGAGCGCGTCCGCCGAGAACTTGAGACGCTGGAAGCAGCCAAGCTTGCACAGCTCAGCAAGTCTCTGGGACCCAAGGCCGCTGCACTCAAGGCGATGCCTGAGCCGACCGGCGGCAGCAGCAACAGCAGCAGCCCCCGCTCCACCGGAGCACGGCGTGCTGCACGCGAAGCCGGTGAGCGCCGTGCCCGTGCCGCCAGTGAACGCAAGGAGCTGGCCGCGTCCATCCGGACAGAGCTGCTGGATGCCGAGGCACAGATCAATGAGGTTTACTGCCGTGCGAACGCAAGCCTTGTGAAGTACAGCAAGGCAGGCAAGTTCCGTGTGATCAGCGATGAGGAGATCCCGCGCTTTCATCCGGACTTTTCCGCCCGGAAGGTTGCGCAGGCCATGGAGATTGAGGAGGTACTGGCATGAAGAACCCGTTCAAGAAGGCTGACAGCGCCAAGCTGCCCGAGCAGGGCCGTGAGCGCACCGAGATCGACTACGCACACCGCACGATCATCCATCACATGCTGTACGGATACCCGGGAGATTTCAGCAGCTGTGCAAGCTATCCGGAGTATGATGACCCAGAGATGTTCGCGGGCGTGTTGGAGCAGGCTGCCGACGCGGTCAAAAAGTTGGACCTTGACGAGCACACCCCGGTGTTCGACGAGCTGGTCCGCCTGAAAGCCCAGCAACTGGCCATCTCCAGCCTTGTGGAGACCCGGTATCAGCACCATGCATCGGCACTGAACCTGCAGGCGGATCTCCGACTACAGGTGGAAAACCTCCGCGCCAGCAAGAAGCTCATTGAAGAGCAGCTTGCTGACGTGAATGCCCGCATCCAGAAACTGGAAGCCTGACGCCCGCAGCGAAACACAACACGAGATAAGACCAGGAGGTACAACTATGTACATGGGTGAACACACCAACGTGACCGAAAAGCTCCACGAGATCCAGAAACAGGGCCGCACCAAGGGCAGCCTGCTGGACCACATCGCGATCCCCGTGACCGCCTTCTTTGTGGCCACGGACCTCATGACCGTCCACCTCTACACCGAAAGCCTGTTCGACGAGCGGCCCGAAATGGCCATGCTGGTGGCTGCCTCCATCGCCCTGCTGCTCGATGCCTGCCCCATGCTGGCTGGCAAACTCAAGGGCCAGCTGGATGACATGCTGCCCCGTGATCAGCGGGCGACGAAGCGCCGCATCAGCGCACTTCTGGGCACGGCCGTCGGAGCCTTTGCAATCTTCGCGGGTTTCTGCATCGTGTCCACGCTCATGAGTGTGGAGGCCCTGGGAGCAACGGAGAACCCCACCCTCTACATGGTGGGCCAGTACATCCGTATGCTGCTGCCCATCGCCACCAGTGTGGGCTCTTACGCCATCGGCTTTTTCAGCGACCACCGCAGCCAATTGGACAGCCTGAAGGCCCAGCGCCTGGACCTGCAGGACCTGGCTGCCGACACCGACAGCGCCATCAGCCATGCAGAGTTTGCGGCAGCAAACTTTAACCCGGACCTCCAGGACTACCGCTTTGCGCAGGCAAAGCTCAAGAGCCTGAGCATTGCGGCCCGGCAGGCACGCCTGACTGCCCGCATGAAGCTGGCCGAGGAGCTGGGCAGCGTAGAGGCCGCAGACGCTCTGCTGCACAGCGCGGGTCTGGACGACCTGCTGGACGAGCAGCACTGGCAGGCCATGCTGCTGCCCCCTGCCTTGGCTGAGGCTGCACCGGAACAGCCGGTGCTCCGCCTTGAGGCAGAGCCTGCCGCAGAGGAAGTGCCTGCCGCAATGGCATCTTGACCCCAAAACAGATTTTTTCAGAAAAAAGCTGCCTGTTTTCCAACTGAGAAGGCAGACAGCGCCTTTTCTGAGGTGTAAGACGCAAACCTCCCGAACGAAAGGAAACGCTATGAAGCTGAAGATGCTTACCCGCATGGCTGCCATGGTGGCGGCTGGTTCTCTGGTGGTCGGCCTGCTGGCTGGCTGCAGTGTGATCCCCTCCAAGGACGGTGCGGCGGACAGTGCCGTGGCCACCGATACCGCCCTCATCCTTACGCAGGGCGACGGTATGCCTGCGCTAACCAACGCTGAGGACTTCCTCAACAGCGTAAACGTCACGCCGGGCGGCAGCGCCGGACTGGTGGTGGCCGATGGCAAGCCGTTTGCGCTCGGTCCCCAGCGCTTCGACCAGGTCAAGAACAACGACATCCAGCAGGCCAGAGCGGACAAGGCCGCCCGCTTGGAGCTGGTAGAGGCAGTGCAGGGAGCCGCTGCTAAAACCCCTGAGACCGACCTTGTCACTGCTGTGTCTCTCGCCAGCCGCATGCTGTCCGCCGGTACGGCTGACAATAAGGTGCTGATCATCCGCCATTCGGGTGTGAACACTGCCGTCGCCAGCCTGCCCATGCAGGACCTCGACCTGCTGACCACCGACCCTGCCAAGCTGCTGGATCAGCTGGACGCCGCTGCCATGCTGCCTCAGCTGAACGGCGTGGCCGTGGAGTTCTACGGCCTGGGCGATGTTGCGGGCAGCCAGGGCACGCTCAGTGCCCAGCAGGTCCAGTGGCTGAAGAGCTTCTGGCAGGCCTTCTTTGACCGCACGGGTGCTGCCGTCACCTTCCATACCGACATCGTGTCCGGCGACGCCCTCAACAACGGCCACACCGTGACACCTCTGGCCGCTGCAGGCGCACCGACCTTAGTCAAGGTCAGCGCCGAGCAGGTGGCGTTTCAGCCCGACAGCACGACTTTCCTCGATGAGGCAGCTGCCCGTGCAGCACTGAACGGTCTGGCCGAGCAGCTCAAGGGCACTTCTGCCGCCCACTACATTGTGGCTGGCAGCACCGCACAGGTGGACAACGCCAGCCGCGAGGGTGCCCAGGCATTGTCTCTGGCCCGCGCACAGGCCGTGCGGGATGTGCTGGTGGAGGCCGGTGTCCCTGCCGACCGATTCACCTGCCTGGGCCTGGGCAACGAGCCGACGAGCGTGCGCAGCGCAAATGAGCCGGAGAACCGCTGCACCTATATTGTGGCCGATACCACGGCCCAGGCCGCAGAGTTTCTGGCAGTAGGTCAGGCTGAGAGCTGACCGGCAAATAAGCAGGGCACCCCGGCACAGATTGTTCTGTGCCGGGGTGCCTTTTTGCGTGCAAAGGGCTTTTCTTTTTGCAGGAGCTGTGTTATAATTCAAACGATCCGCAAGGGGACGTAAATACACCCCGTTATCCCGTGTATCTGGTGCCGTGCACACGAACCAACTCACACCCCGCAAGGGGACGGAAGCCCATTCAGGGTGTCTTAAAAGTTGACCGATACAGCGATTTAACTCACACCCCGCAAGGGGACGTAAATTCTGCCTGTGACATGTTGCTGAAGCATATCAAGAACCAACTCACACCCCGCAAGGGGACGGAAAAAAACATCGACAGAATAGTCTTTGAAGTATTTTGCGATTTAACTCACACCCCGCAAGGGGACGGAAGCCCATCCCGGTAGACAAAGACGACAACCAGGCGTTTGGATTTAACTCACACCCCGCAAGGGGACGTAAATTTCGTTTATCTTTGCTAGCAAAACCCACATTCGATTTAACTCACACCCCGCAAGGGGACGGAAAACTTGCGCTCTTTTCGTACTCTATATTGCAGCCACAAGATTTAACTCACACCCCGCAAGGGGACACAACAGAAGAGCCTTTTCTGCTTTGCACGAATGCGGCAGAAAAAGGCTCTTCTGCTTTTTTAATTTTTTGCGCCGTTTTTCCAACCGGGCACGGCGGCAGAGCCTTTCTCTGGGTGTAAGACAGAAACACCTGAAACGAAAGGACAAAGCCTATGAAACGTCTTCTGGAAGGACAGCAGCTGCAGCGAACGGTCCCACCCACGGCGGGGCGTGTGGAGCCGGTGGTACGCCTGCCCGGCGGCCTGACGCTGGACGACCGCAGCTGCTGGCAGTACCCCACCATGCTGGTGGGCAACGTGGGCAGCGGCAAGTCTACCCTGATGGAACAGATCCGCCGCCCCGTGCTGGCCCACGCAGACCGCATGCAGGACACCGTTGTCATCTTTGCGGCCAAGCCGGATGTGCTGCGCTGCCGCCGCCCCGGTGACCCGGTGATTTCGGTGTCGGCCACCGACCCTGCCAACTGCTGGAACCTTTTCCGGGAGCTGGATGCCTCCGATACGCCGGAACTTACCTTGCGTGAAATCGCCAGTGCTCTGTTTGCCGAACAGAAGAAAAAGACTACCCAGATCTTCTTCCCGGAGGCAGCGCAGGAGATCTTCTACCAGACGGCACGCTTCATGCGGGATTTCGGCCGCACCAACAACATCCCGGTCTCCAACGCAGAGCTGAGCGAGTTTCTCACCCGCACAACGGTCTTTGCACAGGAAGGGGCCGGCACCGGAACCAACGGCAGCTGGCAGGAACTGGTAGAGCGGTACCCCACTTACTTTTCTGCCGCCCGGGATTTTATCGGGGACGGCGGAGCCCAGGGGCTGGGTGTACTCAGCGAGGTACGCACCATGCTCAGCTGCCTGTTCATTGGCAGCTTCAACACAGCCGACGGCCGGTTCTCGGCCCTGCAGGCCATCCGTCAGGGCGGCAAGCGGGTGTTTATCCTCTATGAGCCGGACAAAGCAAGAACAGCTCTGCCGCTGTTCCGGCTGCTGCTGGATCTGATGCTGCAACAGAGCATGAGTCCCACCCTGAACCACAAGGTGTGGTTTCTGCTGGACGAGTTCAGTCTGCTGCCTAAGGTCGAATCCCTGACCGACTTCCTGAGCTTCGCACGTGACCCTTCCGGCGACAATGGGCGCAGTGGTGCACGTATTATTGCGGCAGTACAAAGCGTCCAGCTGCTGACTCGCCACTACTCCGAGGCAGAGGCCAAGACCCTGATGTCCCTGTTCCCCAACCTCATCACCATGCGTGTCATGGACCCAATGTCCCGTGCAGCCTTCGCAGACCGCTACGGCACCGCCCGCGTGATCTACCGCTACATGGGCGAGGGCAACCGGCCCGTGACCACCGACTGCGAGCAGAAAGTGGTGACAGACGCCGACTTTTGCCAGCTCATGAAACCGGGCCAGGCCGTGATGAGCCTGCCCGCAGTATCGCAGGATCCCTTCATTTATGACGGCTTCCGGGGCTGACCAAAGAAAGGAGAAACCCATGGCTTTGTTCCGTTCCAACCGTGGCATGCATCTTCTGACGCTGCCCACGACCCACGCCGATGCAGAGAACACCCGCCGCAAGAACATCCAGGATGGCGGCACCACCACCGCATCCCGCCTGCTGGCACAGGCCCGCATCCTGCCGCAGGAGGCGCTGGTCTTCGGACCGCCGGGCCGGATCTTTCCGGTGGTGGAGTCCCTGCAGCGGAAGAGCAGCCGCCCCTTCGTGCTCATCGGCACCGCCCGGGACCTGACCGACAGTCCGCTGCTGCGGCTTCCGGTCCAGTGGCAGGATACCGTGCTCCCGGACCAGCTTCCGGAGGGCAGCGGCAGGATCACGATCAATCCCGGCGAGTTCGGCATGGGCATGATGCAGATGGCAGACTGGGGTGGCACCCATACCATTCTGCTCTGCCTGGGGCAGGGACTCTCGGCCAGCACCGAGCTGCTGGATGCCTTGAATGCCTGCGGCGACTATGTGCTGCTCTGCAGCAGCCTGAGCCGGGCGGTTCCCAGCCGGACAGGCGGGCTGACCACGGAGGGCCTGCTGCGCTCCATGCGATATCTGGTCGTCTCGTCCGCAGGCGGCGACGCCCAGACCCTGCTGCAGGTCCTGCCCAGCTACGAGAGTGAGCGGGTGACCAACTCCGTCGGCTTCAACACCCACCACGACCGAGGCGGCATGATGGGGCACCACGGCGGCAGCGGCTTCAGCTTTGGCCAGAACCGCGAAGTGGTCACCAAGCCCGTGCTCTCGCAGGACGACCTCACCGGGCTCCGGAACAACTCGGAGTTTCTGGTCTATAACCAAGACCTTATGAGGCTCTGGGTTGGAAAAATCGGCTAAAAAACCGACCGAAAACTTTTCCGCTTTTTTTCGTACAATCTGTGCATTGCAGGAACGCTTACCGGTGCGCTATACTGGGCGCAACACAACCATGCTGCCAACCGTATATCGTGCACAAACGAAAGGAGAAACGCTATGAAGCGTATCTACGTGACCACCATTCCTCTGCAGGGCCGTCTCGACCTCGCCAAGAACATCTACCGTTCCAGCGCCAATTCCGGCGACATCGAGACTCGCTTCCCGATCCTGCAGGTCCTGCACAACACCCTGCAGGAAGGCGACGATTTCCACATCATCGCCATCCGCAGTGTGAACGGCGATACCCAACGCAACTTCGGCTACCTCAAAGAGGAACTGCAGGCGATGGGCTTCACCGAGGACCACATCCGGGAGCTGTCCATGCCGGACGAGCAGGACTGCAGCACCCTGATCCGCCTGTGCCGCGACCTGTGCGACGTGCTGCCGGAAAAAGGCATCGCCTACATGGACATCACCTACGGCACCAAGACCATCCCTCTGGTGCAGCTGGCGGCTCTCACCTGCGCAGCAGCGACCCATGAGGAACTGGAGGTAGGCGGTGTCTACTACGGCGAGATGCGGCGCGTCAACGGCCAGAGCGTGGATCAGTCCGTTCTCCACGATGTTACGCCGCTTTATCACCTGCAGGGCCTCGTGGGCGGCATCCACGGCAACAAGGATACCGCCGAGATGGTCTACAACCAGCTGGTGTGGATGAGCCAGAACAAGGCCGAGCAGTAAGGGAGGGGGAATTTGATGTACGAGGAACGTGCAAACCTCCGGGCTACGATCGATGCATCGCCGCTCTGGGATGTGGATGTGGCCACCCGCAAGGCTCTCTTTCAGCCGATGCTGAAAAAGCTGAATGGCCGGGAAGAGCCTGCCGGGGACGACCCGGCTGAGGCCGCTGCGGTAGACCCGAAGCTGGAAGAAACCTACAAGAGGGTCTGGGCCGAGTGCTTTGAGCTGTTCCCGACAGAAGATGCCACCATCCTCTCGATGGCGTTTTTCCAGGCTGCGGCGGCATACCAGCCGGACCCGACACGGGAGAAGGACAGCTTCTGTGCTTACATGCAGATGGCCATGCGGCACCTGAAGGCCGAAGATGCCCGGAAAGAGGCGCAGAGCCTGGGCATTATGGACGTTAGCAAGGAGACCGCCCGTAAGGTCCGTCAGGCGTTGGACTACATGGACCGGATGGGTTACACCAGTGCCATGGTGACCGGCGACCCGCATCTGGAAAAGACGGTCGCACAGGCTGCCAGGATCGGCCAGCGGAGCCTGCACGAGGCTCTGCTGAACAAAGATACGCTGGTGTCCATCAACACCGAGCGGGACGATGGCACCGGGATCGAGATCGTGGACACGGGACTGTCTCCTGAAGATGGGCTGGAACTGAAAGAGGACATCTTCCCTATCCTGCACAAGGCTGTGCTGCTCATGAGCCTGGAAGAAAAAGAAAAGACCCGTGCCAATATGGTGCTGTTCTGGTCCCCGCGCATTCTGGGCTATCTGCGGAAAAATGAGGCCCCCGACATGCCGGAACGCCTTGGCCGTAGCGACGACCTGCGCCCCCTGGAGAGGGACGGCATTCTGTGGGACCAGCTGATTCTGCGGGACTATGTGCACTTCTGCGTGCAAGAACCGCTTTATAGCGGCGAGGGTCCTGAGAACCCGAAGGAACTGGAAAGCGCCGCAGTGAACCCCCTGCTGCTGCCGACTCGCCGCCCGGAGCAGGACAAGACCGTGGCAGAATATCTGGGCAAGGACAAGGGAACGATTTCCTATCACAACAAGAATCTCAACAAAAAGTTCCGGGAGCTGTTGGGCATCAAGGACACAAAGCCTGTGAAGGAGAACTGAACACATGGGGAAGAACATTGCGCTCCTGTATATGAGTGCCTATTTTGCACAGCCTGCCCCGGAGGGCAGCAAAAACCGCTTCCTGCGTACACAGACCAACGAGGCTGCGGTCAGCGCCCTGTGGAAGGACCCTGCATCCCGGCCGGACAAGATCGTGGCCCTGTGCAGCGACACGGTCCGGACAAAGCCGACCGTCCCGGCGGCAGATGGCTCCGGCAATAAGGTGCCCACGCTGGAGTATTTCAGGGATGAGTTCCTGAAACAGCTTGGCGTGCAGCCGGAACAGCTGGTGGCGGTCTCTGTGCCCGACAGCATGGAGGAAGCCGACCAGACCCGTGCGATCTCTGCCGTGCTGGAACAGGTGGCCGAGAATGACAACCTCTACATCGACCTGTCCGGCGGAATGCGCGATACGGCGACGCTGCTGCTCATTGTAGCCCGCTACCTCAAGGACATCCGCATGGTTCAGACCAAAAAAGTGCTTTACTCGGAGCTCAAGGGCAACAGTTCCGTTGTGCGGGACAGCACGGGCCTGTACAACCTGATGGACCTGATCACGGCAGTGGATGCGTTCTTCTCCACTGGTACGACCGAGAAACTGAAAGCATATATGAAACAGACCGGTGAGACGGACCCTGACATCCTGAACCTGCTTGACCGGATCGACCATTTCGCGGATGATCTGGCCCTCTGCCGCGTGCAGATGCTCAAGGCCGACCTCAAGGCCATTGCCCGTCAGATCAAACAGCGCCCTGCCTCGAGGGAAACGCTGAGCAGCCTGCTCTATGAGCTGATGAACGACCGCTTTGAGGCAGAGTTCCAAAACCTCATGGGCAGCCGTTCAGACAGCCTGCCGGCACTCGTGCAGTGGTGTGCCCACCACCGGATGTACCAGCAGGGACTGACCCTCCTGAGCGAGGAAATGCCCACCTATTTGTGTGGTCACCTGTTTCTGCAGCCAACCGGCAAAGCACTGGATTACATGGCACTACAGCCCCAGAACAAAGGCAAGAGCTGGGTGTTCCCAATGTTCCACTACCACTTCTGCCGCGCTGCTTTGTTCCATGAGGCACGGCCCTTTACCGTAAACCTCTGCCTGACCAAGGACAAGACTGAGGCGAACGGAAACGCTCTGTTCCGTGTGGCGACTCTGACCGAAGCACAGGAGTATCTGACAGCCGCAGTGGAGCAGGGGGAACTGCTGTTGGATCTGACCCGGAAAGACACTGTGGCGCAGGGAATTGTATACTACCAGAGCGTGCAGCAGTACCGCAACCAGATCAACCACGCCACGGACAGCGCGGTTAAATTTCAAAAGGACACAGGGCTTCTGCCGCTCAGCACAAGCGCCATTGAGCAGACGTTGGGGGACGTTGCGTTCTACCTCTTCAAACTGAAAGAGTGTAAAGCCACTGCCCCGGTGGGCATAGAACTACTGGACAGCAACAAAGCATTTTAAGGCTCAAAAAGTCATAACAAAAACAGCCATCACTTTCCAACTGAAGTGATGGCTGTTTTTTGTTATCCCCTCGCGGGGAGGACCATTCCAGGATGGTCAAAGATGGGTAAAGTCGAAAGGGACATTCTCAACACTTTCGTCCCCTTGCGGGAAGAACATGGAAAAGGTGTGAGCGCTTGCGCTCACAGAGACCTCTGCGGCGGGGCCAGCGGCTCCACCGATACGCCGCCCATGCCAAGGGTGGTTTTGATCCCGATGCCGCCGTAGGGCGCAAAGGAGAGCAGGGCGTTCCAGAGCTCCAGCAGCGGCCGGGCCAGCCGGGCCTCCACGACAGCGCTGCCCACAAAGCCCGGGATGCGGGTGTTCTTGATGGGATAGGAGACGGTGTGCAGGTTGTAATCCAGGATGTGCAGACCGCGCAGGATAGCGTCCAGCGCGTCCGGGTCGCTCAGCTGGCAATCCGGAAATGCGGTGTTCCAGTGCAGCACAAGGCTCTGCAGCAGCAGGAATTCCTGCGGGTAGATGGCGTAGCGTCCCGCCTGCTTGAAGGCGCAGGGGGTGCGGAACCACAGCCTTGTCCGGCTGGCAGGCTCCTCCCGCGCAGCCAGCAGAAGCTGCAGGCCGTTTTCCACCGAGTGGCTGCCCAGCGGTTCCATCTGCAGGGGCGCGCCGTGCAGTTCCAGCGTGGTGCAGCCCGCAAGCAGCGGCCGCATCTGTGCGGCGAGGGCTTCGTCCAGAAGATTCAGCGTCCACACCGAGGTCTGCGCAGCAGCGTCAAAGCACAGGGACTGCGACAGCGGGTGCTCGCCCTGCTCATGGAGCCGAGCGGCGGTATCGGCGGGAAGCTGTGCCATCAGCCAGCCGTAGATACGGTAGGCCCACGCGGAGGGCAGACGTGGGGTCTCTGCTGTGCGCAGAGAGAACTGCAGCTGCTCGATCATAGAATGTTCACCTCGCAGAACCCGGCCGGGTAGCGTTTGCCTGCATAGGTGACGTACCGCGCACGGTGCGGCGAAACGCCAAGGCTGATGTCTGCCTCATGACGACCGTGCTGGGTCTGCAGAATGCGCTGGGTCCATTTCAGGGCGGCGGCATAATCGTCCTTCAGGTAAGGGTAACCGACCGTTTTGGAGAGGAAGCCGGTGCCGCCGCCAAGGATGAGGTGCGGGGTGTCCGGGATGTTTGCAACGGGATGGCCCTGCGGGAAGTGCGACAGGAAGGCATCCTGATAAAAGCGGCTGAACTCGGCGATGGCTTCCAGCAGAGCATCCTTTGTAATGGGGTGGATATGCCGGTTGAGGATGCTCTGGTCCAGCGTCAGCCGGAAGCGGATGGTCTCGCCCGGGCGCACGCACTCCTGATAGAGGGGCAGATCCTTGGCGTCACCGTCAAAGTCCTCGACCCGGGCAGCGGAAAGGGGCGAGATCAGGGTGCGCCCGGTCAGGATCAGCTTGTCGTTGTCGATGGGGGCGCTGTCGGAGACCTGAACACCACGGAAAATGCTGTCCAGGATGTCGTCGGCGGCAGCACCGGATCTCAGCTTGTTGGCATAGCTGCCCTCCGGGAATACGTAATCGTGGTTGACCTCAAACGCTTCCAGAGTACGTTTTTTGCCGGGGGCCGGCGTCTCGTGCAGCAGCAGATGCACCAGCCACGCCGTGCGCAGCGCACCTTTCAGGCTGCTGCCGGGAATATAGGCGCGGCCGTAGGCGTCGCGCTGAAACTGATGGATCTCCTTGGTGCCGTTGTAACCGGCAACATCCTCGGTCACGGCCAGGCGATACTGTACCAATGGCTTGTCGCCCATCAGCTTCGGGTGTTCCAGCCAATCTTCTGCAAGATGACAGTCTCTGGTCCAGAAGTCCAGCAGACTACTGTTGGAGCTGAGCATGAACTTCTCGAATTGCCGCACCAGATCGTGCCGGAGCATGTAGTCAAAAAACAGTTCCATGTTGAGGATTTTGACGCAGCCCTGGTTCTGGGAATAGATGTATTCCCGTTTGCCGATCTTACGGCCGCTGCCAACGAACAAAGGAGACTGCGTTTTCAGCGTCAGATCAAAGACCTGCAGGTGATCCTGCTGGATCATAGTGTCACCCCCATAAACAGCGGTTTGGAATAGCGGTAAACCGGATGCGGGACCCCGATGCCGACATCGCAGAGCTCCCCCTGATAGGTGTGCTGCAGCACGGAACCGGCCGTGAGAAAATACTGGGTCTGCTTCTTGACGGGGGTCTCCACCCATTCGGTGGAGGCAAAGCCGCCGCGCCGGGCCAGCTGGAACGCCGCACCTTCCAATGCGGCGTCCATCTCCTCCCCGGTGGGCAGACTGCTGGTCAGCAGCAGGTAGGGCGCGGTGCCGCGCTCCAGCGCCTGCAGCATCCAGCGCAAGGATGCGTCTTCGGCGGTGTTCAGGCAGATGGGCTCGCCGTCCAGATGGAACCGGCCGTAACCGGCGCTGGTGCGGCCGCCGATCCCGCTCAGGCCCAGAAGAGTAAAGAGCTCCTTCAGCATCTTGAGCTGGTCGTTGCCCTCACAGGCACACAGAACATACAGGCCGCAGCCTGCGTGCAGGCGGTACAGGCCGACAAAGTACGGCTTGGCGTCGGCACCGTCGGTCACGCTGGCCTTGGTCTGCTCGTAGGCCTGGCCAAAGCTCTGGTCCAGCTCGTCCAGCGGGTAGGTGCCGCTGTGCAGGCTGGCGGTGTAGCGGTCGAATTTGGAGGCCGGGATCCAGGCAAGCTTTTTGACCGCCTTGCGCTCAACGGTGGAAAGCTCGGCAGGGGATGTGGATGCGGCGATCGGCTTGGGCAGGTAAAAGGTATCTCCCCGCCAGGGCATGGCATCGCTGATGCGCAGGGCGTCCGCATCGGCAGAGACGAGAAGCTCCTCCAGTGCGGGCTCGCCGTACACTTCCAGCGCCGTGTGGCACAGGGCCGAAAAAATCGTGTCGGCGCGCAGGGTCAGGGCAGAGGACTGGGAGCCGACCGCCGAGTCGGAACCGCCGAAGTGGACTGCCGTATCAAACGCCAGCTTTAGCAGAAAATAGTTCATACTCTTCGACCTCGGTTTTGAAGGTTTGGCGGATGCCGTCCAGATCAACGTTCAGCGTCTCCGGGTAAGGGATCACCTGGAAGTTCTGGAAGCTCACACGGCCGTTTCCGCGGGAGCCGTGCCCGCCAAGGTAGTCCAGCTGGAGCAGCTTCATGGCCTTGGACAGAAGCAAAAGGTCCTCTTCCATCTCTTTGGGGTCGGACAGGTTGTAAACGATGTTGACCCCGAACCGGGAACCGGCAATAACGCGCTCGATCTGGCGTGGGTTGGCCTTGGAGGTAAGGCGGTTGATCGTGTTCTCCGACTTGACCTCGGTCACGCCCACGCCTTTCAGCTGGTCGTAGTTGAGCAGAAAGGCGTCCGCAAACTGCAGCCGTGCAAAGCGAACTGGTTCAGAGCCGCCGAACATTCGCAGGAGGACCTCGCCGTCTGCGGAAAAATCCGGAAGTGTTTCGCCGTTGACACAGCTGCGGCGGGCAAGCAGCGTGCGGAGCTTGCCCTTCAGGCTGCTGCCCGGCACGATGGGCAGCCCGGTGAACGGGTCACGGATGACAGGACTATCCACGGTGCCGATGGCAGAAAAAGACGAAGAACCGCCGATGTGAAGCCCTGTGCGGACAACAAGGTCACACTTGATCAGAATTTTGCCGGTCATGATGCATTCTCCTCTCCGGTTTTGGATTCAGAGTAGTAACGATGGAAGGCGACGAGGGCTTCCATGTAGTGGTAATAATCGATCAGATCCTGCCGTGTGCAGGTACCGACAGAGGACAGCTTGGCGAGATATTCAAACAGGTTGGCACTTTCCACAAACTGGCGCACCTGCGGGTCGCGGCCGCATTCGTAAGCCAGGCGGATACGCAGCAGCTTGATCTGATTGACGCTCTCCTTCAAAAGCCGCTCCTCGGTGCGGCGGTTCTCGTTGTTGTAAACGTCACAGGCCAGGCGGAGCAGGTTCTGGATCTTGGTCTTGGTGATCAGGGCGCAATTCTCCTTCATCAACTGTTCCGCAAAATCAACGTAGTTTTCCGGAATGACCGGCTCTGCGGCAGCGGCCTTTGGCTTGGCCGGGCCTTTGCTGGAAGGATGATTCGGTTTTGGCATATCACTCTCTCCCTCGTTTCTGATAGACATAAATGTAGATCGCGGTGATCAGCTGTCGGCGCTGTTCCGGGTCCCGCGCCCAGTCCAGAACATTGTGCGAGAAGGTCCGGTAGGCGTCCTTCAGGGCCTCACTTGCCTTCTTCTCGTCCGGGCGCAGCCGGGCAAGCAGGTAGATGCACCGTGCAAAATTGACCTGGTCCTCCCGGGTATTGCGCAGCAGGTCGGTCAGGTTGTACAGCATGGAATTGCCGCGGTGATCGTCATCGTTTTTCTGGACCTGCGCAAAGAACTGCTCCAGACAGGCAAGTTTTTCGCCCAGCACCTTGTCCCGTAAAACATCCCAGGAGTAGGTGTGGTCGGGCACGGCGTCGAACAGTGCGGCACCGTTCTTGCCGGGCAGCTTTTTGGCTTCGTCCTCCAGCGCGGCGGTCTGTTCAGCTGCGGCGCGGATGGGATAATGTTCGTTGAACATTGCGATGCCCGCACTGATGGTCAGTGCCCCGCAGGTGTAGCTGCGCAGGTGCTTCTGGATGCGCAGGGCGGCCTGCAGGGTGTGGTTCCAGGCACCGACCAGAAAGACGTCGTCGCCGCCGGCGTAGACGATGCTGACGCAAAGCCCCTGCAGCAGGCCGTTGATGTGGTACTTGAAGAACAGCGACATCTGCCGCGAGAACGCTGCGGCGCGGAACAGGTTGACGTACTTCATCCGCTGCACGGGGTCGGTCTGGTCCGGCTGCTCAAAGCCGGCAATAAAGGCCTGCCCCAGATTGTCCACGTCCATGCGGCAGACGGCGATGCGGCGGATGCCCTCCGACTGGTCGGCAAGATCCTCAATGCGGTTGCTGGCGGCATAGTCGCCGACGAACAGGTTGATGGACGGGCTGAGCGTCCGCACCAGCCGGTTCTTGGTGTAGGAGCGCACGGCGTCGGCGCAGAGGGCGGAGTCGTTCGAGAACGAAAGGAACCGTTTGCTGCCCCGGATGCCCGGCAGCGCAAAGGCACCGGGGCGGGGCGTGCTGTGGACCAGATAAATCGACTGGTTCTGGATCTGTGCCGACAGGTTGGCAAACCGATTGCACCACGGGCAGAGACCCTCGGCGTTGACCTGTGCGGAATTGCCGCACACCTTGCACTCCCGGGTACCGTCGGGGATGGCCTGCACACGGTTCAGGGCGCGGAGCGCAGCGGCATCGTAGGGGTGCTGCTTGTGCTGCTCGGCAATGGCGTTGACCCGGCGGAACAGGGCCTTGTAGGGGCTTGCCTCTGCGGGGACATTGCACAGGTCGTTGGCGCTGCAGGGGGTCCAACCGTTGGCCAGGAACAGCTGCACGCCGAACTGTTCGTTCAGCCAGCCGTTGAAGGCCCGGTTCCAGTCGGCAAGGGTCTGCTGCACGGCGGCGGTGTTGGGCAGCAGGAGATAGCAGTGCCCGCCGCCGCTGTAAATGATGTTGGTCCGGGTCAGGCCGCAGCCGTCCAGCAGCTCGTCCATGTAGTGCTCCATGAGCAGTTCCAGAAAGAACGAACGGCTGCGGAGGGACCGCAGAGCACCCTCGGTGTGGACGGTGTAGATGAACCGCTGGATGCGGGAAAAGTCGGCGGTGTAGAGCAGGAACGCCGGTTCCCGGCGCAGCTCTGCGGGAGTGTCCAGCAGGGAAAAGGTGTCGGCCTGCTGCAGGTACTCGCTGACGCAGGCCGCCAGAGCCGCCGTCAGCTTGAGCTGGTCGTAGAGGGAAATGTCCCGGTCCTCTTCCCGCACGGTGCTGGCAGGCAGGGCACTGCACTGGGATTCCAGCAGGCCCAGCAGCGCGTTTGCCTGCGCTGGGCTGAACTGCAGGCCGGTGAGCTGCCCCGTCAGCTCCTGATAGAGCTCCCGGTAAACGGCGGCGGGGATGTCCGGCGCATCCTGCACGGGGTCGTGCAGGGCACCGTCCGGGCGGGCAGCCGGGACGGAATACCCGGGGTGCTCCCCGTTCAGGTGGCTGAAAATGGAGCGCAGGGGCCGGTAGCGGGTGCTGGCCGGTTCGGCGGCGGGGGTGTCGGCGGTCACAGACAGGCTGCGGGCAAAGGCCGCGCAGCGGGCGGCGTCCGACCCTGCGGCCGCGCCGCCGCGCACGGCCGCCCACTCCGGGGTGTCCGGCAGGTCGGCCAACAGGTCGGCTGCGGTCTTGTCGGCCCGGAAGGCCAGCTTGCCAAGGCCGTGCAGCAGGCCGCAGAAGGTGGCCTGCAAGGTGAGTGTGTTCAAGGAATCATCTCCTTCGGGCAAAATAGCAAGGGAATATGCGAAAAACAGGTTTGAAAAGGTTTGTTCCCATTATAGCACGGGATCCGACAAAGAAAAACGCCGGAAACAGAGAAATTTCGACCGCTTTTTTGGGGAAATTTCCAGTGGGAAACAGTCCGTATTCTAATATAAAAGCTGCGGAAACTCCCGCAGTTGGAAAAATTGCGGAAAAAATCGGGAATAGCCCAAAATTTCACAAAAAAGCAGCCGCCCCGCTTCGCCGCACAAAACTGTGCAGTAAAGCGGGGCGGTCGTCTGTGTCCCCTTGCGGGGTGTGATTAGCGCAGCAGATATGCTCAGTGGATTATTCTGATATCTTGTCCTACGTCCCCTTGCGGGGGTGTAACTTTCTGGTGAAAGTGCTAATGCCAAAGTAGAGAGGTGTTATCCTACGTCCCCTTGCGGGGTGTGATTTCGTGGATGAGTGTTTATGAAACATGATTGTGAACAAAGTTATCTCCTCCGTCCCCTTGCGGGGTATAATAGCATATCCACTATAGCAATAAGAGACAGTTTTGGGATTAATTTACCGTCCCCTTGCGGGGTGTAATCAGTATTTCCGGGTCAACAAAAAATTTTCACGGAGAAGTGGTTTCCTACGTCCCCTTACGGGGTGTGATTTTGTGATTTTGACGTTTGCTTGCTGGTCAGGCGTCTTGTCCTACGTCCCCTTGCGGGGTGTGATACTTCAAAACCATACTGGGCGGAAATGATGGTCAGGTCTTGTCCTACGTCCCCTTGCGGGGCGTGATTGTTGAGTATGGGCGCTTCAACTTTTGCAGGTTTTAAGCCTTTTGCAGGTTTTTAAGCCTTTTGCAGGTCTCAAGCCAAATTCTACGTCCCCTTGCGGGGTGTGATAATAGCGTTCCTGTGCGGTATGTGCCATAGGAAAAGTTTAATCCTACGTCCCCTTGCGGGGTGTGATGGTAAAAATGAACAAAAGTGACCGGCCGGAAATCGACAGAATGTACCTTTTTCATAATGCTAGCACCATTATAACACACTCTGCGCAAAAAGAAAAGCGGAATGGAGAAAAGAATGCCGCTTTTCCGGTGCGAACCGCGCAGGAGGTGCGCGTAAAAAACATGAATTTTGAGATCTTGCACCGAAAATTCCAACTGCGGCGGCTCCGGCGGGCTTATCTTATGTGACCGGACAAAAACAGATGAATGCGAAAGGAGCACACAATGGGATTCTTCAGTTCCCTTTGGGGCAAAAACAGCGAGAACGGCAAAAACACCCAGAACAACACACCGACGGTGCAGCAGCCGAGAATGACGGAGGCGCAGCGGCACAATGCCTTTGTGCAGTCCCTGCGCGAGAACACGGCAAACGGGAAGTACGGCCCCGTACCCACCCAGAGCACTGCACGCAAAGCCGCGACAGGCTCCTCCGAGGACGGCGGCCGGGACCGCGGGGATGACCCGGGTGCCCCCGGCTCGCAGGGCCGCGAGAGCGGGCTGAAGTTTGGCACCTCCAAGTCGGTGTCGGCCTCTCAGGGCAGCGGCAAGGGCCGGGGTGCCGGGCTGGGTCAGGGCGGCGGCCGCAGCGGCGGAGGACATGGGCCCGGCGGCCACGGCGGCCACGGCAGCGGCGGGCATGGCGGTCATAGCGGCGGCCACGACCATGGCGGGCGCTGAAACTTTTTTGCGTTTTTCCAACCGCAGCCCAACCGGCGGGCTTGTCTGTAGTGTAAGACAAACCTGCTTCAACAGAAAAGGAGAAACCACTATGTTTGAGTCTGCACTTGGCAACCTGTGTATCGTGATCTGCGGCATGACCGTGCTGCTTTCGGCCTTTTTCATCTGGCGCACGGAGACGCTGCCCAACCGGCTGATCGTCGCTGCTGCGGCGGCGCTCGTGCTGATCTTCCGCTGGCAGATCAGTATGATGATCTACCAGTTCGTGGCGTCCATCTTCACGCTCGTCGCGCTGTTCGTGGGCGTCGTGCTGCTCTGCGCCCTGCCCTTTGTGCTCATCCGTCTCTTCCTGCACTGAGGGGGGTGAAAGGATGGAGTACGCGTTCACGCTGAATGTCCTGCCCGTGGTCGGCGGTGTGGTGATCGTGCTGGTGCTGGTGCTCTGTGAGCTTGGAAGCACCGGCTTTGGCGGCGGTCTGCCGTCGGGCGGCTACCGGTATTACATCGGAGAGCACACCGTGCTGTATCTCCGGCAGTCCGGCACACGCTGCCGGGCCTATGTGCTGGAGGGCGAAGCCCCGCCGGCGGTGCCGCTGCACCACTCCCGGGGCGGTACTTATTTCAAGGTGTGGGCGGCCTCTCCGGCAGAGGCCGAGCTGGAGATCGAACAGGCTTATCAGCGGCGGCCGGAGCTTGAGCAGTAAGGGCAGCCGCACAACAGAAAGGAACCCGTTATGGCAAAGCTCCGGAAACTGGTCGGGTGGCTCCCGGCCGTGGGCGCAATGATCTTCAATGGCTGTGTGATCGGCTGGCTGCACTGTACAAAACCGCAGCTTCTGGGGTCTTCGGTCCCCGGCAATGTCATCGCGGTCGGTTACACCATCCTGTTCCTGCTCTGGTGGTGTCTGGCCCCGGCAGCAACGGCCTGCGTGATCGGCGGGCCGTTCTTTCTGTGGTGCGCCGCGCTGCTGCCGGCGGAGCTGCTGTTTGCGCTGACAGCGCTCCGGCAGGTCTGGCCGGTGGGGGTGCTGCTGGCAGTCCTCTGGTTTGCGGGCGTGTTCTGGTTCCGGCGCAGGAGCTTCCGGCAGTTCCGACGGCAAAGCCGCCGCTGCGGGTACGATGACTTTGCCCTCCTGTGCGGAGAGGACCGCGTCCGGGAAAACTGCCGCCGGTTCGGCGTGCTGCTGGCAACGCTCCTGCTGGCAGTGCCGGCGTGCTGGGGCATGTGGAGCAGCCTGGTGTACCTGACCGCAGCGGCACCCGCGCAGACGCAGGCGGAAACAACGGCGCAGCTCCACGAAAAGAAATTCCTGCCCGGCTTTGCGGAGGATGTCTGGGAAACGGCGTCGCTGGACAGCAAGACCGAACTGGCAAAGCAGCTGGCCGCCTATGAGCTTGCCATGCTGGGGGTGCCGGACGGGACAGAGGTCACGGTCCAGCCGCTCGACGAGGACTGGCTGGGCTACTACAGCGTCTCCTCCCGGCAGATCGTGCTCTCCCGGTCTGTGCTGGAAAGCGGGACCGCGCAGGAGACCATGGACACCATCGCCCACGAGGCGTACCATGCGCAGCAGGCCTATGTGGTGGAGAACATCGACTGGGACGATGCTGCGACCCAGGCGGCCTACTACGACCAGGCCAGACGATGGCTGCGGAACTATCAGAGCGGGTACGTCTCGGGCGACGAGGATATCCTGGGCTACTATTTCCAGCCGGTGGAGGCTGATGCCAGAGCTTATGCCAAAGAAGAAACTGAGAGGTTGCAGGAATTGATAAGTCGAAATTTGCAGGAGGATAAATAAGCGGTATTGAAATAATTTTAAAATTGTGGCATATACATTATACGAAACATTGATTTGGATGAACGATCCACCGTTCAATGATGTATAAATGGGAGGTGCTTGCCATGACCGCCGTGATCTACGCCCGTTATTCCACTGACAGCCAGCGTGAAGAATCCATCGAAGGCCAGATCCGGGAATGCACCGCCTATGCGGAAAAGAATGGCTTCACGGTGGTCAAACACTATATTGACCGAGCAATCTCTGCAAAAACGGACAACCGCCCACAGTTTCAGCAGATGATCAAAGACAGTGAGCGTGGCATCTTTGATGTCATCATTGTCTGGAAGCTCGACCGCTTTGCCCGAAACCGCTACGACAGTGCCCGGTACAAGACTCAGCTGAAGCGAAACGGCGTGAAACTGGTATCGGCAACGGAAGTCATTTCGGCTGGCCCGGAGGGCATTATTCTGGAATCGGTGCTGGAAGGCTACGCCGAATACTACTCGGCTGACCTGTCTGAAAAGGTCGTGCGCGGCATGACCGAGAACGCTCTCAAGGGCATTTATAATGGTGGCACGATTCTGTTCGGCTACATGATCGATGAGACCCGGCATTACCAGCCCGACCCGTTGTTGGCTCCGTATGTGGAGCAGACGTTCCAGAAGTATGCAGACGGCGCGACCATGACTGACCTGCGGGATTGGTTAAAGGCGCACAACATTAAAAATTCGATGGGTGGGGAGATGTCCTACAACATGATTCAGCGGATGCTGAGTAGTCGCCGGTACATCGGCGAATTGCGATTGCGGGATGTGGTACAGCCCAATGCAATTCCGGCATTGGTATCAGGTGAACTTGTCGGGGCAAGGCCCCTCCATCTTGCTGCGCAAGACCGTTCTGTCGCTTAAAAGCCCCACTGGGGCTTTCATTGCTCCGCTGCGCTTCGCAAACGCGAACTTTTGAAAACACGTCACTTTCGGCAGCTTGCAAGAAAACACGGTGAAAACTTTGGCAAAAAGAGAGAGAACTGGACGGTGCCAGCCCTCTTGACAAGGTTCTTCTACGAAATGTTGTTCCATCCCGGTTTTGTCCCGGTTTCAAAAAGGGCTTGCATTCGATGATATACCATGCTATAATGCTCCCAGAAATTGAATCAAGAATCTTCAGGGCAGGGTGCGATTCCCTACCGGTGGTACAGCCCACGAGCCGCAAGGCATGATTCGGTGAAACTCCGAAGCCGACAGTACAGTCTGGATGAAAGAAGATAGGAAAGCATAGAGAAACCACAAGATCTCTGTGCTCATGGAAGTTGCTCTGAGATGCGTTTGCATTTCAGAGCTTTCTTTTTGCGCAGGAGATACTGCGCCTGTTTGCCTTGTCCTGAACAATCTGGTTCGGGGCTTTTTTATTTGGAGGCAGAGAGATGAACGATACAGAGTATATGCGTCTTGCCTTAGAACTGGCTAAAAAAGGATGCGGATGGACATCCCCAAATCCGATGGTGGGTGCTGTCATTGTAAAAGATGGTCAGATCATCGGGCAGGGATGGCATGAACGGTATGGCCAGCCCCATGCGGAGCGAAATGCGTTAGCATCCTGCGCTGTTGACCCCGAAGGGGCAACGATGTATGTGACGCTGGAGCCCTGCTGTCATTTTGGAAAACAGCCGCCGTGTGTGAATGCTATTCTGGAAGCGGGCATCAGCCGGGTCGTAGTGGGGTCGGCAGACCCAAACCCGCTGGTGTCGGGAAAAGGAATTGCTGCTTTGCGGGTGCAGGGGGTAGCGGTGACGGAAGGCGTTTTGCGGGAAGAATGCGACGCACTCAATCGGATATTCTTCCATTTTATAACGACAAAACGCCCGTTTGTTTCTATGAAGTATGCCATGACAATGGACGGAAAAATTGCCACAGTTACGGGCGCATCCAAATGGATTACAAGTGAATCTGCCCGAGCGGATGTTCAACAACAGCGGCATCGTTTCAGCGGAATCATGGTCGGTGTCGGAACCATTCTTGCCGATGATCCCTTATTGACCTGCCACATGGAGAACGGAAAAAATCCAGTTCGCATCGTCTGCGATACTCAGCTGCGGACACCATTGCAAGCACAGGTGGTCGCAACAGCAAAACAGATCCCGACCATCCTTGCGACCTGCTGCGCCGACCCGAAACGGCAGGCGATATATCGACAGGCTGGGTGCCGGGTGATTTGTCTGGACAAAAGGAACGGTCACATTGACCTTGTACAACTTATGGAAAAACTTGGTCAGGAACAAATCGACAGCGTTCTTCTGGAAGGCGGAGGGACACTGAACTGGGCAGCACTGGAAAGCGGCGTTGTTCAACAGGTGCAGGCGTACATTGCCCCAAAGCTGTTCGGCGGACAGGAAGCAAAAACACCGGTGGAAGGTGCAGGAGTTCCTGTGCCGAGTGCAGCATTCCGGCTGAAAAACAGCAGCCTGACCCATCTTGGCGAGGATATTCTGATTGAAAGCGAGGTCGAGTATCCATGTTCACTGGAATTATAGAAGAAGTCGGAGCCATAAAGCAGATCACGCATGGGCAGCATTCGGAAGTGCTGAACATTCAGGCACGGACCGTTCTGGAAAACACAAAAATCGGTGACAGCATCGCAGTGAATGGCATCTGCCTGACCGTTACCCGGCTTTTTGCAGACAGCTTTTCTGCCGATGTTATGCATGAAACCCTGAATCGCTCCTCTCTTGCAGGTCTTATGGTCGGGAGCAGGGTCAATCTGGAACGGGCAATGGCTGCGGATGGACGGTTCGGCGGGCATATTGTGGCGGGTCATGTGGATGGCACCGGGTGCATCCTGCGAATCGAAAAAGACGACAATGCGGTCTGGTTTACCATCCATGCGGAACCGAATCTTTTGCGCTATGTCGTGGAAAAAGGCTCCATCGCGGTCGATGGTATAAGCCTGACGGTGGCAGAAGTCAGTTCGGATGCGTTTTCAGTGTCCACCATCCCTCACACCGTCAGCTGTACAAATCTGTGTCAAAGGCACAAAAACGATGTGGTAAATCTGGAGACCGACATCCTTGGCAAGTATGTCGAAAAGCTGTTTCAGCCGATACCGCAGGAACACCGGCAAAGCTCTGTCACGAAAGAAATGCTGATACGCTACGGATTTGAATAAGGAGAAACAACAATGAGATTCAATACCATTCCGGAAGCTCTGGAAGATTTGAGACAAGGCAAGATCATTTTGGTGACGGATGACCCGGAACGCGAAAACGAGGGCGATTTTATCTGTGCCGCTGAGTTTGCGACAACAGAAAATGTCAATTTCATGGCGACCCACGGCAAAGGTCTGATCTGTATGCCGATGTCGGAAGCTTTTGTACAGAAGCTGAAGTTTCCGCAGATGGTTCGGCATAACACGGACAACCATGAAACCGCCTTTACCGTGTCCATCGACCATATTTCAACCACGACCGGCATTTCTGCTGCGGAACGCTCTATTACCGCGCTGGCCTGTGTAGCAGAAGACGCAAAAGCAGAAGATTTCCGGCGACCGGGTCATATGTTCCCGCTTTTAGCAAGGAAAAATGGTGTTCTGGAACGGAACGGCCACACAGAAGCCACCGTAGACCTGTGCCGTCTGGCAGGGCTGAAAGAGTGCGGGCTTTGCTGCGAGATCATGAGGGACGATGGCACTATGATGCGCACGGAGGAACTTGCACAGCTGGCAGAACGATTCCAAATCAAATTCATCACCATCCAAGCCTTGCAAGAGTACCGTAAGTGTCACGAAAAGCTGGTCGATCAGGTGGCTGCCGTAAATCTACCGACAAAATACGGCGACTTCCGCGCATACGGTTTTGTGAGCCGCCTGAACGGAGAGCATCACATCGCATTGGTAAAAGGTGAAATCGGTGATGGCCGGGATGTCCTGTGTCGGGTGCATTCGGAATGTCTGACGGGGGATACGTTCGGTTCGCTGCGCTGCGATTGCGGACAGCAGTTGGCTGCGGCGATGACGCAAATTGAAAAGGAGGGGCGTGGCATCCTGCTCTATATGCGGCAGGAAGGGCGCGGCATCGGTCTCATAAATAAGCTGCGTGCCTACGAGTTGCAGGAACAGGGCATGGATACGCTAGAAGCCAACCTCGCCCTTGGTTTCCATGGGGATGAACGGGAGTATTATATGGGAGCACAGATTTTGCGGGAGCTGGGAGCACATAGTCTGCGCCTGTTGACCAATAATCCGGATAAGGTATACCAACTTTCCGAGTTCGGTCTGGAGATTACAGAACGTGTCCCAATTCAGATGACTGCGACCGCGCACGACCTGTTCTATCTGAAAACCAAGCAGGCAAGAATGGGACATATCCTGAGTTATTAAGGAAAAGAGGAATTTTACAATGAAATCATTTGAAGGAAAACTGATTGCACAAAACATCCGGGTCGGTATCGTTGCTGCACGATTCAACGAGTTCATCACCTCAAGACTCCTTGGCGGGGCAATGGATGCACTCCTCCGGCACGATGTGAGCGAGGGCGATGTTCATGTCGCATGGGTGCCGGGAGCGTTTGAAATTCCGCTGGTTGCTTCCAAAATGGCAAAAAGCGGAAAGTACGATGCTGTGATTTGCCTTGGCGCAGTGATTCGCGGCTCTACCAGCCATTACGACTACGTCTGCAACGAAGTCTCAAAAGGCATCGCAGCAGTTTCGCTGGAAAGCGGTATTCCTGTTTTATTTGGCGTTCTGACGACTGAAAATATCGAGCAGGCAATCGAGCGGGCAGGTACGAAAGCCGGAAACAAGGGCTATGACTGCGCGGTCAGCGCCATCGAAATGGTCAATCTGATCCGCGAAATGGATGCAGAGTAACGGTGACACGGGAGCCTTCCATGATTGTGATACGAGCGAACACCCCGGACCAGGCACTGGAGCAAACGATTCTGAGCCTTCTGCAACAGGCGCAGATCGATGCGGAGCAGATCACATTCTGCGCAAAGAAAAAACTGGAACTGCCGGGATTGGTGATTGACAACACCCGACATGAAATTTCAGCCAACGGCAGAAATATTTCGTTGACACGTCTTGAATCTGACCTGTTGTGGGTGCTGGCAGTCTGCGAAGGAACGACGCTCTCTAAAAAAGAGCTTTTTGATGCTGTATGGGGAAAGGATTGCGCCGATACCTTAAAAGTGGTTGGCAATACCGTTTCCAATCTCCGAAAGAAGCTGGCATTCTGTGGGCTGGACGGATGTCTTTGCACAGTTGGTGGAGGGTATGCTTTTCGTTACGTTCTGGCAGAGCAGGGAAAAGCCCATTCCAATACTGTCCCGACAATGGTATACTGTTGCCCAAAGGAGCTGAGAGAAAATGACCCGAATCTTGTTCATCTGTCTGGGGAATATCTGCCGTAGTCCCATGGCGGAATTTGTTATGAAAGACCTTGTGGAAAAAGCCGGTATTGCAGAAAAATTTGAAATCGCCTCCGCTGCGACCAGTGCGGAAGAAGTGGGCAACCCGGTCTATCCACCCGCTCGGCAAAAATTGGCAGACCATGCCATTTTCTGTGTAGGCAAAACGGCGCGTCAGATGACACGGCAGGATTATGATACCTATGATTATCTGGTGGCAATGGATCGAAGCAACCTGCGGGATATGGCTCGTTTTGTAGGGAACGACCCGTTGCACAAGGTCTCCCTTCTGATGTCGTATACCAGTACGCCGCACGATGTGGCCGACCCGTGGTTTACTGGAAATTTCGAGGACACATGGCGGGATGTACTGGCAGGTTGCACGGCGTTGTTAGAGAGGCTGTGCCAATAAAAGAAACAACTGGGTGTATCATCGTTCAGATGAAGCATCCAGCTGTTTTTAATTTAATCTTCTAGCCTGCCGGGGGCGTATGGCTTTTTACATCAGAAGTTGTTGGAAAATCAACCCTGGATGCGGGTCTGCATCAGATGGTCCGGGGTGTAGGCATCGGATAAGGTACCGTTCATGCTGGCGGCATAGTAATACAGGGCTGTCCAGGATTTCAGTTCATAGCTGGTGCCCTCCAGCACACCCTTGCCGCGGCAATAAGGAGCCCAGAACCGGTAGTATTCCTCCGATTTGTTGTCGGAGGGAACATCCATGTAGGTGCCGGTGGCCTCATCGTAGGGGGCAAAGGGAAGCGCCTGCCCTGTGGCCATTTTGCTGGCCCAGGGCAGCAGACTCACCAAGTTCTGGGAGGATTCAAAGGTGAACGAGGTGGAGTAGGCTTTGTGGAAGTCCAGAGGCTGCCAGCTGTCGCTCTCCGGGAAATAGACTTCGATGCTGGAAACATCACAGGAGATCTGCCCGTCAGAAATGTGATAGCGGTAGCGCAGATTTCCGGTGTGGAGGGTGCCGGCACCGCCGTAGGTCCGGCCCTGAGGGGTGACACCGGAGCACGCAGCATCAAAGACACAGATGGATGCCAGCTGTGCACCGGACAAGTCGCAGACCACCAGACTGGAGCCCGCGCTGTGGTCGATCGCCGATTCACCGGTGGATTGCTCGTTGAAGGCGTCCGCGACGGTAAAGTCCCCCTGATACAGCGCAGTGCGGACGTAGCCGCCGAACACGAAGGATACCTGAGAGCCGGAGGCATAATTGAAGGAATCACAGATAAAGGCGGTGACAGGAGACTGGATGTAGGTGTATCCGATGGCCTTTCCGTCTTCGTACTGGATATAGTCGTAGCCGGTGGGGATGGTCATCACCACGCTGTCCGGCGTTACATCGTCCAGACCCAGCTTGGAGAAATAGCCGTCCGGTGCCGTCAGGTCTGCGTCGTAGCGGGCCAGAAGATCCTGCATACTCCGGTATGCCAGAGCTTCCGGTGACAGATCCCGGGGATCCTCGTAGTCGTATGCCTTCGTCAGCTCATAGCAGCAGGTCTCCTCGGGCACCCAGGTCCAGCCGACAGATGTTTTTTGCAGGCTCAGCACGCCCAGGTTTTGAGCATAGCAGCCGGTGGAGGTCATGATCACGCCGTTTTCCACGATGGGTTGGTCATAGGCGAGATGGTCGTGAGCGTTCTGGATCACGTCCAGGAAGCCTTCCTGAGCCCGCGCGGTGGCCCGGTCCTCTTCCATGCCGCAGTGGCTGATGGCGATGACAAGATCGCAGCCCTTCTCCTCCTTGAGGAAACGGGCATAGACTCTGGCAACCTCGGCACAGTCCATCCGGGTCAGGTCCGAGTTCTTGCAGTAGCCGTAGGACTCCTCGCCTTCCAGGGCAAACAGACCCACCCTGTAGCCTGCTACCTGGCGGATGGCGTAGTTTTTGGCCCCGGTCTTGGCGTAGGCCCCGGCACCAAAAGCATTGGTGCTCAGGTCATTGGGGCGGATGTCGGCGCTGGTATAAGAGATCGGCTCGCCGTTGGCGTTGTATTTGATGAACATATTGGATACCAGCAACTGGGGCAGTTTGTGGTAGACCCCGTAGCGCAGCCGGTTTTTCCGGGCGTTGACCCAGGAGTTTTCGACGGCCTGATCGCCCACGTCGAATTCGTGGTTGCCCAGGGTGCAGAAATCTACCTGCATTTCGGCCAGGGCCAGGATCTCCCAGCCCTTTTGATAGCCGTCCTGGTAAGGAGTTCCCTGGGAGTAGTCACCACCGTCCAAGGTCAGGGTTTTGCCAAAGGCTCTCCGCCGCACCTTGGCCTGGGCAGCGGCCATTCGCGCCACGCCGCCGGTGATCCGGGTAGAGCCGTCCGTACTCATGATCTTAGAAGTACCCAGATTGGAGTGGATATCGTTGCTGAGCAAAAGCACGATGTCGCCCTGGTAGGGGGCCAGGTCCTGGGCAGAGGGCCAGCCGCAGCCCATCAGGGCAGGGGTCATGGCAGCACCGGCGGTGGTGGCGGCTGCCAGTTTCAAAAAGCTCTTTCGGGAAATCTTTTTCATGGTCCGATTCTCCTTTTTCTGCGTGGTGTTTTGATTCCATCGGATGTCAGTATACCGGGTCCTGTGTAAAACTTGAAACCGACGGAGGGTAAAATCTGCATAAAAAACACGGATTTATCGGTCCCTGCGAGGGGGGCAGAGGGCGTTCTTCCACCGGCAGGGCTCTGGCTGCCGGCAGCCAGAGCCCTGCAAAAGAAAAAGACGCACCACAAGCCGAAAGGGGCTGTTGTGCGTCTCTCATTCTCTCACGCAGAACCTATATGGAATCCTTGTATCTCATACTATAGCAAGACTTTCAGCAAAAGTCAACACATTGCCTTGTTTTTTGATTGGATGTTGAAAATATTTTGGCTTTTGCAATGTGGGCAAGGCCGGACCCTGTGAGCGTGAAAAACCTTCAGCTGTTTCCCAATGGACACGAATCGACAAAAAATGAAGGAAAAATCACCAGCTCGGCTGGTGGATGTTTATTGTGTGCAAGGGCAATTGTTGCCAATTTTCACAGATTGCGCTATACTGATTCCGAAAAGTTTTTGTGAAGGGGAGAACCGGATGCTGCGCTGTGCGATCGTGGAGGACAGCCCCAGAGAGCTGGAACATCTGAAAGAATGCCTTGCCCGCTACTCGGCAGAGCGGGATATCCCGCTGGACGACAAGGCCTTCCGCTACTGGAACGTGAAAACGGACCGCTGGGAGACCGAGGGCGGCAGCTACCAGCTGCTGGTGGGTGCCAGCGTACAGGACATCCGCCTGCGCGCCGAGGTGTCCGTGCGCTGGCCCAGATGACCGGCGGCATGGTCGGGCAGGAGACCGTGGACGGCATCGTGATGGAAGCAAAGGGCTTCTGGATCATCGGCCTGCTGCGGGCACTCATCGGCTTTGGGCAGAACGCAGTCTCCAACCGGAAGTTCCGCGCGGCACTGGACGCCGAGCGCGGCGGCCCGGCGGTGTAAACCATCTGACATTCCCGGATTTTCTCCTTCATTCTAAACAAACAGCCCCGGACTTGTTGAAAAGTCCGGGGCTGTTTGCGTGTGGGGCTTAGTAAATGTAGGGCTGCACGGGCGGCTGGTCGGGGCGGTGCTCTCCGAGGATCTTTTCCATCCAGACCATGTCGTACCAGCGGCCGAACTTGTACCCGCAGTTGTGGAAGGTGCCGACCAGTGCAAAGCCCAGGTGCTCGTGGAACCGGGCGCTGTTCCGGGTCAGGTATTCGTCCTCCGCCTGCGGGTAGCCGATGCAGGCATACAGGTTCAGGATGCCCATGGCCTGCAGCCGGTCGGCCAGCGCCTCGTACAGAGCACGGCCCATGCCGTGTTTCCGGGCGTCGTGGTCCAGGTAGATGGTCAGCTCACAGGCCCAGTCGTAGGCGGCCCGGCCCACAAAGGGCCCCGCGTAGGCGTAGCCCTCCACCCGGCCGTCCCGCTCAATGACGAGGTAGGGGTATTTCTGCATGGTGCGGCGCATGCGGCCTTCAAATTCCTCCAGTGAGGGTACGTCGTATTCAAAGGTGATGACCGTGTGCTCCACATACCAGGCGTAGATCTCCAGAATGCGGGGCGCATCGGCCAGAGACGCATTCCGAATGGTAATATCCTGCATAAAAACATCTCCCTGTAGCAATAAATATCCCGAAATCCGGTCTGATTATAGCACAGCCCACTTTAAAAGGACAGTGCAAAGCAGCAGAAGTGCCGCTCCGCACAGGCGGACAGGGGAAAATGCTATTGGCAAAGTGGCAGAAAATGCGGCGTTCCGGCCCGGAAATCCCCACAAAAGCGCGAAAATCGGCCGTGCAGGCGCAAAATGCTGTACTTTGATACTTTACTGTGATAAAATAACACCATCCTTTCCCCGCGCGCTGCGCGGGAAAAGCCAAACGAGAGGGGGAACCTTTATGACAAATGTCTGCATCATTGCCACCATTGTGATCTATCTGGTGGGCATGCTGCTGGTGGGCTTTGTATACAGCAAGTCCAACGAGGACAGCACCGACTTTTACCTCGGCGGCCGCAAGATGGGCCCGCTGGTCACTGCTATGAGCGCTGAAGCCAGCGATATGTCCAGCTGGCTGCTGATGGGCCTGCCCGGCCTTGCCTACCTCACCGGCATTGCGTCGCCGGGCTGGACGGCCATCGGTCTGGCCGTGGGCACCTGGCTCAACTGGCTCATCGTGGCCCGGCGGCTGCGGCGCTACTCGGCCAATCTGGACGCCATCACGGTGCCGCAGTTCCTGTCGCTGCGGTTCCACGATCAGCGCAACCTGCTCAACGCTCTGGGCGCGGTGATCATCATCGTGTTCTTTATCCCGTACACGGCTTCCGGCTTTGCGGCCTGCGGCAAGCTGTTCCACAGCCTGTTCGGCGTGGACTACATGATCGCGATGATCGTGTCCGCACTGGTCATCGTGGGGTACACCATTCTGGGCGGCTTCCGGGCCGTGACCACCACCGACCTCATCCAGTCGGTGGTCATGAGCATCGCACTGGTGGCGGTGCTGGCCTACGGCATCGGTGTGGCCGGGGGCTGGGGTGCCGTGATGGAAAACGCCCGCAGCCTTTCCGGCTACCTGACCATGGCGGCCAGCCACGACGCTGCCGCCGGGACCGCCGCCTCCTACAGCCTGCTGGACATCGTGTCCACCATGGCCTGGGGCCTGGGCTACTTTGGTATGCCCCACATCCTGCTGCGGTTCATGGCCATTGAGGACGAAAAGAAGCTGGTGCTCAGCCGCCGCATTGCCAGCGTGTGGGTGGTCATTGCCATGACGGCCTCCATCGTCATCGGCGTGGTGGGTCTGGGCATGACCAAAGCCGGTGCGCTGGAATTCCTGAGCGGCTCTTCCAGCGAGACCCTCATCGTGCGCATTGCCAGCCTCATTGCACAGCACGGTGTGCTGGCGGCGGTGCTGGCGGGCCTGATCCTGGCCGGTATTCTGGCGGCCACCATGTCCACCGCCGACAGCCAGATGCTGGCAGCGGCGTCCAGTGTCTCGCAGAATATCCTGCAGGAGTTCGGCCATATGAAGCTCACCGAAAAGCAGAGCCTGTTTGCGGCCCGGCTTACCATCATCTGCGTCAGCGTGGTGGGCGTGGTGCTGGCCCGCGACCCGGATTCCAGCGTGTTCGGCATCGTCAGCTTTGCATGGGCCGGTTTTGGCGGCGCCTTTGGTGCGGTGGTGCTGTGCGCCCTGTTCTGGAAGCGCTGCAACTGGCAGGGTGCGCTGGCCGGGATGCTCTGCGGCGGCCTGATGGTCTTTGTGTGGAAGTACCTCATCAGCCCGCTGGGCGGCGTGTTCGGCATCTATGAGCTGCTGCCGGCCTTCCTGTTCTCGCTGGCAGCCTGCGTGGTGGTCAGCCTTGCCACCCCGGCCCCCGGTGCGGACATCGAGGCCGAATTTGAGGCGGCAAAATAGCATTGCAAACGGAACGCCGGAGCGGCTATGGTCGCTCCGGCGTTTTCTTCCTAAGAAAACCGGACGGGCTCCCTTGCGGGGGCCCGTCCGGTCCTTGTGTATTAAGCTCCATTCAACAGAAGCAGTAAAAATTCCGCGCAGGGCATCAAAAATCCGAAAAAGCAGAAGCACAGCACTTCAAGCGCGAGCCACAGAAAGCGGGAAAGCTGCGCGGCAAACGCTATGGAAGCAGAGAAAAAGACATCACCCCACTGGCGGACGTACCGGTTCTGTTCAAAGCTGTTCCAGAGCTCCAGCAGGAAAAATTCTACTCCGACTGAAAGAGGAAAGATGAGCCATGAGAGCATCCATCCATCAGACTGCAGGGAGCCATCGTTGAGCGCATGCCAATGGACGGCAATGCTTCCGGGGCAGGTCAGCATGCCCCACAGGGCCAGTGCAACGCTCAGACAGAGCATCGCGACGCGGACCGAATGCCAGTCCACGGTATGCTGGCGGCGCAACATGGAAAAGAAATCCTCCAGAGGGACCGGTGCGGCAGGGGCGCCCTGACCGGGGTCATGGCAGTGCATCAGGTCCGCAAGAGACAGGCCCAGTGCGTCGGCCAGAGGTTCCAGCGTATTGATGTCCGGCAGACCGACGCCGCGTTCCCAGCGGCTGACGGCCTTGTCGGTCACATGCAGCTGTTCGGCCAGCTCGGCCTGGGTCAGGCCCTGCGCCCTGCGCACCTGGGCAAGAAAGGCACCGAACATTTTTGCGTCCATACAGATCACATCCTTTTCCACAGAATAGCAGACTTGTGTGGAAAACGCAACCGACGGAACGTTTACCGACTGTTTGCAACCAAAAAGGACGTGCTCCCCTGCGGGAACACGTCCTTTGGTTTGCTTATGATTCAGGCGAGGTTCAGCTTACAGCTGGGGGCCGGCAGAGACCAGAGCCTTGCCGTGCTCGTTGCCCTCGTACTTTGCAAAGTTCTTGATGAAGCGGCCAGCCAGATCCTTTGCCTTCTCCTCCCACTGGGAAGCGTCAGCATAGGTGTCGCGGGGATCCAGGATAGCGGGATCCACGCCGGGCAGCTGGGTGGGAACCTCGAAGTCGAAGTAGGGGATCTTCTTGGTGGGAGCCTCGTTGATGGCACCGCTCAGGATGGCGTCGATGATGCCGCGGGTATCCTTGATGGAGATGCGCTTGCCGGTGCCGTTCCAGCCGGTGTTCACCAGGTAAGCCTTGGCGCCGCTGGCCTTCATCTTCTTCACCAGTTCCTCAGCGTACTTGGTGGGATGCAGCTCCAGGAAGGCCTGGCCGAAGCAAGCGGAGAAGGTGGGAGTGGGCTCGGTGATGCCGCGCTCGGTGCCGGCCAGCTTTGCGGTGAAGCCGGACAGGAAGTAGTACTGGGTCTGCTCCGGGGTCAGGATGGAGACCGGGG
>ERZ1673696.708-NODE-708-length-33575-cov-18.867393_pt1 | contig 33575 bp, 29 predicted proteins | sample MGYA00580226_ERZ1673696 | MGnify/ENA primary metagenome ERZ1673696 (study PRJEB41218, sample SAMN15661743) | gut metagenome | host: Homo sapiens | place: Canada: London | collected 2015-08-20/2019-03-30 | study: EMG produced TPA metagenomics assembly of... | reverse complement strand
GGACGATCTTTTTCAGGCGGTCGTCCGTGGTGATGATGCCCTCGATGCGGTTGGACGCCTCGGTGCTCTGGATCTTCGCAACCTCCAAGAGATTGGACAGCGCATCCGCTTTGGCCTCGATAAAAAGATTCTGCTGCCCCTTGTACTCGTGGATCTGCGTCAGATACGCCACGACCTCCGACGTCAGGAGCTTTTGATATTCTGCTTTGAAGTTGAAATCTCTCATTCAAATTCCTCATTCGGCGTTCAATTTCATCAAATACTATTTAATGATGCAATTACAGTATACCCGCGAATTGCATCACCGTCAATCTTAACTTTGTCATTTCTTGTACGATGATAAAATTGAGGTTGTCGCAAAAAAGGCAGTCTGTCCCTCATCGGCACGGACCGCCTTTTGCATTTTCTGAGCAGGGATGACAAGCTGCCTTTTGCAGTTTGTATATGCACCTGCGAGGGAAATGAGGGATTGCAAAGGGAACATCTCTTTGCCGCTGGGTTTCCAATAGGGGCGCGCAGCATCCCTGTTGGCACACGATTTTGCTCTGCAAAGTCTAGTGTGTTATACCTTTGCTTCCGGCTGACGCGGGAAAGGGGCTGGCTTCGCCATCTGCTATGAGGGCAGATAGCGGTAGGCAGACACTTTTCTGCGGCAGTAGGACAGGCGGATTTTGTGACGCGGGCTGCGGTACAAATGCAGGATTTTTGAAAAGAAAAATCCGACTGGCCGGAAAAGGAAGCGAAGGTATATACAGCCCTCGTCCCGCCGCAGCGATGCTCCTGTTTCAGCGCTTCTTTCGTTTCCCTTTGCCGTGGGTCATGGTCGTTTTCCCGCGTTGGCTGATGGGAGTTTTTAGGTGCTTGGACTTCTTGAGGATTCCAATCAGCGAAACAAACTCTTCTTTCGTGAGCGTGTCGTAATCAATACCCAGTGTTGCAAGGTACGCGCGGATTTTCTTTTCCTCGGAGCTTCCCTCAAAATGTACGGCCTCCATCAACTGCTTCTGCACAGCGGCGGCAGACAGGTCATCGTCTGCGGTCAGAGCATCTGTCCTGTGTTCCTCACGGATGTCCCGCAGGATATTGCTTAGATCGTCCGCAACGAGATGCCCGAAATATTCTTCCTCTTGTATCTGCGCCGCTTTCAGAGTATGGAGGTACAGATCGTTAGCTTCCTCGCCATGCTCCATCAGAACCATCTGGCGGGTAGCTTCCAGAACCGTATTCATATCCTTGATCCGCATATCTGCGATCCGGTCAACGTAAATCTCAGCATCCAGCATAAGCCGCTGGAAATCCTTGTTGCAGATCAGCTCCGACAGCAGCCGGTGGTTGAACTTGCCTGTTCTTAATACATCAATCGAAGCATCACTCAAATGCAGCTCATGCAGAGCTGTGTTTGGGTGATTTTTTGTTTCCGTCCGCCCCATCAGATAGTCGCAGGAAACACCGTAATAGTCAGCCAGCACCAAAATGCTATACGGGCTGATGTCCTTGCCGTTATCTGATTCATATTTGCCAAGTGCGGATTTCGAGATACCCACCTCGGCAGCAAGCTGCTCCAAGGTCAGCTTTCGTTCTACTCGTAAATCTTTCAACCGCTCTCCGATTGTCAGCTTGACTTGCATACAGCAGCCTCCATTTCCATTTTCCTGTATTATATCATGCTTTTTCATTTTGTGTCTCAAAGCGTGGAAAATTTCAACTTCTACCCCACTTTTCCTACCTCTTGGATATACGGGAAAGGGCCTGTTTTCTTACTAGAATTTAGACATAAACCACGCAGCACCTTGAAAATTTCATGACCGTCCGATGAGGATATGCTTTCCGGAGAAGTACCGCATTCCGCGTGCCAAGGAAGAGACAACGCCGGGGTAAGGACTCGGGCAGGAACGGTATCGGGCAGAACGGCGAAGTTCAATTATTTTATAGGAGGAAACAGGTATGGATTTATTTATACAAATCAAGATGGCAGTTTCCGTGAAAGAGGCTGCCGAATACTACGGATTGGAAGTAAACCGTGGCAACATGGTCTGCTGTCCCTTCCACAACGACCGTACACCCAGCATGAAGTTGAATGAGGATTACTTCTACTGCTTCGGCTGCGGGGCCCACGGCGATGTTGTCGCACTGACTGCGCAGCTTTTTCGCTTGTCGCCAGCAGACGCCGCCAGGAAGCTGGCAGCGGATTTTGGAATTGCCGAGCAGAAGCCGTCCATTCTCGCAAAGCTACAGCGCGGGAAATTGCAGGCAGAAACCGAGCGGCGCTGCTTCCGCGTGCTGGGAGACTACCTGCAAATCTTGCAGGACTGGAAGGATCACTGTGCGCCGCAGTCACCGGAAGACCCCATTGACCCGCGCTATGTGGAAGCGTGCCACATGTTGGATCGCATCGGGAATATGCTGGATATTCTGATCTCCGGCACACCGAATGACCGTGCTGAGGTAGTGGCCGACTTGCAGAAGGACGACCGCCTTGGGCTCATGGAAGAGAGGAACCGCCAAATCAGGGAGGTCGCATATGAACAAAGTTGAAACGCCGCGCTGGATTCAGGACAAGCATTTCAACGAGGTGCTGTTCTGCGAGGACTTTCTATCGGCGCACCCGATGGTTTGCGTTGACGGCAGCTTTTTCACCGTGGAGGGTCGCGTTGCCGACGAAGAAGGCGTTCGCAAGCAGATCTACGAGATGCTGCGCTCGCATTTTACGAGCGGCACGGCTCGCCGCGCCACCACCCTTCTGGAAACGCTCAGGCTGGAGGCCTACACGCCGGAGCTGCCCATTCAGGAGGACCGTATTCATGTTGCCAACGGCACGCTGTTTCTCAATGGTGAGTTTCGTGTCGAAAAAGAATTCTGCCGCAACCGTCTCCCCATCCGATATGACCCCAGCGCGCCGCAGCCGGTGACATGGCTGCGGTTTTTGTCTGACTTGCTGGAACCGGAGGACATTTTGACCTTGCAGGAATACCTCGGCTACTGCCTGATTCCGACGAACCGCGGGCAGGTCATGATGCTGCTCAAGGGCAACGGCGGCGAGGGCAAGAGCCGCATCGGCGTGGTGATGCAGAAGCTGCTGGGCGGTAACATGAAAAACGGCAGCATCGCCAAGGTGGAGCGCAGCCCCTTCGCCCGCGCCGATCTGGAGCACGAGCTGCTGATGGTGGATGACGACATGAAGATGGAGGCACTGAAATCCACGCACTATCTCAAATCTCTCATCACCGCCGAAATGCCCATGGACTTGGAGCGCAAGGGCGAGCAGAGCTATCAGGGGCAGATGTACGTTCGGTTTCTGGCCTTTTCCAACGGCGATCTGGAATCGCTCTACGACCACTCGGACGGCTTTTACCGCCGCCAGCTCATTTTGTCGGTGAAGAAAAGGCCGCCGAACCGCGAGGACGACCCCTTTCTCGCGGACAAGCTCTGCGGAGAGATCGAGGGCATCTTCCTCTGGTGTCTCGAAGGCCTGCGCCGCTTGCAGGCCAATAACTTCCGCTTCACAGAGAGCAGTCAGACGAAAGCAAACCGTGAGGATGCCCGGCGGGAGGCCGACAATGTGCTGCTGTTCCTGCGCTCGGAGGGGTATATCCGGCTGAAGGCCGACAGCACCATTACATCGGCCAATCTGTACGCTATCTATACCATGTGGTGCAATGACAACGCCTACAAGCCGCTCGCCGCACGGACGGTGAGCATGACGCTCAAAAAGCACGCCGATGAGTTCGGCCTAGAGCACGACAATCACATCCAGAACGCCATCGGCAAGCGGGTCAACGGCTTCTGGGGCATCGAGGCCTTGGTCACACCGCCGGTTTTATGAGCGCAAACGCAAAAAGCTCCATCCCATCCATCCCAAGCATCCCGGATAGATGGGCGGATGGGATGGATGATTTTCAGTTCAGCTGTGAAGGAGGAATTTAGTGAAGAAACCGCATTTTAAGGAACTGCCGCTGTTTCACATCTATGACAGCAGCCTGACTGGAAGTCAAAAGCTGCTGATGACGCTGCTTTTCATCGATAACGCCTACGACATTTACGAACTCAGCGCGCTTACCAAGCTCCGTGTCGAAGATGTGATTTTTGATTTGAAGGAGCTGAAAAGGAGAGGGTATTTTCAAGAGCGATAAGAACCGGAAAGAAATTTGCGCAGAAACGAAACCATTTCACGAAAACGCGCTGCTCGGAACAGCGTACCGGCATTACGAAAAAGTGTGCATATGCACGGTTTTATGAAATGCCACACGGTTTCGTAAAGTCGATACCCCTCACCTATGAAGGGGGCATCGACCGCCGCGTTTCCAGCGGATTTGAGCAGAACAGATTTTTACACCAGACAGCGAAGCGGATGCGTTGGAGAGCGTACCCGCTTCGCTGTTTTCATCACGAGAATTTGGGAGGATTTTATGAGCATCAGAAATGAGATTAAGGCGCAGATCATTCGTGCCGGTTTTACGATGCAGGAGGTCGTTGACCGACTGGCTGATGAATACGATTGGAGCGACAGCGTTTCCAATCTGTCCGCAAAATTGCAGCGGGAGAGCATCCGCTATAAGGAGGTTATGGAGCTGGCCGATGTGCTGGACTGCGACATCGTGTGGGTGAAGCGAGGGGAGCGCCGATGAAAGCACAGTACGCCATTCTCCGCTTTGCCAAGTATAAGGGTCCGGAAATCGGGCATATCGAGGCCCACAACGAGCGCACCAAGGAGAAATACGCCAGCAATCCCGATGTGGACACGTCCCGCAGTCACCTCAACTTCCATCTGGTGACGCCGCAGCGCAAATACCGCGCGGAGTCCGAAAGGCAGATCGCGGAGGCGGGCTGCCGCACGCGGTCGGACAGTGTGCGGATGGTGGAGGCGCTGGTGACAGCCAGCCCGGCGTTCTTCAAGGGTAAGAAAAAAGGAGAGGTCAGAGCTTATTTCCAGGAAGCGTTGGACTTCATCAAGCAAAACCAGAGCCCAGAAACAATTATATCCGCCGTGGTGCATATGGACGAGAAAACGCCCCATATGCACCTTTCTTTTGTCCCGTTGACGGCGGACGGGCGGCTCAGCGCCAAGGAGATCGTCGGCAACAAGAAGAAGCTGACGCAGTGGCAGGACAGGTTTTGGGAGCACATGGTCAAAAAATACCCCGATCTGGAACGCGGCGAGAGCGCCAGCGAAACCGGACGTGACCACATCCCGCCGCGACTGTTCAAGGAGGCTGTCCATCTGAACCGGATGAAGGAGCAGATCATGGCGATTCTGAACGACACCAATCCGTTCAACAAAAAGGCCAAGCTGGACGAGATGGAAGCGCTGCTGGGTAAGTACGTTCCCGGCGCGGAGGCTCTGCGGACGAAGCTCAAGAAGTATGACGCCGCTTATAGGGCGCTGACTGCCGAGAATGCGGCGCTCGAAAAGCGGCTGGGCGCTGCCTCCAAGGAAAGCGTCCTGAAAAAACTGGAAATCAACGAAAAGCTCCGGGAGCTGGACGAGCTGCACCGCATGGTGGACGGCATCCCGTCGGAGATTTTGCAGGCGGCAAAACAGGTGGCCGCGCATAAGCAGCAGGAAAGATGAGGAAACTAAGGGCGTTAAAGGAGGCTGGTTCTATTTGGAGATGAACGTCAGGGACGATCAGAAGCTTGTTGAAATCTGGCTGACGAATGCAGAAAAAATTGACCCCGTCCTGCGGGAGGGGCTGAAGGAAATTTACGCCAAGTATAAGACGAAGAAATACATGGTTGCTGTGTTCGAGTCCGGCAAGGGCGATCTTTATGAGAACACGCGGGATCTGCTGCTCTTCAACCGCCGCCGCAGCGCCGAAAAGGCCGTGCAGCAGGCGAAAAAGCAGCGCGCCGTGGGCATGGAGCGATAAACCTCGGGCGGAAGAGAGAAATCTCTTCCGCCCTTTTCTTTTTTGCCCTTGCAAAGCTTGAAAACATCATGTACAATATTATCTAAAGCAACGTGTTTATCAAAAGATATGTGTGGTTCATGCTTGCCGCCAGAGAAACGGAGGGAAACGCAAATGGAAAATGAAATGATGGAACGCAGTGAAATTCTGCTGTACAGCGATGAAAACGGAAAAGAGTTTGTCAGCGTCGTATTCAAGGACGAGACATTCTGGCTGACGCAGAAGGCGATGGCTGAGCTGTTCGGCTGCACGCCGGATAACATCTCCCTGCACTTGAAGAACATCTTCGCGGAAAGCGAATTGAATCGAGAAGCAGTTACCGAGAAATTCTCGGCAACTGCCGCCGACGGAAAAAACTATCTGACCCAGCACTACAACCTCGATGCCATCATCGCCGTCGGCTACCGTGTGAACTCCAAAAAGGCCACGCGCTTTCGCCAGTGGGCGACGAAGACGCTGAAGGAGTACATCCAGAAGGGCTTTGTACTGAATGACGAACTGATGAAGAACGGCCGCCCGTTCGGGAAAGACTACTTTGACGAACTGCTCGAGCGCATCCGCGAGATCCGTGCCAGCGAGCGCCGGGCCTATCAGAAAATCGCGGATGTCTTCGAGCAGTGCAGCTATGATTACGACAAAAATAGTGAGACGACAAAGGCCTTCTATGCCTTCGTACAAAACAAGCTGCATTACGCCGTCACCGGCAAGACTGCCGCGGAGCTGATTTCCGAGCGGGCGACACTGGACAGTCCCACGATGGGGCTTACCACATGGAAGGGCGCGCCGGATGGAAAGATTCTCAAAAGCGACACACTGGTGGCGAAAAACTACCTGAACGAAAAGGAGCTGTCCCGCCTGAACCGGCTGGTGACCATGTTTATCGACTACGCCGAGCTGATGGCAGAGGACGAGCAGCTGATGAGTATGCAGGATTGGCTGAACGAAACCGATCGATTCCTGACCAACAACCGCCGAAACGTGCTGGACGGCAAGGGTCACATCTCGCGGGAAGCGGCGACCAAAAAGGTCGGCGCAATTTACGATCAATTCCGCAAGAAGCAAGACGCTGAATACATCTCCGAGTTTGACCGGCAGACGGAAAAATATCTCAAGGGTGAATGACCATGATTGAAACATTTGACATTGCGGGCTATGCCCGTATTTCTGTGGATGATGAGCAGGATCAAAAGAACATCTCGATTGAGAACCAGAAGGCCATCATCGAGGACTATGTAAGAACCCACTTCCCCGGCAGCACGCTGACGTTTTTTGAAGACCGCGACCGCTCCGGCTACACGTTTGAGCAGCGCGAGGGCTATCAGGAGATGCGCCGGGGACTCATGTCCCACAAGTACGATATTCTCATCATCAAGGACTTTTCCCGCTTCTCCCGCCGCAACAGCCGCGGGCTTGTGGAGCTGGAAGACCTGCGCGACGCGGGCGTGCGCATCGTCTCCATCGGGGACGGCGTGGACTTCCCCAATGACGACGATTGGCTGAAAATCCAGTTCCAGTTTCTTGTGAACGAGATGCCCGTCACGGACACTTCCCGCAAGGTGCGCAATGTCATCAAGCGGCGGCAGAACGACGGCGAGTGGATCTGCGCCGCACCCTACGGCTATCTCGTGACCGAGGACAAGCAGTTTGAGATCATCCCCACCGAGGCCGAGACAGTCCGCAAGATTTTTGACCTCTACAACAACGCTGGTTGGGGCTACAAGAAAATCGCCAACTACCTCACCGATCAGGGCGTTCCCACGCCGCGCATGTCCGAGCGGATGCGCAAGGAGGCGGCGGGCAAGAAAACGAAACGGGAAGCCAAAAACGCCTGGGCCATCGCCACGGTGCAGGGTATTCTCGACAATGATTTTTATATCGGCACGCTCCGGCAGGGCAAGTACACCCGCGCCAAGATCAACGGCAAGGAGATCAAGCGCAACGACGACGAGCATATTGTCATTGAAAACCATCATCAGGCCATCATCGACTACCGCACCTTCGCCATCACCAGCGCTCTGCGGGAAAAGCGCAGCCGTAATAACTATCGCGGCGTCAAGATCAATGACAACGTGTATTCCGGCTTTTTGCAGTGCGGCGACTGCGGCAGTCCGATGTTTGCCATGAGCCGGAGCGATTTAGCGCCCGCATACACCTGCGGGACGTATCACCGTCGCGGTCTGAAAGGCTGCACGAGCCACCATATCCGCGTTGACCGGCTGGACGAGCTGCTGAAGAGCTATGTGCGCAAGCTGGCGGACAGCTCCTCCGCCATGCTGGCGCAACTCAACGAGGAACTGAAGCGGGAGACCGAGCAGGTGGCGGAAACGGAACAGTCTGCCGACAATCTGGCAGCGGTGCTGGCCGATCTCACCGAGGAGCTGAAGGTCACCAAGCGCCAGCGCATCCGGGAAATCATGAAAAAGCCCGAGCAGGAAGCCTCCATCGAGACGCTGTATGATGAGATGGAAGCCGACCTCCAGAAGAAGATCGACGGCATCCACCACCAGATCGACCTGCTGAGCGATAAGCGCAACACCATCATTCAGGTGAACCGCGTGGCAAAGACCGCCATCGACGTGTTTCGCGACATTCTGGAAAAGGATAAGCTGGAACGAAATGATCTGGAGCTGCTGATTGACAAGATCCTCGTCTATGAAGATCATCTTGAAATTAAGCTCAAAGCCGACATCGACACGCTGCTGCGCTGCGGGACTCTCCCTGCGGAAACGGAGGATGCCGTAAATTTTAAGCAAGGCACGGAAAATATCAAAAACACGCTGATCCAGTCCTCCAAAAACCACGAGGACAAGGTTTTCCGTGTCAGTGTTATCAGTAACGGCGACCCGCTGGAGATCTACACCGATACCGACGGGCAGGTCATTTTTAAAAAGTATTCCCCGATGGGCGAGCTGTCTGAGTTCGCCGTGCAGATCTGCGATGCGCTGCACAAGACCACCGGCGAGATCGCCGCCGTGTGCGACCGCGACACCGTCATCGCCGTGGCTGGCGGCGGCAAGCGGGAGCTGCTCGACCGGCGCGTCAGCCGCGAGCTCGAGGAGCTCATGACCGCGCGCGGACAATATGCGGCCGACAGCTGCACGCTGCCGGTCACCGAGACCGACGAGCGCTACGCCGTGGCCGTGGCCGCGCCCATCCTCTCCGAGGGCGACGTGCTCGGCTGCGTGCTGTTTGCCGCCGCGCGCGGCGGCGCCCCCGCCGGAGAAACCGAGCGTAAGCTCGCGCAGGCGGTCGCCGGCTTTCTCGGCAAGCAGATGGAGAGCTGAAAGCCACCGAAAGCAGAAAAAGACCTCCGGGCGTACCCGGAGGTCTTTCGCTATGCGTGCAGCCATTGCGCGCCCTGTACGCCGCGGGTGCGCCCTGATCCTGAGACGGGATGAACGTGCCGATTGCGGAGAACAATGGTAGATAACGCGGTAAATAGAGATCAGATAAAAGAGAAAAGAATTGATAAAAAAGAGATGGGTCAGATCGCAAATGGACAAAAACAGTGCGTACGCAGCCATCCCAACTGCACTATGGTAGTTGCAGTTTAGCCCAGCGGGGATGAAAAGTCAAGAGAAAATCGCCTGAAATCTGTAAAATCAGGGATTGACAGGAAATTCACGCGCATGGCAAAACTCTGGCAAAGGAAAACCGTTGAACTTCGCGGCGTTCTGATGTAAAATAAAAAGGTACGCAATCCTGCGATACCGCAAGCAAGAGGGAGGTACGGCGCATGACCGTATTGGTGACCGGCGGCATGGGCTACATCGGCAGCCACACGTGCGTGGAGCTGCTCGAGCAGGGCATGGATGTCGTCGTGGTGGACAATCTCGTCAACAGCAGCGCGGAGGCGGGCAGACGGGTCGAGCAGATCACGGGCAAGCCCCTGAAATTCTATCAGCTGGACGTGCGCGACCGCGCCGGACTCGACCGCGTGTTTACCGAGCAGAAGATCGACTGCGTCATCCATTTCGCCGGCCTCAAGGCCGTGGGCGAGTCGGTACATATGCCGCTGGAATATTACGACAACAACCTTGGCTCGACCGTCACGCTCTGCGAGGCGATGCGCGAGCACGGGGTCAAGCAGATCATCTTCTCGTCGTCGGCGACGGTGTACTCCGGCGACAACGAAATGCCGCTCTACGAGACGTCCCGCACCGGCGGCTGCACGAACCCCTACGGCTGGACGAAGTACGTCTGCGAGCAGATCCTGCGCGACTGTGTGGTGGCCGATCCGAGCTGGTCGGTCGTGCTGCTGCGCTACTTTAACCCCATCGGCGCGCACCCGAGCGGACTCATCGGCGAGGATCCGCGCGGCGTGCCGAACAATCTCATGCCCTACATCTCGCAGACGGCCATCGGCCGGCTGGAGTGCCTGAACGTGTTCGGAGACGACTATGACACGCCCGATGGCACCGGCGTGCGTGACTATATCCACGTCATGGATCTCGCGCGCGGTCACGTCTCGGCCATCGCCTACATGGCGGCGCACACGGGCGAGAGCGTCTTTAACCTCGGCACCGGCCGTGGCTACAGCGTGCTCGAGATGGTGCACGCCTTTGAGGCGGCCAACCACGTGCGCGTGCCCTACCGCATCGCGCCGCGCCGCGCGGGCGATCTGCCGACGGTGTACGCCTGCCCGGACAAGAGCGCGCGCGTTCTCGGCTGGCGCGCGGACTATTCGCTTGAGGATATGTGCCGCGACAGCTGGCGCTGGCAGACCTTAAATCCAAACGGCTACGAAACTGCCTGACGGCAACGCTTTCCGGCTCGCTCCGGCGACCCGGGAAAGCCTTGCGCCGCCTGCGGGCGGCGCATTTTTGCGGCCTGAAGTCGGGCCGGTCGTGTGTGTTTTGCACAAGCAAAGTGAAAATATGTGTTGACATAAGATACAAGATATTGTACGATATACCCGCTTTCAATACAAAATAAAGCGGTTTTCCGCACAAGATATTGTGTTTTCGATTACGAGGGGGAGGAATAGAAAGATGAAGATCATCAAGCGAAACGGCGCAGAGGAGAACTTTGACATCTCCAAGATCATCATGGCCGTCACGAAGGCCAATGCCGCTGTTGAAGAGAGCGCGCGCATGACGCCGCGCCAGATCCAGCGCATCGCCGAGAGCGTGGAGCTCGCCTGTCAGGAGCTCGGCCGCAGCGCCGCCGTGGAAGAGATCCAGGACATGGTCGAAAAGCAGATCATGGCGCACGGTGCGTTCGAGGTCGCCAAGGCCTACATCACCTACCGCTACACCCGCAGCCTGGTGCGCCGCGCCAACACGACCGACGACCGCATCCTGAGCCTGATCGAGTGCAACAACGAGGAGGCCAAGCAGGAAAACTCCAACAAGAACCCGATCGTCAACAGCACGCAGCGTGACTATATGGCCGGCGAGGTCAGCCGCGACATCACCAACCGCATCCTGCTGCCCAAGGACATCGTCGAGGCGCACGAGGAGGGCATCATCCACTTCCACGATGCCGACTATTACGCGCAGCATATGCACAACTGCGACCTTGTCAACCTCGAGGATATGCTCCAGAACGGCACGGTCATCACCGGCACGCTCATCGAGCGGCCGCACAGCTTCTCGACCGCGTGCAACATCGCCACGCAGATCATCGCGCAGGTCGCCTCCAACCAGTACGGCGGGCAGTCGATCTCGCTGACGCATCTGGCGCCGTTCGTGCAGGTCAGCCGTGAGCGCATCCGCCGCGAGGTCGCGGCCGAGATGCAGGCCATCGACGCGCATCCGGGCGAGGAGAAGCTGGCCGAGCTCGTCGAAAACCGCGTCCGTGAGGAGATCCGCCGCGGCGTGCAGACGATCCAGTATCAGGTCGTCACGCTGCTGACCACGAACGGTCAGGCGCCGTTCGTGACGGTGTTCATGTACCTCGGCGAGGCGAAAAACGAGCAGGAGCGCCATGACCTCGCCATGATCATCGAGGAGACGCTGCGCCAGCGCTATCAGGGCGTGAAAAATGAGAAGGGCGTCTGGGTCACGCCGGCGTTCCCGAAGCTCATCTACGTGCTCGAGGAGGACAATATCCACGAGGATTCGCCCTACTGGTATCTCACGGAGCTGGCCGCCCGCTGCACCGCCAAGCGCATGGTGCCGGACTACATCTCCGAGAAGAAGATGCTCGAGCTCAAGGTGGACAAAAACGGCGAGGGCCACTGCTACACCTGCATGGGCTGCCGCAGCTTCCTGACGCCGTATGTCGACGAAAACGGCAAGCCGAAGTACTACGGCCGCTTCAATCAGGGCGTCGTGACCATCAACCTGCCGGACGTGGCGCTGTCCTCCGGCGGCAACATGGAGAAATTCTGGCAGATCTTTGACGAGCGGCTGGAGCTGTGCCACCGCGCGCTCATGTGCCGCCACGAGCGGCTCAAGGGCACGCTCTCGGACGCCGCGCCCATCCTGTGGCAGTACGGTGCGCTGGCGCGCCTGAAAAAGGGTGAGCCGATCGACAAGCTCCTCTACGGCGGCTACTCGACCATCTCCCTCGGCTACGCGGGACTGTATGAGTGCGTCAAGTACATGACCGGCAAGTCCCACACCGACCCCTCGGCGACGCCGTTCGCGCTCGAGGTGATGCAGCACATGAACGATGCCTGCAAGCATTGGAAGCAGATGCACAACATCGACTTCAGCCTCTACGGCACGCCGCTGGAGTCCACGACCTACAAGTTCGCCAAGTGCCTGCAGAAGCGCTTCGGCATCATCCCCGGCGTCACAGACAAGGGCTACATCACCAACAGCTACCACATCCACGTGACGGAGAACATCGACGCGTTCAGCAAGCTCGCCTTCGAGTCGAAGTTCCAGGCGCTCTCCCCCGGCGGCGCGATCAGCTACGTCGAGGTGCCGAATATGCAGAACAACATCCCGGCGGTGCTCGAGGTGATGAAGTTCATCTACGACAACATCATGTACGCCGAGCTCAATACCAAGAGCGACTACTGCCAGGTCTGCGGCTTTGACGGCGAGATCGAGATCGTCGAGCACGACGGCAAGCTCATCTGGCGCTGCCCGAACTGCGGCAACACGGATCAGGACAAGATGAACGTCGCCCGCCGCACCTGCGGCTACATCGGCACGCAGTTCTGGAACCAGGGCCGCACGCAGGAGATCAAGGAGCGCGTGCTGCACCTGTAAGGCGGCGCGCGGAGAAAAAAATACCCGGCGGGCGTGTCTGAAGCGGCGCGCCCGCTGTTTGTGAGGAATTGCTATGAATTACGGTCAGATCAAGACCTGCGACATTGCCAACGGCGTCGGCGTGCGCGTGACGCTGTTCGTCTCCGGCTGCACGAACCATTGCTACAATTGCTTCCAGCCGCAGACGTGGGACTTTCATTACGGCCAGCCGTTTGACGCGGCGGCCGAGCAGATCATCTTCAACGAGCTGGAAAAGCCCTTTATCCGCGGCCTGACGCTGCTCGGCGGCGACCCGTTCGAGCCGGAAAATCAGCGCGCGCTCGTGCCGTTTCTGCACCGGGTGCGCGAGCGCTATCCGGATAAGGATATCTGGGCGTTTTCGGGCTTCACGCTCGACAAGGAGCTCACCGTCGACGGCGCGCACCCGCACTGCGAGGTGACCGATGAGATGCTCTCGCTCATCGACATCCTCGTCGACGGGCGCTATGTGGACGCGCAGCGCAACCTCAGCCTGCGCTTTCGCGGCTCGGAAAACCAGCGCATCATCGACATGAACCGCACCCGCGCGGCGGGGCACATCGTACTCTGGGAGGGCATGAACGGATGGAAGTGAAGATCCAGAAGCTGCGCCCCGGCGCCGTCACCCCGCGGCGCGGCAGCGCGGACGCGGCGGGCTATGATCTCTATGCCTGCCCGGCGGACGGGCAGAGCGTCACGATCGCGCCGCACGCGACGGCCATGATCGGCACGGGGCTCGCCCTCGCCATCCCGGCGGGGTATTTTGGCGGCGTGTTCGCGCGCAGCGGCCTTGCGTCCAGGCAGGGGCTGCGCCCGGCAAACTGCGTCGGCGTGATCGACGCGGACTACCGCGGCGAGTGCACCGTCGCGCTGCACAATGACACGGACGCGCCGCGCACCGTCGCCCCCGGCGACCGCATCGCCCAGCTTGTGATCCTGCCGTTTCTCGCGGCGGAATTTTCGGACGCCGACACGCTCGACGAAACTGACCGCGGCGCGGGCGGCTTCGGCAGCACCGGCCGGTAAACAAAACGCAAAAGCCCGATCCCCGGAGCAGCGCTCCGGGGATCGGGCTTTTTTCAGCGGCAGACTTGCTTTATTCAGCGGCAGTCTGCGAACACGGGCGAGAATTCGTCGAGCTTCTCGCACGTGTAGCGCCGGGTGTTGTCCTCGCACACGGGCAGCATCTGCTGCGTGAATGCGGCGCAGCGCGTCCATTCATCGGTGACGGCCTGACTGTGCGCGGTGTTCAGGTCGTAGTGCTGCGCGAGATAGTCGGCGAGGTAGGGCGTGAATTTCTCCGCGCCGAAAATGTTCAGATGCTCGGCGTTGGCGAAATCATTGAGCGGGTCGAGGCCGATGGCGTCCATCTGCGTGTCGAAGTTCGCAAAATCATACCCGTACTCGTGCACGACCGCCTCCAGCTCGGCAAACACGGCGTCATAGTTTTCAATGACGGTGCGGTGCGGGAAGCGGGCAAAGAGCACGTTTTTGATTCCCTGTGCCTTGGCCGTCTCGCAGAAGGTGCGCAGGCTCTGCTCGTTGAAATCGTCGAGCGATTGCTGGCGCACGGGGATCTCATCCGTCTCCGTGAGGAACATGGAGATGGACAGAAACGGCTTGGTGTACGAATAACCCGCGTCGCGCGCCTGCTGCTGCAGGGACAGCGAATTGCGGATGAGGTCCCGCTTTCTCCAGTTGTCGTGGTATTTGAGCAGCGGTACATAGTACGACAGGCGCTTGCCCTGCACGCACTCGTTGATGGCCTGCACCTTGCTGCGTGAGAGCGGCAGCGTGTCGAGCCACTCGCGCGTTGCGGCCTTGCCGAGCTCCTTGCGCTCGTCCTCCGTGTAGAGAAAGCCGTTGACCTCGACCACGTAGACCGTGGGGTCCTGCCGCTTGGCGGCCTCACGCAGCATGGAGGGGTACATGGTCCCCTGTGCGGCCGACACGGCCAGCGGATAGCTCGTAAAGCCCGCGTGCTGCCATGCCAGCGGTGCGCAGTAGTCCGTGAACGTCTCGCTCGCGCCGAGGATCATGACATCGAGCGAGTTTTTCGGCTCCAGATAGAAGCTGCGGATGTACTGCTGCTCGGTGGCGTTGTTGACGGTCAGCAGCCGCGTGAGCGCGCCGTAGACCAGCGCCACGATGAGCAGAAACGCGATCACGCGCAGGACGGTATTTCTTTTTGCGTGTTGTTTTGGATTCATTGATGTTCTCCACATGCTGTGTTAGCGCCACGCGGCAAATTGCGGCGAAAACTCGTTGAGATTCTGCTCCGTGTTCGCAGCGGCCAGCTCCTTGCACAGCGGCAGCGTCTGCGTCACGAAGGCGGCGCAGCGGTCCCACATGGCGGTGAGCTCGGCGCTGTACGTGCCCGTCAGGTCATAATGCGCGGTGAGATACTGCCCGAGCCACGCGGTGAAGATCTCCATGCCGGCGGTGTTGAGGTGGTCGGAGTCGATAAAATCCGCGCAGCGGTCAAGACCGATGGTGTCAAACGCGTCGTGCAGGTCGAGCAGGTCGTAGCCGTATTCGCCCACGACGGCGGCCACGTCGTCAAAGACGCCGGGGTCGGTCGTCTGCGTGCGGTGCGGCGTGCGCAGAAAGAGCGTCTGCACGCCGAGACTCTGCGCCTGCGCGCAGAACGCGCGCAGATACTGTTCGTTCGCCGCGCTGAGCGTCAGCGGCCGGACATCGGGCTCAAAATCCGCGGACAGGGACTTGCACACCGTCTCCACGCCCTTGGTCAGCGAGCAGCCGGTCTCATCCATGATGTGTAGACGCCGCTGCACCGGCACCCATTTCCCCACCTGATACCAGTTGGTGTGGTACTTGGCGATGTTGAAATAAAACGAGGCCTGCAGCTCTCGCGGCACACAGGTGCGGATGGTCTCGAGCCGGTTGCGCGACCAGGGGATGTTGTCGATCCACTTGCGGAGGTTGGCCTCCAGCGTTTCCGGGTTCTCGTCGTTGATGAAGCCGTCGATGTCCACGACGATCAGCTTCGGGTGCTGGCGGTTCACCGCTTCTGTGAGCAGGGAGCCGTAGAGCCGTGCCGGGATGTTCGAGACCGTCAGCGGATAGCTCGTGTAGCCGTACTGCTGCCACGCGAGCGGGGCGCTGTAGCCGGTATAGAGCTGGCTCGCGCCGATGAGCACCACGTCGAGGCTGTCCTCCGGCTCGAGGAAGAAGCCGTGCACGTGGCGCTTGTCCCAGTCGTTATTCGCGACGAGCATCGGGGAGATGAGCCCGATGCCCAGCACGGCAATGAGCACGAAAACGATCGCGCGAACCGCTGTGCGGGATTTGGAGATCGGTCGTTTTGTCATAGCTTAAAACTGCATATACACGAATTCGGATGCCTGCACGCCGGGGCCGTAAACGCCCATGAGCACGACGGCGAAGATGCCGGCGAGCAGCACGGCCCAGCGCAGGGCGAGACACTTCTCGTCGAGGATCTCGCGAATGGTGCGCTGCGAGCGCTCCTGAATGACGGAGGCGGCGAAGATCACGACCGTGCCGCCGAGCAGCACGGCCCAGTCATACCGCGTCAGCGGCAGCGCCTCGAGCACGGCGCCCGGCCGCAGCTGCGACAGGTGCAGGTCGGTCACGGATTTGACCATCATGCCCATCGCGGCGCGAAACCCGTCGGCGATGTCAAAGTAATAGCCGATGAGCACGACCACGAACGTGCGCAGCATGGAAAACACCTGATACCACGCGCTCTTACGCTCAATGTGCAGCGCGGCGACGACCTTGTCCGACACCGGCTGCAGCAGCGTGGACACGAGGATGACCATGCCGTTCCAGAAGCCGAAGGCGACGTACTTCCAGCTCGCCCCGTGCCAGATGCCGATGATAAGAAACGTGATCAGCGAGGCCACGGCCGTCGGCAGGACCTTGCCGATGTGGTTGCCGAGGTGCTGCTTGGCGTGGCGGCCCCAGTTGAGAAACGCCTTCGAGATCGACAGCGGGTAGAACAGGTAGTTGCGCAGCCAGTCGCCGAGCGAGATGTGCCAGCGGTGCCAGTACTCGGTGAGTGTGCGCGAGAAGTACGGGCGGCGGAAGTTTTCGCCCATGGTGATGCCAAACATCTGCGCCACGCCGCGCGAGATGTCGATGCCGCCGGAGAAGTCGGCATAGAGCTGCAGCGCGTACACGAGCGCGGCCAGCAGCACGTACGTGCCGGCGTAGTCGGTGTACGCCCCGGCGACGGTGTGGATCATGCCCACGGCGCGGTCGGCGATGACGAGCTTTTTAAAAAAGCCCCAGAGGATCAGCTGTGCGCCGAAGCGGATGTTGTCAAAGTTATACTTGTGCTCGTCATAGAGCTGGTGCGCCAGCTGGTCGTACACGCCGATCGGGCCCTGAATGATCTGCGGGAAGAAGGACACGAACAGCGCGAGCTTGCCGACGTTGCGCTCGGCGGGCACTTTTTCGCGGTAGACATCGAGCACATAGCCCATGGACTGGAACGTGTAAAACGAGATGCCTAGCGGCAGCAGCAGCCCGATGTGGCCGAGCGAGACCGTCAGCCCCACGGACGCAAAGAGCGCCTCCATGGACTCGGCAAAGAAGTTATAGTATTTGAGCACGGCGAGGATGCCGAAGTTCAGCAGCAGGATGGCGATCATGAGCGCCTTGCGGCGGGACTTGCAGCGCTTTTTGTACGCCTTGCGCTCCTCGCGCTCCCAGTCCTGCTTGTGCGCGGCGACGGTCTGCTCCATGCGCGCGGTCATGGCGTCCATGCCGCGTGCGCCGAAGTAGGTCGTGAGCGTCGTCACGAGGATAAAGCCCATGTAGCGCAGGCACACGAACGCGTAAAACGCGTAGCTGCCGATCAGCAGCACCACCCACTGGAACCGCTTCGGCACGAGGTAGTACAGCACCAGCAGTGCGAGCACCAGCAGGTAAAACGGCAGCGATGTCAGCGTCATGCTTCGTCCTCCGGCGTCCGGCAGGTGTTGAGCACGTCGGTCGCGAACCGGTCGCGCACGAGCGTGAAGTCCCCGCCGCGGCAGAGCGCCACGCGCGGCATGTCACGCGAGAGGAACGCGGCCACGCCCTCCGTCACGGAGTAGGCGCCGCAGCGTCCGAAGGCGATCACGTCGCCCACGCGCAGGGGCGGCAGCTGCGCCTCGCGTACCAGCACGTCCGCGGTCGTGCACAGGCTGCCGCAGAGCATCCACGGCCCGGCGGCGTCCGCACTCTCGCGCAGAAGCGTCAGCGGCGGAGACTGCATGCCCATGAGCTGACCGTCATACTTCACCTGATGCATACCGCCGTCGCACACGGCATAGTTCACGCCGAGGTTGCACTTGGCGTCGGCCACGCCGGTGAGGAACGTGCCGCAGGGGGCGGCGAAAAAGCGCCCCATCTCGATCGTGAGCGGGTACTTTTCGCCGAAGGCGCGGATGTGCTCCGCCGCCGCGTCGAGCAGCGCGCTGTCGCGCGCCTCGGCATCGTCGCGCAGGCACTCGGCGTTCAGCCCCGGACCGTATTCCACGTGCTGCGCCGTGAAGCCGTACTTGTCGTGCAGCATCGTGAGGTATTCGTCCAGATGCGCAAGCTCCTTTGCGATCACGGCGTCCTTGCGCTTTTGCGTGCCGGAAAAATAGTGGATGCCCGCGATCGTCACGTTCGGGAACTCCGCGCGGCGCGCAACGAGCTCCTCCAGCGCGGCGGGGTCCATGCCGAACTGGCTGCCGGCGGTCAGACGCGGCAGCACGCGCACGTGCTTTCCCTGCGCGGCCGCGGCGGCGCAGATGAGATCAAAATGCAGCGAGCTCTCGGCCGTGAGCAGGTCTGCCCCCAGCGCGACGGCGCGCGCGACATCGTCCGCGCCCTTGTTCACGCCGGAGTAGAGGATGCGCTCGGGCGCAATGCCGAGCTTTTCGCAGATCGTCAGCTCGCCCGGGGAGCAGACCTCCACCCAGCGGAACACGTCCGGCAGGCCGCGCAGCAAGAAGGGGTTTGCCTTCATGGAGTAGCAAAGCTGCACGTGAGAGCCGAACGCGGCGCGCACTTTTTCAGCGCGCGCCGTGAAAGCATCCAGATCAAACAGATACAGCGGCGTGCCGTATTTCGCGGCCGCCGTTTTCAGAGCAGTCCTGTCCATCAGTCCTCGTCCTGCAGGCGCTGCACCATGGCCAGCAGACTCTTGGCGGAGTTGAAGTTCTCCGGCACGAGATCCTTTGCGCCGATCTCGATGTCGAACGCGTCGTTGAGCGCCGCGACGAGCGACACGATGTCGAACGATTCGAGAATGTGGTCGTCGATGAGCGCGGTCTCGGTCTCAAAATCCACGTCCGGGCGCAGATCGGTCAGAATGTCCATCAGTTCCTGTTCCATAATAAAATACCTCCTGAAATGTGAGTAATGTAAGCGATTATCGGTGGGCGTCGGCGATGCGCCCGGCCAGCGCGCGCATATCCGTCTTGCCGTTGTCGAGCCGGGGCATGGCCTCCAGCTGCTCGATCTTGCGCGGCACCATAAAGCCCGGCAGGTCGGCGCGCAGCGCCACGGCGATGTCGCGCTTGGTCACGTCCGCGCCGGTGTAAAACAGCCAGATCTGCTCGTGCTCCTGATCGTAGAGCGCGCAGGCCTCCTCCACGCCGGACACCTTCGCCGCGGCGAGGTCGATCTCGCCGAGCTCCACGCGGTGACCGAGGTGCTTGACCTGCCGGTCCTTGCGGCCGTGGAACATGAGGTTGCCGTCGGGCGCGAAGTGCCCGAGGTCGCCGGTCTTGTAGATGCGCTCGTCATACGCGCGGTTGAGCGGGTTTTGCAGGAAGCTCTCGGCGGTCTTTTCGCGGCTGTTGTAGTAGCCGAGCGCGAGGATGGGCCCCTTGACGCAGATCTCGCCGATCTCGCCGTCGGGCACGGCCTCGTTTTGCTCCGAGAGCAGAAACACCTCGTAGTGCGGGTACGGCTTGCCGATCGGCAGCACGTCGGTGTCCTCCACCAGACCGGGCACGACGTAATACGTGCACGAGGCGGTCGCCTCCGTCGGGCCGTACTGGTTGACGAAGCGTGCCTGCGGCAGCGCGAGCTGCCACTGGCGCAGGCAGCTGCACGGCATCACCGAGCCGGAGAAGCACACCTTGCGCAGGTGCTGCGGCACGCTGCACTCGAACGCGCCCAGCGCGGCCGGCACCGTCAGCGCCGAGACGCTCCAGCCCACGGCCGTCACGCCCTTGTCGTTCATGTATTCGAACAGACGCTCCGGCGACATGAAAAGTTCCTTCGGGATGATGGCCGTCGTCGCGCCGAAGCGCAGCGGCAGGTAAATGTCGCGCACAGCGGCGATGTAGTCCAGCGGCGACTGGTTGCCGAGCACGTCCTCGCGCACGATGCCCATCACGCCGGCGTAGTCCTCGATGTAGCACATGAGCGAGTGCTGCGCCGTGATGACGCCCTTGGGCGTACCGGTCGAGCCGGAGGTGAAGATGATGTACAGCGGGTCGAGCTCACGCGCGTGCGCGCGGCAGTCTGCCAGCAGCGCGGCGTCCTCGCAGCCCTCGAGCAGATCCTCCGCGATGAGGATCTCGCCGCCGAATTCCAGCGTCCTGGCCTTGTCGTAAAACGCACGCTGTACGATCATCAGGTCGGTGTCGAGCGTATTTAAAATAGAGTTGAGCCGGTGCACGGGCATCGTCCCGTCCATCGGTGCGTAGCAGCAGCCGGCGTATACCGCGCCGAGAAACACGGCCGGGGTGTGTGCGTTGCGCCCGCTCATCACGGCGATGGGCGCCTTGCGTCCGGCGCGCAGCCTTGCCGCCGCCGTGCCGATGATGCGCGCCTCGCGCCGCACGTCGGCAAAGGTCACCGCGCCGTCCTCGTCAAGAAAGGCGGGCTTGTCCGGACAGGCTGCGGCGGTGACTTCCAGCCAGTCGAGCACGTTTGTATCCATGCGTGCAGCTCCTTCCTGTTATCTATCCATAATCGGCAATTATCCTATCATGTTTCCCCGCTAAAAACAAGCAAAACCGCGACAGTTTTAAGAAAAGGTAAGATTCCCGCGCGCCCGCGCTCCGCACTTGACGCACCCGCAGCCGAAACGTACAATGGGTGTTGGATAACTGTACAGCTTTTTGGACAGAAAAAGGAAAAGCTGTTTGATTTTTACAAAAATATCGCTGGAAGTTTGTGTATAATACCCCTATCGGTGTGCAATAAAACGTGGTATCCTTTTGGTTAGTAAGCGTGACGGCTGAAGTGGGGCGGGAAACTCCGAAGCGTTCCCGCCCCGCCCCGCCGTGCGCGTTTCCGGTTCGGACAGGCTGCGCTTCGGAGGTCTGCCCTCCGGCCGGGATCAACAGGGGGGATGCCCGCGAAGGGAAAGGAAGAACGAAGATGTCAAAACAGGTTCAGAAAGTGTGCAATGCCATCTCCACCGCTGCGGTGGTGCTGGTGGTCATTCTGGCGCTGCTTCTGGTGGGTGTGCGGCTGGTCGGTCTGCGGCCGATGTGCGTCCTGTCCGGCAGCATGGAGCCGACGTATCACACCGGCTCGCTGATCTATGTCAAGCCCTGTGCGCCCGAGGACGTGCAGGTCGGTGACGCGATCACGTTCGTACTCAATGAGGACTTGGATGTCGTCACACACCGCGTGATCTCCATCGATGCGGAAAACGAGCATTTCTACACGCAGGGAGACGCGAACGACGCGCCCGACGGCGCACCTGTCTATTTCAAGAACCTCATCGGCCGCCCGGTGTTCACCATCCCGTATCTGGGCTATGTTTCGCACTGGGTCTCGAACCCGCCGGGGATGTATCTGGCCATTGCGATCGCGATCGTGCTGCTGGTTCTGGCGTTCCTGCCGGATATGCTGCGCAAGGCGGCTGAGGCCGATGCCCGCGATGCGGCGCGCCGAGCAGAGGCAGAAAACGTGGCAGAATGCACAGAAAACGGCGGCGAAAACCGTCAGATTTAAACATTTTCGCGGGAGCATGAAATATTTTCAAATCTCTGTGCATTAACTCAATGAACGCTGACAGCGCACGTTGGACGCTGTTGGGACATGGTAAGTTCGGAACATGATGCTTTTGTAAGGGAGGATAACACGAAATGAAGAAGAAAACTTTGACGATCGCCATCGCGCTCGTGCTTGTTGTGGCGCTGGCGGTCGGCGCGACGTGGGCTTTGCTGACGCATACGACGGACACGGTTACCAACACGTTTGTGGTGGGCAAGCTTATTGACGGCAACACCACGTTCAGTCTCAAGGAGCACGCCATCGATATGCAGGACGCGACTGGCCGGTATGTCTTGAAAACCGGTAATGCCGATAGTGACTACACCACTAGAAATACGTATGGTGCAGTTGTTCCGGGCGTGAACATCCCGAAAGACCCGACCGTGAAGGTCGAAAAGCTTGCCGGTGATGCTTACTTGTATGTTGTCGTTGACAACCAGCTTGGCACAGGCCTTTCCTATACGGTCGACGGCAAGTGGACGAAGCTTGCCGATAGTGGCACCAAGGCGCTGTATGTCTATAACGGCGGCGAAAAGCTGACAGCGAATAGCATCGTTTCACAGGGCGTTCTGGCCAACAACGAGATTGTTGTTGGTGAGACGGTTGCCGATGGCAGCACGACGCTTTCCTTCAACGCCTATCTTGTGCAGGCTGTTGGCACGGGCGACGCAGCTGCTGCGTGGAACGCTGCAGCCCCTGTTGCCGGCTTCATGGCTGTGATGCCCTGACTCCCTCGCAATTTTCCCTGAGCAGATCCCTTGAATATCTTGTACAGAGCGCTGTACATAAGAAAGAAAAGGAGAACGCTACTTATGAAAAAGAAATCCATTCTGATGGCTGCGATCGCAGTCATGCTCGTCGCGGTGCTGGTCGTCGGCGGCACGCTGGCGTACTTCACCGATACGAAGAGTGCGGACAACGTCTTCACGATGGGCAATGTTAAAATTACGCTCGATGAGACGAATATTGCCAATCCCAATGGTGATCGTGTAATCAAAAACGAATACAATGTTTACCCCGGCGCTGTCGTGACCAAGGACCCCATCGTTCACAATACGGGCAAAAATGGCGCATACGTTCGTGCTGTTGTCACCATCGAAAACGGCATGAACTGGCTGGGCCTCTACAACGAGAATGTTTGGACTGCTCCGCAGGAAGCTGCCTTCAACGCTCTCATCAACAACACCCTTGGCGAAGGCGGGGAACTCGTTGACATCGCGTATGACATGTCCGGCCCGGATCATCCCACCAGCGATTTCGTTGCTACCCTGCAATATGACGGCATTTTGGCTTCCGGCGCTGATACTTCGGCTATGTTCAGCCAGATTGCTTTCCCGGCAAAAATCACCGGCAATGACGTGACCACTCGTGTTTCGCAAGATGGGAACTTCCATATCGATGTGGTCGCTCAGGCCATTCAGGCGGACGGCTTCGCTTCTTGGAATGATGCCTTTGCAGCCTTTGATGCTCAGAAGTAATTATCAGAAGTAATTAAAAAGGAGAACGCTACTTATGAAGAAGAAATCCATTCTGATGGCTGCGATCGCAGTCATGCTTGTCGCGGTGCTGGTCGTCGGCGGCACGCTGGCGTACTTCACCGATACGAAGTCTGCAACCAATACGTTCACCATGGGCAATGTCAAGATCGAGCTGCTTGAGTCCCAGTACCATCGTGTCAATGCCGGAAAAAGCAATGACGAGGCCAAGGGTCAGACCGAGCCCCTGAGCGGCGGTTACCTGTGGGCTGCGAATGTGAACATGCAGGGTACTACTGAGAACACCCCCAACTATACGACCTCCGGCGAGACTTGGAGTGGTCAGTATTTCTCGGATGCGCAGATCGAAGCTGACGCTAAGACCTATAAAGACGGATACTTTGCCGAGCACAGCGAGAAAATGGTCCCCGGCTCTAATGTCCGCAAGTGCCCCTATGTCAAGAACACTGGCGCAAGCGACGCGTATGTTCGTGTTCGCGTTCTGATTCCGGTCTCCCTGTTTACTGTCATCGATAACGGCCCGTCTTACTGGACGACGACTGCAATGAACGAGGGTCAGGTCACGTCCGTGGCGGTCGATACGTACAACAACAAGGGAGCAAATGCAGTTGATAAGGTTACGCGTGGTGGCATCGACTACTACGTGTATGACTTCACCTACACCAAGGCTCTGAAGCCGGGTGAGCTGACCTTCTGGAACGCGTGGGGCAACATCGCGATTGATAAGAACGCTACTTCTGAGGAGCTTGCCAATGTTGACTCCTTCAACGTCCTCGTTGAGGCGGACGCCATTCAGGCGGATGGCTTTGCGAATGCAGCCGCTGCTTTCACCGCGTTTGACGGCAAGTAATTCCCCAACATTTTGACCCCAAAGGGGCGGCGAAATCGCCGCCCCCATCGGGGACTCTGGCTCGGCTTCAATCCGGGCGCGGGCGGCGGGACTGCCGCTGTCCGCGCGCAGACTGAAAGAGAGAATCCTGCAAAACAGTCCCGGCGCGCCCATCCGGGCGCGGAAGAGAATTCCTGCGCACAGCGCAGAATAACCCCCGGCAAGGAGAAAGGTGGTTTGTGCATGAAGAAGAAGTGGACCATCGCGACGGTGCTCCTCCTGGCAGTGGCACTGCTGGCGGTCGGTACGTGGGCGTACTTTTCGGCCGTCGGCACGGCGGACAACGTCATCACGATGGGCTCGGTCAAGCTCGCGCTGCACGACGAGGACGGTAACGGCAATCCGTTCACGACCGTGCGCGTCGTGCCCGGCAGCGTCGTGAACAAAGTGGTGTATGTGGAGAATGTTGGCACGGGTGCGTTTTACACCCGCGTGAAGATCACGCCCGAGATCCTCAACGCCGACAGCGAGCGCATGCCGCTCGACCCGAGCGAGCACCTGCTGGTGCTGGATCTGAACGATACCGACTGGATCGCCGGAGCGGACGGGTACTATTATTATAATGGTGCGGTCGATCCGAAGACGGCCACGACGCAGTTGTTCAGCCGCGTCACGTTCAGCACCAAAATGGGCAACGAATACCAGAATTCCACGGTGCACATCTATGTAACGGCGGAGGCCGTGCAGACGGCGAACCTTGAGCAGTACGCCGCCAATGATGTCAGAGATGTATGGAAGCACGTCGGAGCGGTCGAGGCGAGCACCTCGAGCACGCAGATCGGCCCGATCCCGACGCCCTGAGAAAGGAGGACGAAACCATGAAAAAACGCATTCTCTCGCTCGTCCTCTGTGCAGCCCTGCTCCTGAGCCTGTGCCTGTTCATGGGCGCCGGCGTGGTCGGGGATGCGGCTGCGGATATGGCTGAGACCGCAGGAACGGTCGAGGACACGCAGTCGTCTCCGGCGGTGGGGCCGATTCTTCCGCTCGTGGTGACGCGGCCGCAGACGTCTCCTTACCGCGCCGCGCGCGCGCCGTCGCTTGCCGATACCGGTGAGACGCAGGATGATGGTCTGAAGCTGACTAAGACGGTTACGCCGAAAGCCGACGGCGGCTATACGGTGCATCTGGAAGCGTACACGACCGGCACGGTCACGACGAGCACCACAACGAAGCCCTGTGACATTGTCCTTGTGCTCGACCAGTCCGGCTCGATGGCGGACAATTTCAACGGGAATACGGCGAACAAGGAAACGGACACTCGCCAGTACGCAATGAAGCAGGCCGTCAATACTTTCATTGACAATGTGGCAACAAAAGCCAAGGATGAAGGCGTGGAACACCGGATCGCGATCGTTAAGTTTGCGGGAAAATCCACGAACACGGTCGGCGATGATACGTATAAGGAAGACGGAAATCGTTATAATTTTTCTCAGGTCGTGAAAGAACTGACTGCGGTCAATGATGCCAGCGGAGCAAATGCGACCACGCTGAAAACGGCGGTTAACCAGCTGCAGGCTAAGGGCGGCACGCAGACGCAAAACGGCTTGAACCATGCGCAGAGGCTTCTGTCGAGTGTCGATTCCGCGCGCGACAGCAGCAAGGTCGTGATCGTGTTCACGGATGGCATGCCGGGCGATTATGGCTTCGAAGAGAGTGTTGCGACCAGCGCTATTGCAAGCGCAAAGTCGATGAAGGATGCAGGTGTGACCGTGTACACGGTTGGCATTTTCACCGGGGCGAACGTTGACCAGCTGTATGGCAACACCGGGTTCTCAAAAAACTCGAACGGAAGCGTTGGGAGTTATTGGGCCAACAAGAACACAAGCAATGGTATCGATGTTCCGGCAGGGAACCGCTTTTTGAACTATGTGTCCAGCAACTTCAAGGCTGCCTCGGAGATAGGGTTAAAGGTTTATGAAGATGAACACTGGTTCTCCGCCAGTTATTACGGCTGGGAAGTGACGCAAAACTTCACCCGCGACAAAACCGGCTATTATATGACGGCGAGCAACTCGACGGCGTTGAATAACATCTTTACCTCCATCAGCCAGACGATCGGCAGCGCCAATATTGACCTTGGCAGCGAGACGGTCATCAAAGACATCGTGACGCCGTACTTTACGGTGCCGCAAAATGCCGGTGCTATTCGTCTCTTCACTGCAGCCTATAACGGCAGCGCATTTGGGGCTCCGGTCGCAGCCGATCCTTCGGTGACGGCAGCGATCGATCCGGCAACGCGGGCGGTCAATGTGACCGGCTTCGATTTCAACCAGAACTATGTCTCCACAAACGCTAAGGCGGATGGCACGTTCGGAAAGAAACTGATCATCGAGTTTGACGTCTCTGTGGAAGCTGGCTTCCTCGGCGGCAATCAGGTGCCAACGAATGATGGGCAGTCCGGCATCTATGCGAAGGGAACCATGATCAAGGCGTTCGATGTGCCGACGCAGGACGTGGAAGTAAAAAGCATCACGCCGACGGCGGATGACAAGACGATCTACCTTGGCGATTCTGCCAATTTGCAGGAGCTTGTGCACCAGAATGCCACATTTGACGGCACAAATAACGCTTTTGTGAACGTGACCTACACGGTCAAGGATGAAAACGGCGGAACGGTCGGCACGTACACGGTTCCTGCCGGAAGCAGCGGCGGAATATGGGAGTGGAGCGATGCGGCAAGCGGCGGCACCGTCGCCCCGGAGCAGACCACGACCTACACGGTGACGTGCACGGTTTCGCCTACGCAAAGTGGAACGTATGAGAGCGTTTCTAAAGATGCTGCGTTCACCATCACGGTCAACACCTGCAGCCTGACGATCTCCAAGGCCGTCACCGGCGACGGCGCGAACCCGAACCAGACGTTCGTGTTCGATGTCAAGGACAGCACCGGTAAGGTCGTGACCACCATCGTGCTCAAGGCTGGCGGCGAAAAGACCATCACCGGTCTGGCCGTCGGCAAGTACACGGTCACCGAGGATACAAACTGGTCGTGGAGCTACAGCATCGTTGGCGACAACAACAAGACGGCTACGCTCAGCGGCACGACGCCCAGCGCCACGGTCGCTGTCACCAACCATTACGATTCGCACAACTGGCTCACGAGCATTGCCGACGTGATCAACACTTGGATCAGCGGCAGTGCCGCGCAGAAAAACTGAACAGGAGGGATGACATATGAAACGTATCTTTAACGGTTCAGGCGGGAGAAAGACCGCGCTCATCCTCTCCCTGTGCCTGATCTTCGCACTGGCCGTCGGCACGACGTTCGCCCTGCTCAAGGCGAGCACCGCACCCGTGGAGAACACCTTCACGGCGGCCAAATCCGGAACGGACATCGTAGAGAAATTGGATGGCAGCCAGAAAACGAGCATCATCGTCAAAAATACCGGCACGGCCGTGTCCTATGTCCGCGTCAAGCTGGTCATGAACTGGGTGGACGGTGACGGCAATGTCTCTGCCGAGCCGGTGGACATCACGCCGAGCATCACGGGCAACTGGTTCGAGCAGGACGGCATCTACTACTACAAGATGCCGGTCGCGGCAAAGGATTTCACGACCAACCTGCTGAAAACGCCCATCACGCAGGACGCTGCACCCGAGGGTTATCACCTCGAGGTGACGGTGCTGGCCGAGAGCATTCAGGCCGCACCGAGCAAGGCTGTGACAGATAGCTGGGGCGTGCGCGTTGACAGCAACGGCTATCTGACGCAGCCGACCACGACACCATAAGGAGGGCAGCGGTATGAAACACAAAAAGTTTACCATGATCGTCGCCCTCGTGCTGGTGGTCGCGCTGGCTGCGGGGCTGGGCATCTGGGCGACGGGCGAGGAAAAGCTCCCCACCGTCACCTACTATGACGGCAACGACGGCAACAACGCGCGCTTTGTCTTTACCAACACCGGCAAGGGCTCGGCGACGGACCTGTTTGCCAACTTCTCCAACTGCATGCCCGGCGACAGCCTCACGCAGACCATCTGCGTCAAGGCCGACAGCGCCAACGGCGCGCAGGGCGCGAAGGTCTACCTCCGCGCTGAGATCGACGGCGACACCTCCGCCAAGGAGGGCACCGCCATCAAGTACGACGATGTGCTCAGCCACATCCACATGACCGTGTCGCAGGACGGCAAGGTGCTCGCGACCAACAAGAACGCGAGCCTCTTCGACCAGCTCGACGCGGCCGACGGACTTAAGAGCGACGTCCTCGTTGCCGAGGTCTTCCCGAAGGCAGACCCGATCAAGCTGGACGTGACCGTTGAGATCGACCCCGCGATGGGCAACGCCTTCCAGGAAGCGGCCGCGCACATCAAGTTCGTCTTCTCCGCAGAGGACAACGAGCTGCCGCCTCCGCCGCTGGAGCGCGATAACCACGACTCGTACATCGCCGGTTATCCGGACGGTACGGTCGCACCGGGCAGACCGATCACGCGCGCCGAGGTCGCCGCGATCTTCTACCGCATCCTGAGAGATGACGGCCGTGAGGAGATCTGGACCACCAAGTGCTCGTACTCGGATGTCCCGGCTCAGAGCTGGTACACCAGTCAGGTCGCCACGCTCACCAACGGCGGCATCCTCGCCGGCTACAAGGACGGCACATTCCGCCCGCAGCAGTACATCACCCGCGCAGAGTTTGCGACGATCGCGGCGCTGTTCTTCCATGCGCCGGAGGTCGAGGACGATGCCTTCACTGATATCTCCGACAGCTGGGCGCGCGACTACATCAACCGCGCGGCGAAGCTCGGTCTGGTCAGCGGCTATGAGGACGGCACGTTCCGCCCGCAGAACCAGATCACCCGCGCCGAGGTCATGGAGATCATCAACAACGTCCTCTTCCGTACCCCGGACAAGGATCATCTGCTGCCGGACATGATCGTCTGGCCGGACAACAGCAACAAGACGGCGTGGTACTACGCAGCCGTGCAGGAGGCCACCAACGGCCACGAGTACGAGCGCGTGGACAACACCTCGCCCGAGACGTGGACGGAGCTCAGACCGCCGCGCGACTGGGATGCGCTGGAGGCAGAGCTGTCGCAGAAGTATCCCGACCGGTAAGCGCGCTGCGCTGACGGTTGGAAAAATACCATAGCGGACACCCCCTGTGCTGCGCACAGGGGGTGTTGCGTCTGTCAAAAAGTAATACTTTTTGACAAAGGATTTGCGGCCTGACTGCAGCGCACGCGCCGTCCGCCGGAGGCGGACGGCGCGCACGTTTGCAGGCCGAGAAGTATTTTCTTCGCCGCACATGTCGCCGAAGAAAATGATTGGACTTTCTTTGCGCCTGCGGGCGCAAGCTCTATGAGATTCTTTGACAAGCTGCCCCCTGTGCTGCGCACAGGGGGTGTTTTATGCCGACAAAAATATTGCCCTTTTGCCATGAGAGCGGCCGGCTGCGCGCAATATTTGCGCGCGGAGGTAGAATTGTTCACAATTTCTGCGGTATAACTTGCATGCACAAAAAGAGTATTATCAGAATTTGCCGCGTTTCGCCTTGCGGCAGCGCAAAAGCTGCAGAGCAGAAGGCGAATGAGGTTTTTTGGCGGCAGAGGCAGTACAGAAGGAGCAACCATGTTAAAGTTGGGGAAAAAATCTTCGGTCGACCTGCTTTCCGGCGACGAAGGATGGGTGATTTTCAAGTTTTCCGTACCGATCATTCTCTCGTATTTGCTGCAGCAGATCTATACGATCAGCGATGCTGCGATCTGCGGGCAGACGCTCGGCGTTGATGACATTGCGGGCGTGAACGACGTGTTTCCGATCCTGTTCATCTTCCTGCAGTTCGCGGTCGGCTGCACCGCCGGATTTTCGGTCATCACATCCATCGCGGCGGGGCGCGGCGATCAGGCCAGAGTCCGCAGATCCTTTGCGGCGCAGCTTGTTCTCGGCGGTGTCCTGTCGCTCGCGCTGACCGGTGCCGCCGTGCTGACGCTCAAGCCCCTGCTCCGGTTCATCGGCCTGTCCGAGGCAAACCCCGGCGTCTGGAGGGCGGCATATCAGTACTCGCTGGTCATTTTCCTCGGGATCTTCGCGCAGCTCTACTACAATTTGATCTGCTCCGTTTTGCGCAGTCTGGGCGATTCGACCACGCCGCTCATCTTCCTGCTGTTTTCCACCGTGCTGAACATCGGGCTCGACCTGCTGTTCATCCTTGCGTTCCGGCTCGGGGTCATCGGCGCGGCGGCTGCCACCGTGCTGGCACAGGCGGTGAGCGCGCTCCTGTGCCTGATCTACGCCTTCGGCAAATATCCGGAGCTCCACCTCTCCGGACAGGATTTTCGCGCGGAGTTCTCCGTGTATGCGCAGCACCTGAGTCAGGGACTGCCGATGGGACTTCAGTTTTCGGTGCTGGCGATCGGCATCATCGTGATGCAGCGCGCGCTCGTCGGCTTCGACATCGGGCCGGACGGCATCATGGCGGCCGGAAACCCCGCGCAGAACGGCTTCGGCGCCGCCAACAAGCTCAACAACTTCCTGATGTGCCCAATGAATGCGCTCAGCACCGCGATCGTCAGCTTCAACGCGCAGAATCTGGGCGCGGGCAGACAGGACCGGATCCGGCGCGGAACGGTCAAGAGCCTGCTGATCGGGCTCGCCATGTATCTGATCCTCGGCGGCATCGGTATGTTCCTGACGATCCGGGGCGCATACCAGTACCTGTTTATGAGCGCGGACAAGATCACGGCGGCCACGATCCGCTACGGGAACCTGTATCTGTACGTGGATCTGTCCATGTACTTTGCGCTGATGGTCCTGTTTGTCTTCCGCTCCGGCGTGCAGGGCGTGGGGCACGCGGAGTTTACGCTGGTCGCCGGCTGCGCCGAGCTGATCGCGCGCGTTTTGATCTGCGCCTTCCTGCCGAAGCTCGTCAACGGCGGGGCGATCGATTCCTCGGCCTCCGTGGGCGCATACATTGCGCTGTGCTTTGGCGATCCGGGCGCGTGGGTCCTGGCGGTCGTTTCGCTGATCTATCCGGTCACGCGGTATCTGTTCGGCGGCGCGCGCAAAAAGCAAAGCGAGCATGCCGCCTGAAAACCGGCGCAGCTGCGCAGACCGGATGCACAGCTGCCCGCAAGCGCCCGATCCCGTTGACAGGCGCTCCGCGGCTGCGTATAATACAAACGGTGCGTACCTGTCGGCAGTCAGGCAAAAAGCCTGACTGCCGTTTTGATACCGACAGGAACAGGATCGGAGGGACTCTGTGTGAATATTACGGTCTATCTCGGCGCAAATGAAGGCAATGATCCGGCTTTGCGGGAAGCGGTTCAGGAGCTTGGCACATGGATCGGCACAAGCGGAAATGCGCTGGTCTACGGCGGCTCCAGATCCGGGCTGATGGGCGCGATCGCGGACAGCGTTTTGCGCTCCGGCGGAGAGGTGACCGGCGTCGAGCCGCGGTGCTTCATCGAGAGCGAATTCCAGCACGACGGCCTGACCAGGCTGATCGTGACCGAGGACATGGCGGAGCGCAAGCGCAAGATGATCGAGCTCGGCGATGCCTTTATCGCCTTCCCCGGCGGAACGGGGACGCTCGAGGAGATCGCAGAGGTCATGTCCAAGGTGTCTCTGAAGCATCTGGACGCGCCGTGCATCCTCTACAACCTGAACGGTTACTACCGTGCGCTGCAGGCGCTTTTGGAGCAGATGATCGAAAAGGGACTCTCGTCCGAGGAGCGGCAGGAGGGCATTTACTTTGCCGACAACCTCGAGGAGATCCGGCGCATCCTGAGCCCCGCGTGATTTCCGGCCGGACGTCTCCCGGATATGCAAAGATCCCCTCCGTATGCGGAAAAGCATACGGAGGGGATTTGTTTTGTTTGGCTGATGCCGGCTGCTGCGCGCTGGCTCAGCCGAGATACTGCTTGTCGTAGTTATTCTGGATGCAGGAGATGACCTGCGTGATGACGGTGTTGAACGGGGTGGGCACGCCCAGCCGCGCGCCGTAGCGCGCGATCGCGCCGTTGAGCACCGAGATCTCCGTCTGGCGCTGATGCAGCACGGCGTCCTGCGCCATGGACGGGTAGTAGTTGCCGAGGTTTGCGACGATGTTCGGCTCCTCCTTTTCCATCAGCGGCCAGAGGTCGCCGATGCCGAGCGCCTGCGCGACGGCGCAGCCCTCTTTCCAGACGTGCATGACGATGTCGTGCCCGTAGGGGTCGGCAAACGTCTCCTTCACCTTCAGGCGCATGACGGCGCTCACGCCGTTGTAGCCGCTGTTGGCGATGACTTTTTTCCAGATGTACGGGCGCACGTCTTCGTCAAAGCTCGCGTTGCAGCCGCCCGCGCGGAAGCACGCCTCGAGCGCCTTGCCGGCGGCGTTGGCCTTCGGGTTGTTGCGCACGGCGCCGAAGTGCATCTGGATGCCCTTTTCCGGCTTGCTCACGCACACGCCGGGGCCGGCCAGCTCCGTGCCGATCAGGCCGCTGCCGTAGAGGATGCGGTCGGCGTCCACAAACTGCGCGAGCACCTCGTCATTGCCGAGACCGTTTTGCAGCGACACGACCGCCGTCTCCGGCCCGATGCAGGGCATGGTGTCGGCCATGACGTCCTCCGTCTGCGTGGCCTTGACCATGAGGATGACCATATCCATCGTGCCGATGTCGCGCGCGGTCGCGCTCGTGTGAAAGCCCGTGAGTACCTCTTCGCCCTCCGGCGTGCGGAAGACCAGCCCGTCGGCTGCGATCTTATCCATGTGCGCCTTGTATTTGTCGACGAGCCAGAGCTCGGCGCCGCCCTTGCGCAGGTAGGCGGCAAAGACGCTGCCGGCAGCGCCGGAGCCGATCATTGCGATTTTCATGCGGTTGCCTCCTTAGCAAACTGCCGGCCGGTTGTTGCCCGGCCGGCAGCGAAAAAACGGGGTGAACTTACTTCAGGTACTGCTTGTCGTAGTTGCCCTGGATGCAGCGCACGACCTGAGACAGGACCTTGCACACCGGGGTGTCGATTCCCAGCTGCTCGCCGTACTCGGCGATCTTGCCGTTGAGCACGTCGATCTCGGTCTGGCGGTGGTTGAAGAGCATATCCTGGCACATGGACGGATAGTAGTCGGCGATGTTGGTGACGATGTCCTGATGATCGTGGGCGATGAATTCGTCCGCGTCCATCGGCACGCCCTTGGCGGTCGCG
>ERZ1673696.692-NODE-692-length-34286-cov-16.946861_pt1 | contig 34286 bp, 28 predicted proteins | sample MGYA00580226_ERZ1673696 | MGnify/ENA primary metagenome ERZ1673696 (study PRJEB41218, sample SAMN15661743) | gut metagenome | host: Homo sapiens | place: Canada: London | collected 2015-08-20/2019-03-30 | study: EMG produced TPA metagenomics assembly of... | reverse complement strand
CGCACGGTGCAGTGGGTCTGCCAGCCCAGCCAAACGAGGATGAGCGCCGCCAGCAGCACAAAATAGCAGGTCTGGAAATCCGGCAGCGTGTCCCGCAGGGCCGGGTCGGCGTAGGGCGTAGCATAGTCGTACTGCAAAAGGCAAAAGCTTCCGTCAGCCATTTTGACATCGTACTGGTACTGCGTATACCCCAGATTGCCGCTGCCGCCATGGAAGGCGTTGAGGGCGATTTTCAGCTGACGGGCGGTCATGTTGGTCTGCAGCACCGTGCCATCCTGCACCACAGCCCAGCGGCACAGGTCACTGATTTGGTTGGAATCAAATGTTTCTGTGGTCACGGCGGCCACGGTCTCCCGGGCCTCGGAACAGGCCTGGGCGGACGCCACGGCAGGCAGCAGAAAACCGATGTTTATCAGCTGCATAAAAATGACCCACCAGAGTACAAGAATCAACGCGCACCCGCCGCCGCACAGAAGAAGATACCGCAGCAGCACGGTGCGCAGACTGGTCAGCTTTCGTTTTTCCATTGGTAGCCAACGCCCCATATCGTTTGCAGCACCTCCCCTGCCCCGGCCGCGCGCAGCTTGGCGCGGATGTTTTTAATGTGCTGGGTGATGGCGGTGTCATCCGCTGTACCGTCATAACCGAACACAGCTTCGTAAATCTGTTCTTTGGAAAAGGTCTGCCCTGCATGGAGGGCCAGCAGCTCACAGATGGCGTACTCGGATTTTGTCAGGTGCAAAGGCGTGCCGCCAACGCTGGCTTCCTTGGCGGAAAGGTCCAGCGCCACCCCGCCGCGGGTGATCTTATGGGATGGTGTGCGGTTCTGCCGCCGCAGGTGGGCGGCAACCCGGGCACGCAGCTCGGCCACGCGGAACGGCTTGGTCAGGTAATCGTCCGCACCAAGACCGAGACCGGTCAGCACCGACGGCTCATCGGTGCGGGCCGTCAGGAACAGAATCGGCGCGTCCGTCTCGGCGCGAATGCGGCGGCAGACGGCAAAGCCGTCCTCGCCGGGCATCATCACATCCAGCAGGATGCAGTCCGCCCAGCGGCAGAGCGTATCGGTCAGCTGTGTGCCGGAGGTGCGGGTCTCCACCGTATGGCCGTCGCGCTCCAGCGCGGTTTTCAGCAGTGCGCAGAGGTCGTGGTCATCGTCAACTGCCAGAATGTGTGCCATAAGCTCTCCTTACCGCGTAAGCGTGTAGACAAGGCAGGATGCCCCGTAGAGAAGATAAATGTGTGCCGGGTAGAACCAGTAGAACAGCTGCTTGTGGCCGCTGCCGCGCTGGCCGTTGTACAGCGCCATGCCGATAACGGCAAAGACGCCGAGCCACTCATAGTAGACTGTGAACATCTGGGAAAAGGCGAAATCCGGCAGGCTGTGAACCTGCAGATAGACCAGCACAAAATCACACAGGAAGGTCATAGCTGCCCAAACGACCAGCCGCAGGCGCTTGTGGTTATACAGCGCATACAGCACGATGCCCCCGGCCAGAAAAGACCAGCCGCCGTCGGTGATGGATGTCAACAAAGGCAGCGGCGCGGTGATGACCCACGCCAACACGGCAGAGCCGATCGGTGCGTCCTGAATTTTGGGAAAAAGCGTCAGCAGCGCTACGATGCAAATCGGCCAGAGAATCGGCATGGCAGCAGCCAGTGCGCCCCGCACAAACCGGCGCTGGCGCAGCCAGTCAATGCCCTGCCAGATTATGCAGAGCAGCATCAGATCCTGAAAAATGGCATTCAGCGGGTAGAAGCCGTCCCCGCGGCGGAAGGCCCCTGCATAGATCATGAAAAATTCCACCGTGCCCATCGCAGTACCGATGGCCCAGATGCGCAGAAAGTAGCGCCTGCGGTCATGGGTGTGGGCGAAGCCCTCCACGGTGCAGAACAGGAACAGCGGCGCGGACAGCCGCGCCAGCATACTGAACCATTCCGGCACAACACCCGTAAATTCAAAAAAGTAGTGAATGTGATCCATCACCATGAGCACCAGCGCAATGGTTTTGAGCGCCGTGCCGGTCAGGCCGAATTTTTGCTTTGTCATAATAATAACTCCTTTACATTGTCGATGTAAACAGTGTAACAGGGGTTTGTGTAGGAATTATAAGGATTTGAACGTCAGCAGCGATTCAAAGGCGGATTTGCCCTCGCGCTCGCCGTCAAAGTAGAACTGGTTGTCAGCAAGGGCGGCACGGCGCAGGGTGAAGCTCTCGCCGCGGGGTACCTCGCGGTGGTAGCTGATGATGAAATCCGAAATCTGCGCACTGTCCCAGACCTGCCACGGTACGGCGTCGCAGACAATGTCGGCATAGCGGGTGTTGTTGAGGTGGCCGTTCATGTCGCAGCGGGAGTAGGCCGCGGTCTGCGTGCCCAGCGTCTCGCAGTCCTCGGGCGCAACGCGTGGCAGGCGCATCGGCAGCTCAAGGGGCACATCCTCGGCCCACTGGTCGTCAAACTGTTCCGGGTGCTTGCGCAGGATCATACGCTTTTCGGTATCAATGAGTACCCAGCGGCTGTCCATTGTGGCGACCTCTGCCCCGTCGGCATCGTAAAAATGGGTGATGCGCTTGTTGACGGCGCGCTTGCAGCGCTCGGGCTGGGTGACAAGGGTCAGTTCCTCGTCCACACGGGGCAGCCGTGTGACGTGCAGGGCCAGCTTGGCCAGCACATAGGCGGTGTGGGTCTTGCGGTACAGGGCATCGTCCAGCCCTACGGCCTCGGCGTGGGCGGTAGCAACCTGCTGGGCATAGCGCAGCAGCGCCCCCAGTTTGACATGGCCGAGGTGGTCGCCGTCCGTGCGGTAGACGGTAAATTTTTGGGTGTAGGTTATGAGCTTTTCGGGCATAAGGAAGCCCTCCTTGATGGATTTTGAATTGATTCGTCAAGCAGAGTATAGCACAAATGTTGGAAAAATGCAAAGGCGGGAGCTTTGGGGCTGGCCGTAGGGGCTGATGCTTGCATCGGCCCGCGGAGGGGGCAAGAACCCTCCCTACAAATCGAACCGTAAAAGGGTGCAGCGGCAAGGCTGCGGGCCGGGCATGCCCGGCCCCTACGGGGCGGCAAACAAAAAGGCTGCACACGCAAAACGGTGTGCAGCCTGAAACTGTTTAATAGTTATCGCGGGATTTTTTGCGGAGCTTGCGCCAGATATTGAATGCAGAGATAGCGATGGCCAGAAGCAGCAGGGCAAGAACCATCCAGCCGCTGCCGCCATCCTCGTAGCTCTTCATCTCGCTCCACTGGGCATCCATGGCGGCGTTGATGTCGTCGGGCAGAGTCTCAAAGACTTCCGCCTTGTCCAGAACCTCCGCGCCCGGGTAGGCAATTTCGCTGTACTTCAAATCGTCGTCCAGCATCTCCCACACGGCGGTGATGGGGGTGGAATAGCCGATGAAGTCCGCGTTGGCAAGGCCGACGTCCGGCTCACACAGGTAGTTGATGAACATTTCGGCGGCCTCCCGGTGTTTGGCGTTGGCCGGAATGCACATGCTGTCGATGAAGAAGTTGACGCCTTCCTCCGGGTGGACGAAAGCAAGGTCTGGGTTTTCGTCGATCATCGTGATGGCATCGCCCGCATAGTAGGGCGCCATGGCGGCCTCGCCACCCTCCATCTTGTCAAAGACCTCGTCCATAACGTAGGCCTGCACGATGTTCTTCTGGGCCTTCAGCGCATCGGTGATGGCGGTGATCTCGTCAACGGACTGCGGATTCATCGACAGGCCAATCGTCTTGGCTGCAATCGCGTAAGCGTCGCGGGAGTTGTTGAACATCAGCACATTGTTTGTGTACGCAACATCCCACATGTCCGCCCATTTCGTGGGCGGCTCCTCGACCATCGTCGTGTTGTAGATCAGGCCCGTTGTGCCCCACATGTAGGGCACGCTGTACTTGTTGCCGGGGTCGAAGCTGCGGTCCAGATATGTTTCACCGATGCCGGCAAAGTTCGGAATGTTGTCCATGTTCAGCTCGGACAGCATGCCCTCCTTGGCCATCTTGCCCACCATGTAATCCGACGGGAAGATGACATCATAGGATACGCCGCCGGATTTCAGCTTGGCGTAGAGGCTCTCGTTGGAGTCGTAGGTCGTGTAATTGACCTTGATGCCGGTCAGCTCCTCGAATGCGGACAGAACGTTGATGCTCTCGTCAGAACCGTCGGAGATGTACAGGCCGTTGTTGTAGACATTCAGCGTGATATGGTCGTTGGCAAAGCGCTTCCAATCGTAGTCGCCGGAGACGGAAATATCCTCGTTGACCTCGATGTCATCGGCGGCCAGCACCGGCGCGGCGCTCATCATGGTGACAGTCAGTGCAGCCAGCGCTGCAGCGGAAAACTTTTTCAGCTTCATCTTCAGCGCCCCCCTTCGTCCAGCATGGCTTTGCGGATGGCCTTCTGGTTGCGGCGGTAGGCGCGGGAGTCTGCGGCGTTGGAAATCAGGATGATTGCCAGAATGACGCAGAATATGACTGCAGACAGCGCGTTGATCTCGGGGCTGACCTTCTTGCGGGTCATCGAGTAGATGGCGATAGGCAGTGTCTGCATCGTGCCGGAGTTGAAGTAGGAAATCATGAAGTCATCAATAGAGTAGGTCAGGCAGATGAGGAATGCCGACAAAATGGCCGGGGACAGCTGCGGCATGATGACTTTGGTGAAAGCCTGGCGCGGTGTGCAGCCCAGATCCAGCGCTGCATTGTACAGGCTGGGATCGAGCTGGCGCAGCTTGGGGCCTACATTAAAGATAACATACGGGATATTGAAGGTGATGTGCGCAATCAGCAGCGTCGGCCAGCCGAAGATGCCGCTCTCGCCGCCGATGCCGAAGTTCTGCGCCATGACGAAGAGAAGCATCAGTGAGACACCGGTGATGATCTCCGGATTGACGACAGGCACATAGCTGATGTTATTGATGATGAGCTGGCTTTTGCGGGACATCGAGTTGATGCCAAGGGTCGCCAGCGTGCCCAGCACCGTGGCGATAATGCTGGACACCAGCGCCAGCACAAGGCTCAGACCCAGCGCGGACAAAATCATCTCGTTGTGGAACAGGCTTTTGTACCAGCCGAGGGTGAAGCCCGTAAAGTTCGAGCGGGATTTGCTCTCATTGAAGCTGAACGCAATCATGACCGCGATGGGCAGATACATGAAGCAGAACACCAGAATGACGTAGGTGCGCATGAGCAATGCGGAATGTTTTTTTGCCATATCACATCACTCCTTCCATCTCGGACTCGTCAAAGCTCGAAGTGAAGCTCATGCAGAGCAGGACAATGACCATCAGCACCAGGCTCATGGCGGAGCCGAGGTTCAGATTGTAGGAGTTGCCAAGGAACTGCAGCTCGATCAAATCGCCGATCAGCAGGTTGGAGCCGCCGCCCAGCATACGGCTGATAATAAAAGTAGAGACCGCGGGCACAAACACCTGCGTGATGCCGGTGGCAATGCCGGGGCCGGTCAACGGGACGAGCACCCGAAACAGAATATGCCAGACGTTGCAGCCCAGATCCTGCGCGGCCTCAATGATGGAATCATCGATTTTTGTCATGGCCGTGTAGATGGGCAAAATCATAAACGGCAGATAGTTGTACACCATGCCCAGCACAACCGCACCCGAGGTGTTGATCATGTTGAAGGGGCCGAGGCCGAACAAACCGAAGAACTTGTTGATAAGGCCGTTTTTCTCCAGCAGTGTCATCCAGGCGTAGGTGCGCAGCAGGAAGTTCATCCACATGGGCAGCATAATGAGCATCAGCATAATGTGCTGCTTGTTGGCGCGCAGGCGGGAGAGAAAATACCCCACCGGAAACGCCATGACCAGACAGATCACGGTAGAGATCGCGGCCAAAATCAGGCTACGGGCAAACACGCTGGAATACCGCCCGATCTGGGTGAGGTTGTCAAAGGTGAACTGGCCGTCCGCGTTCGTCATGGCGTACCAGATGACGATGAAAAGCGGTACGACTGTGAAAATGGCCATCCAGACCAGATACGGCCCGGCCAGCCAGCGGGAGGATTTGGATTTGAGCATGGATCACACCTCCGAACGCTTCATGATATGAATTTCGTCCGGGCCGATGTTCATGCCGATAAGCTCGCCGGGCTGGCTGGCCTGGGTGGAATGGATGATCCACTCATAGCCTTCCACATCGACGTGCATTTCAAAGTGAACGCCCTTGAAGATGACCTCGCGCACAAGGCCGGTCAGCATACCGACAGAGGGCGGCACGATCTGCACGTCCTCCGGGCGGATGACGACCTGCACAGGCTCGTTGACTTTAAAGCCGCGGTCCACACAGGTGAAATCATGGCCGCCGAAGTTGACAAGAAAGTCCTTGAGCATGACGCCGTCGACAATGTTGGAGTCACCGATAAAGCGGGCGACAAAGGCATTTTTGGGTTCGTTGTAAATATCCTGCGGGGAGCCGATCTGCTGGATCTTACCGCCGGACATAACAACGACGGTATCCGACATGGTCAGGGCTTCCTCCTGATCGTGGGTGACGTAGACGAAGGTGATGTTCATTTCACGCTGCAGGCGCTTCAGCTCAAGCTGCATCTCCTTGCGCAGCTTGAGGTCGAGCGCGCCGAGCGGCTCGTCAAGCAGCAGAACGCGGGGCTGGTTGACCAGGCTGCGGGCAATGGCCACGCGCTGCTGCTGGCCGCCGGACAGCTGGTAGATGCTGCGGCGTTCAAAGCCCTTCAGGCCGACGATCTCGAGCATCTCGAGCACCTTCGGGCGGATCTCATCCTCGGTCATCTTTTTCAGGCGCAGACCGAAGGCGACGTTCTCAAACACGTTCAGGTGCGGGAACAGCGCATACTTCTGGAACACCGTGTTCACAGGCCGCTTGTACGGCGGCATGTTGGCGATGTCCTTGCCATCAAAAAAGACATTGCCCGATTTCGGTGTTACAAAGCCGGCAATCACACGCAGGGTCGTCGTCTTGCCGCAGCCCGAGGGGCCCAGGAAGGTGACAAACTCCTTGTCGTGGATGTCCAGCGAAAGTCCGTCCAGGACCTTCTGCCCATCGAATTCGACAACAATGTCTTTCAGAGATACGATCAGATTTTCATTCATTTTTATTGCATCCCCCTTTGCGGAATTTCCCGTTACAGCACTCTCTTTACGCACCGTTTCTTCCTTGGGTCGGCACAGAGTCCTTGACGAGTCAGCGCCAATTATGCCGCCCCGCAAAGGTTTGTTACACGGCTCCCTGCTGAAGAAGCCGCTGCAAGCAGCACATACAACGCCAATGTGTCAGGGCAGAAAAGATTTGCCCTATAGATGCACACACAAGATACATTATACGGCTTGCAGAATATTTGTCAATAAGAACTTTTTAATAAATTGGTAAAGAAGCGTTCATGATTTTGTAAAAGAAACGGCTTTTTTGAAAATGTGCGATGCAGCAGCCGCCGCAAAAAGCACGGCACTGGGCAAAGCGGCAAAGAGGCCATACAAAAGCCCGAGCGCAGCCTGCCCGGCTGGCTGGGCCAGGCAGGCACATACATACCGACTGGCGGTTTGTATGCAGGCTGAATAATACGGCGGCTGGAACCGCCGTTGAAATGATTGGGTGTATTGCACTACTTTACACGCGGCATTGAAAAAGCTCTATGAAAAAGGCGGCACAACGCGCAGGCGATAGCAGATTTTATAAAGTAAAAACGGCACAGAACGCTGCAGTTTTGCGTTCTGTGCCGTTTGGGCAATACCGCATAATTCTAAGTGCCGATACGGCGAGCGAGGTGCGGCAGCTGCTAAGCCAAAAGCGCAGATAATACTTTGTGTATTATCGAGCATTTTGGCAACGCAGGTGCCGTGCCGCAGCCGCCGGAGCGGTGCTTAAGCCGTAAGGCGGGAATTGCGCGGTGTTGCCTTTGGTTATTTGGCGATGGTCACGCCAGATTCAACCGCTTCGTCATGAGCCACTGGGTCAGTGCCCACAGCAGGGCATCGACAAGGGCAATCAGCGCAAAGACGGCGATGAGTACGATAACGCCCAAGGTATTGTCGGGACCGAAAAACGACGCGGCGCTGAAGCCGGTATTGTTAAGGTACTTATACCCGCGGAACGCGACAAAGACTGCCGCCACAAGGGCTGCCATCTGCCCGATAAAGCCGATGACAAAGTAGGCGGCGATGCTGATGAGAAGCCGCTGCTGGGTAAACTGCGCGGCAAAGGCACAGGCCAGATATGCGTGCAGCAGTGCGCCTGCGATAAGGGCCAGTATAATCAAAAGCATTGCAGACCAGATGGCGACATCCTCGGCAGTGACGCGGCTGAAATCAGATGCAAAGCTGCCGCCACTGACCGTGTCGGTAGTCAGCATGCCGCAAAGTGTAAAAAATACCATGCCGAACAGCGTCCATACCGTGCCGCAGATGACCTTAGCAGCAATGTGCTGCCAAATGGGCACGGGCAGAGCCAGCATCAAGTACCCGCGCTCGCCCAACAGGCGGTAAAACTGCTGAATTTCAATAAAAGCGCAGATGGCGAGCACAACAAGAAGGCTTACGGCAGATGCCAGTGCCAGCAAGGCCATGGCGACCCCGGCCAGCGGCAGCCTGTCGGAGGTGTTCTGGACAAAATGGCTCAGAATATTAGTAAAAATGTTCAGCACAAGCACGCCCGCCGCAATGGGCAGAACAACACGGCCTGTGGATTTGAACTCATAACGTAAAAGCTTCGTCAGCATTTGTAAACCTCCCGGAAGTAAGCGTCCACGCTCTCCCCTGTTTCCTCGCGCAGCTCGTCGACGGCGGCCTGGCGCAGGACCTTGCCGTCCTGTAAAAGAATGACCTCGTCCAGCACCTTCTCAATGTCGCCGATAAGGTGCGTGGACAGCATAAGCGCGGCATCCTCACTGTAGTTGTGCATGATGGTGCTTAAAATGTAGTCGCGGGCGGCGGGGTCCACGCCGCCCAGAGGCTCATCCAGCAGGTAGAGCCTGGCGGCACGGCTCATCGTCAGGCAGAGCTGCATCTTTTCCTGTGTGCCTTTGCTCATGGAATCGATTTTGTCCCGCCCGCCGATATGCAGGTCGGCCAGCATGGCGTTTGCCTTGACTTTGTCAAAATCGGTGAAGAAATCCGCGTACAGACTTACGGCATCGTCGGCGGTGAACTCCGTCGGCAGGGCCATACGGTCCGGCAGATAGCTGGTGACGGCCTTGGTGAAAACGCCGACAGGAACTTTATCAATAATGACACTGCCCGCCGTGGGCTGCAAAAGACCGGCGGAGATTTTCATAAGCGTTGTTTTGCCGCTGCCGTTGGGGCCAAGCAGGCCAACGAGCTTGCCCGGCGTGACGGCAAAGTCCACGCCGTTCAGCGCAGCGGTGCGGCCATAGCGCTTGGTCAGGCCGTGTACCTCATAAATTGCATCCATGGTTTACTCCTTTTTTGGTGCCTGCTGTGCGGTCTCGCGCAACAGGGTCTCGATTTCGGCTTCGGTCAGGCCGAGGGCCTGCATCTGGTGCAGAAACTCCGCCGCCAGTGTGCCGGCGCGCCGACGGCGCAGAGCCAGTAAGGCGGTGTCATCCGCTGTGACGGTGCGCCCGGCGGTGCGCTGCGCCTGCAAAAGGCCGCGGCTTTCCAGCTCCTGCAAAGCGCGCTGCATGGTGTTGGGGTTGACCCCGGCGTCAGCGGCCAGCTCCCGCACGGGCGGAATGCGGCTGCCGGGCGGGAACTCCCCCGCGACGAGGGCAAGCTCCAACTGCTCGACCAGCTGCACATAGACCGGGCGGCCCGCAGTAATGTTCCAGTTCATGGTGTTTTATGCTCCTTTGTATTATTGTGTTAAGAGCTTAATACAATAATACACGCAGGATACAGCTTTGTCAATAGAAAAAACAAAAAAATCCCCCGCCGGGCTGGCGGAGGAAATATTACATGATACAACGTCAGGAAATGTGATCCTCGATCCATGTCAACACGTAGTCGAACACCTCGTCGCGGTTTGTCTCGTTGTGCAGCTCGTGGCGGCCTCCTTCAAAAATCTGGCAGGTCAGATCCCTGACACCGGCGTCACCCAGCATGGCCCAGACCTTGCGCACGCCGCTGCCGTAGTTGCCGACGGGGTCGCAGTCACCGGAAATCAGCAGCACGGGCAGATCCTTGTCAATAGCCTGTGCCCATGCCTTTGTGCTGACGTGGTTGAGCGTCGCGAGCATCTCGCGGTAGGTCGCAGCGGTAAACCGGAAGGTGCACAGCCCGTCGGCGTCGTAGGCTTTCACAACGCTTTTATCGCGGGAAAGCCAGGCGTTGGGCGACTGCGCGTTCTCGATTTTCCTGCAATAGCTGCCGAAGTTCAGCTTGACCATCAGCGGCGAGACATAGCGCGGCCCCTTGACGCGGGCAATCAGCCCGGCCAGCCGCTGGCCGACGACATTCATAAAGCTGGGGCCTGCCGTGCCGGAAATGACCAGCGCCGTGATGCTTTCCGGCCACTTCTCGGCGTACCAGCGCGCGTAAAAGCTGCCCATGCTGTGGCCGTAGAGGATGATGGGCGTATCGGGAAAGCGCTCATGCAGGATACGGTTCATCGTGTGCAGGTCGTTCAGGAGATGGCAACGGCCATTCGGCTCACCGTAGTGGCCGTGCTCCCCTGCTTGGGCGGTGTCACCGTGGCCGAGATGGTCGTTGCCCGCCAGCGCAATGCCGTGGGCAGCGTAGAACTCGGCCATCGATGCATAGCGGCGCACATATTCGCACATGCCGTGGCTGAGCTGAAGGACAGCCCGCACAGGCTGGCCGGGTGTGGTGTAGAGGAATGCGGAGGAGGTGTGCTTTCCGTCCGACGACGGGAAGGCAATGGCTTCGCAGTGGAGGTTGGGCATGATTACAGTTCTCCTTTGATTTTTTTCCAGTATTGTGCGAAAGCCTGCTCGTTTTTATTATCGCCGGGGACATAGTACTGCCGGTCCTTGATGGCGTCGGGCAGGTATTGCTGGGCGGTCCAGTGGTTGGGGTAGTCATGCGGGTAGAGGTAGTGCTGCCCCTTGACCTTGGCGTCGGCGCCGTCGTAATGCTTGTTTTGCAGCTGGCGCGGGATGGGCCCGGTGCGCCCGGCCTGAATGTCCGCAATGGCGGCATTGATGCCGTCGTGGGCGGAGTTGGACTTGGGCGCGGTAGCCACCAGCACCACGGCATCCGCCAGCGGCAGACGGGCCTCCGGCAGACCGACGGCGTTGGCAATGTCAACAGCGGCCTTGACGATGGGGATGATCTGCGGCCAAGCCAGGCCGACATCCTCGCACGCGCAGACCATCAAACGGCGGCAGGCGCTGGGCAGGTCACCGGCTTCCAGCAGACGGCCCAGATAGTGCAGCGCTGCGTCGGGGTCGGAGCCGCGCATCGACTTCTGGTAGGCCGAGACGATGTCATAGTGGTCGTCGCCGAGCTTATCATACCGCATGGCCGTGCGCACAGCGACCTGCTGCACCATGTCCAGTGTGATCGTGCGGCTGCCGTTTTCTACGGGTGCAGCGGTGACGGCAAATTCCAGATTGCCCAGCGCCTTGCGCATATCGCCGCCCGCACTCTGGGCCAGGTATTCCAGCGCGTCGTCGGGAATGAGCACGGGAGACTTGTCCTCAGCCCCGAGGCGCGCAGCGGCGCTGCGCAGCCCGGTGCGGATGTCGTCGGTGGTCAGGGATTTGAACTCAAACACCGTGCAGCGGGACAGAAGCGCGTTATATACATAAAAGTAGGGATTCTCGGTGGTGGAGGCAATCAGGGTGACGGTACCCTGCTCCACACATTCCAGAAGGCTCTGCTGCTGGCGCTTGTTAAAATATTGTATCTCGTCAAGATATAAAAGAATGCCGCCCGACGCGCCGAGTGTGCCGATGTCCGAGAGCACCGATTTGATGTCGCTCGTCGAGGCCGTCGTGCCGTTGAGCTTGTGCAGCTGCATACCGCTGCCCGCTGCAATGATGCTGGCAACGGTGGTTTTGCCGACGCCGGACGGGCCGTAGAAGATCATGTTGGGAATCTTGCCGCTCTCGACAGTGCGGCGGAAAACCTGATTTTTGCCGAGTAGATGCTGCTGGCCGCAGACCTCATCCAGGGTGCGCGGGCGCAGACGCTGTGCCAATGGTTCCATTTTGCATTCCTTTTTTAAGATAAGTTTGAGATAGTGTACCAAAACATCATACTTCTATACTTGATTATAACGGCTCGGCGTGGTAGAATCAAGAGAAAAGGATTGAAACGGAGAAAATGCTGTGACCAAACAAGAACTGGCTGCGATTTGTATTGCGCGCCTGAAGGCAGAATATCCCGATTCCGACTGCACGCTGGATTATGACCATGCGTGGCAGCTGCTTGTGTCGGTGCGGCTGGCGGCCCAGTGCACCGATGCCCGCGTAAACGTGGTGGTGCAGGATCTGTTTGCCAAGTACCCCGGCGTAAAAGAACTGGCTGCAGCGGATCCTGCGGATATTGAGGCCATCGTTAAGCCCTGCGGGCTGGGCCACAGCAAGGCACGGGATATTTCAGCCTGTATGCGGATGCTGCGCGACAGGTACGACTGCCATGTGCCGGATGATTTCAACGCGCTGCTTGCCCTGCCCGGCGTGGGCCGCAAGAGTGCGAATCTGATCATGGGGGACGTATTCGGCAAGCCTGCCATCGTGACGGACACCCACTGCATCCGGCTGTGCAACCGCATCGGGCTGGTGGACAACGTCAAGGAGCCGGCCAAGGTCGAGCGGGAGCTGTGGAAGATCATCCCGCCTGCGGAGGGCAACGGCTTCTGCCACCGGCTGGTGGACCATGGCCGCGCCGTGTGCACAGCCCGCACCAAGCCCTACTGCGACAAATGCTGCCTGGCGGACGTATGCCGGGCACGAAAGGAATTTTTGCATGAATAAAACGACGGAAAACCGTCTGGGCGGTGAGCTGCGCAGCCAGCAGGCAGCCCGGCGCCTGCTGGAGGAGCTGCGCCGCGGACGCTATGCAGACGCCGCCCAGCTGCCCAGCGAGCTGGAGCTGGCCGATGTTCTGGGCGTGAGCCGCACCGTGGTGCGCGATGCCCTGAGCGATCTGGAGCGCGACGGCTATGTGGAGCGTGTGCGCGGCATCGGCACCCTTGTCAACCGCGACGTGGTCCGTGTCGAGAACCGCATGGACCAGAAGCTGGAATTCAACCGCATGATCCGCTCAATTGGCCGCGTGCCCCACAGCGATAACCTGATGGTCACGCGGGAGACTGCCATGCCGGAGCTGGCCGCAAAGCTCGGCCTTGACCCGGAGCGCGAGCACACACTTGTGTTTGTGCGCCGCCGGGTACTGGCCGATGAAACGCCGGTGCTATACTCTACCGATATTCTGCCGCTGGCGCTGTTTGGCGGCAAGTGGCTGGATACGATCGATTTCAGCCGCCCGATCTTTGAGATCGTGGAGCAGCACTGCCATGTGGAGGTCACTGAGACGCTGACGACGCTGCACGCCGTGCAGGGGGTGCCCGGCATCCGCCGCCAGCTGGGGCTGCGCCCGGAGCAGGCGCTTTTGCAGCTGGATGAGATCTGCTATTCCCGCACCTGCAAGCCGGTGCTTTGCTGCCAGACCTGCTATACGGATTTCTTTGACTTTGCGATGGTGCGCAAGCTGATTTGATTTTGAACGGCACAGCGCCGTTTGGAATGAATAGAGTAAACAAAGGGGATTGTGTATGAGACATTTGATCGACCCGGCGGATTTCACGCTGGAAGAAACGCTCAGCCTGATGGACCTTGCAGACCGTATCCATGATGACCCGGCTGCCTATAAAGATGTAGCTGCCCGTAAGCGGCTGGCAACACTGTTCTACGAACCGAGCACCCGTACCCGTCTTTCGTTTGAGGCGGCCATGCTGAACCTGGGCGGTCAGGTGCTGGGCTTCCCCGATGCCGGTGTTTCCAGCGCCTCCAAGGGCGAGACCGTAGCCGATACCATCCGCGTGATCAGCTGTGTGGCAGACATTGCCGCTATGCGCCACCCCAAGGAGGGGGCACCGCTGCGCGCGTCCCGCTACAGCCGCATTCCGGTCATCAACGCCGGTGACGGCGGCCACAGCCACCCCACCCAGACGCTGCTGGACATGATGACGATCCGCCAGCGCAAGGGGCACCTGGATCATCTGACCATCGGCTTCTGCGGCGACCTCAAGTTTGGCCGCACGGTGCACAGCCTGATCAAGAGCCTGTCCCGTCTGCCGGGCATGAAGTTTGTGCTCATCTCACCCGAGGAGCTGCGCGTGCCGGATTACATCATCAGCGAGATCCTCGAGCCTAACAACATCCCCTATGTTGAGACACGCAGCATGGAGGAGGCTCTGCCCGATTTGGACGTCCTCTACATGACCCGCGTCCAGCGTGAGCGGTTCTTTAATGAAGAAGATTACATCCGCCTGAAAAACAGCTATGTCCTGACAAAGGAAAAGCTGGCTCTGGCCCCCGCGGATATGCCGGTGCTGCATCCCCTGCCCCGTGTGAATGAGATCACGCTGGACGTGGATGACGACCCGCGCGCAGCGTACTTTGACCAAGTGCAGAACGGTGTCTATATGCGCATGGCGCTGATCATGACTTTGCTGGGTCTCAAAGACCCCAAGACCGGGGAGGTAGCGTTCAATGTTGAAGGTTGATGAAATCCAGAACGGCGTGGTCATTGACCACATTACCGCAGGCACGGGTCTGGCGCTCTACCACATGATGGAGCTGGAAAAGCTGAACAATGCCAGCGTGGCCCTTTTGCAGAATGTCCGCAGCCAAAAGGACGGAAAAAAGGACATAATAAAGATCGAGGGCGATGTCAGCGAGATGGGCTTTGACGTTCTCGCCTATGTCGACCCAAAAATCTCCATCACCTTTATCCGGGACGGCAGGGTGACGGAGAAGAAACACCCCGAGCAGCCCAAGCGGCTGGTCAATGTCATCAAATGCACGAACCCGCGCTGCATCACTTCCATTGAGGAGGGCTGTGACCACATCTTTGCCCTGACGCAGAGCGGACGCTATCGCTGCATCTACTGCGAGCAGGAGTTCCGCGTAAAACCGTAAACGAGGTAACACTATGGAAAAGCCGAAATTTCACCTGAACCCTAATGAGGAAACCGTCAAAACCATCCGCGAGGGCCTCAAGCGCACGGGCGGCTACTGCCCCTGCCGCTTGCAGCACATTCCGGAGAATATCTGCATCTGCAAGGAGTTCAAGGAGCAGCTGGCCGACCCGGACTACCACGGGGCGTGCCATTGCGGGCTGTATGTGAAGGATTGAGGATTTTTCCCTTTTACAACAATTAAATTATAATAAGCAAAACGAGGTATCTGCCACGAAAAGCAGGTACCTCGTTTTGCTTATGCTACACGCACGCCGCCAGTGTATCCTCGGTCAGGATAATGTGCCCGTCGGCGTCCACATCGGCGGTGTAAACGGTGCCGGGGTGGGCTGTACCGGCAGCGATGCGGTCCGCAAGGGCCTGCTCCACGGCACGACTGACGGTGCGGCGCAGCTCCCGCGCACCGTAGGGCGGCACCTTGTCCCCGGCCAGCACCTTGGCTGCGGCGGGCGTGTGGTGAAGCGTGTAGCCCTGCCGGGCTGCGCGCTGCTCAAGTTCGACAAGCAGCCGGTCTGCGATCCCGGCCAGCTGCTCCGGGCCGAGCGGGTCAAAGAGGACGGTCTCATCCAGACGCCCCATCAGCTCGGGGCGGAAAAACTCCTTAGCCTCCTGGATGGCTTGCTGGCCGCGGCGCTGGGTCTCGGCAGCGGCGGCCCCAAAGCCCAGCGGCGACGTCTGCCCGGACAGACACCGTGCACCCAGATTGGAGGTGAGCAGAATAATCGTGTTGGAAAAATCCGCCCGGCGTCCCTGGGAGTCGGTCAGATTGCCGTCCTCCAAGATCTGCAGCAGCAGGTTCTGGATGTCGCTGTTCGCCTTTTCGATTTCATCAAATAAGACAACACTATACGGGCGGCGGCGCACGGCCTCGGTCAGCTGGCCGCCCTCGTCGTGGCCGACATAGCCCGGCGGCGCGCCGAGCAGCCGGGCGACGGTATGCCGCTCCATATACTCCGACATGTCAAAGCGCAACAGGGCTTTTTCGCTGCCGAACCAGCATTTTGCCAGCGTGCGTGCCAGCTGGGTCTTGCCGACGCCCGTCGGCCCGAGGAACAGCATAGCTCCTATGGGTCGCCCGCTCTCCCGCAGGCCGGTGCGGCTGCGTCGGATGGCAGATGCCACGGCGGCCACGGCCTGCGGCTGGCCGATGACCTCGGCGGCAAGGCGCTGTTCCAGATTGGCAAGACGCTCCCTCTCGGCTTCGCCCACGCGCTCTGCGGGCACGCCGCTGGCCTTGCTGACGACCCTTGCAATATCGGCGGGGGTCAGTGCCCGGCGGTTCCCGCTGGCATCGGCAATGCGGCGGGCCGCGGCGGCTTCGTCCAGCAGGTCAATGGCCTTGTCGGGCAGATACCGCCCGGGCAGGTAACGCACGCTCAGCTCAACCGCGGCGTGGATGGCCTCGGGCGGGATGCTGACACCGTGGTAGCGCTCATACCGCGGCATCAGTCCGGCCAGAATCGTTTCCGCGGCAGCAGGGGTGGGCTCCTCGACCATGACCCTTCCAAAGCGGCGCTCGAGCGCGGAATCCTTCTGGATGGTTTTGCGGTATTCCTCAGGCGTGGTCGCGCCGATGAGCTGAATTTCGCCGCGTGCCAGCATCGGCTTTAAGATGCTGGCGGCGTCAATGGCTCCCTCCGCCGCCCCGGCCCCGGCAATGAGGTGGATTTCATCGATAAACAAAATCGTTGAGCGGTCACGGTACAGTTCTTCCAACAGGTTCTTGAACCGCTCCTCAAAGTCGCCGCGGTATTTGGTGCCCGCGACCATCGACGCCATGTCCAGCGCCAGCACCCGCTTGCCGCGCAGTGCCGGGGTGATCTGCCCCGTGGCAATCCGCTGCGCCAGTGCCTCCGCCAGCGCAGACTTGCCGACACCCGGCTCACCCAGGAGGCAGGGATTGTTTTTCTGGCGGCGGCAGAGAATTTCAATCATGCGATCCAGCTCGGCATCACGGCAGAGCACCGGGTCGAGCCGCCCCTCCTGTGCGAGGCGAGTCAGATCGCGGCCATATTTATCGCTGGGGCGGCCTGTGCGGGAGGCAGCCATCCGCGGCTGTGCGGGCAGCACAAGCTGACCGGAAAGCTGGCGGCATTCCCGCGCGGCCTGCGGCAGCTCGATGCCCAGAGCCGCCAGCCACCGGCTGGCCGTGCAGGACGAATCCTCGAGGATGGCGCAGAGCAGGTGCTCGTTCTCCGCCCTGGCGGCACTGGCCGCGTGCGCACCCAGCACGGCAAACTCCATGGCCTTGCTCAGCTCGGGGGCAAGGTCCCGGCTGTGCAGGCGGCGCGGACGGCCCGCCGCGTGGGCGACGGTATGCTCGGCCAGGGCGGTGGATGTCACCCGCTTGCGGCGCAGAAAATCCGCCGCTGTCCCCTGTGCTGTCTGCACCAGCGCCAGCAGCAAATGGCCGGTATCCGCCTGGCTGCACCCCTGCTGCCCCGCCAGCACCAGCGCCGTGTGCACGGTGCGTGCCGCCGTGAAGGAAAAACCTTTATATCTGTAGACCCAGAACATCTGCAAATCCTCCTCTGAAAAGTACCCATTGAAAGTATAGACGCCGGGCCAATAAATAATCATCGAAATCTGGGGGATTCTGCAAGACAAATTGAGAAAACCGTGGTATAATAAGCTGATTGTTTTTATTTTTACGTATGAGGTGGTTTTCAATGCACAAATTGATGCGCTACATCAAGGGCTATGAGAAGCAAGCCCTGTTAGCGCCGCTTTTCAAGATGCTGGAAGCCTGTTTTGAATTGTTTGTGCCGCTGGTAATTGCCAGCATCATCGACACGGGCATCAAAAATGAGGATGCAGCCTTCATCTGGACGCGCTGCGGCCTGCTGGTCCTGCTGGCTGCTATCGGCTTGGCCAGCAGCCTGACGGCACAGTGGTTCTCCGCAAAGGCGGCGCTGGGCTTTGGCACGGCATTGCGCAAGGACCTGTTCCGCCATATTGGCACGCTGAGCTACAGCGAGCTGGACGGCATCGGCACCCCGACGCTTGTCACCCGCATGACGAGCGACATCAATCAGGTACAGAACGGCGTCAACCTGACGCTGCGTCTGCTGCTGCGCTCGCCGTTCATCGTGATCGGCGCGCTTATTATGGCGTTCTCCATCAGTCCGAAGCTGACGCTGCTTTTCATCGGTGTTACGATCACGGTGTCGCTTATTATATGGGCCATCATGCGCGTGACCGTGCCCATCTACCATGAGGCTCAGAACGGCTTGGACCGTGTGACGCTGCTGACGCGCGAAAACTACGTCGGCGCGCGCGTGGTGCGCGCCTTTGCCCGCCAGGCGGACGAGCTGGCCGCCTTTGTGGAGACAAATGACCATTTGAAAAAGCTACAATTTGCGGCAGGCCGTATTTCGGCGCTGATGAACCCGCTGACCTATCTCGTCGTCAATCTGGCCGTTGTGGCGCTGCTGCTGCGCGGCGGTGTGGAGGTCGATGCCGGTAAGCTGACGCAGGGCGAAGTCATTGCCCTTATCAACTATATGAGCCAGATTCTGCTGAGCCTGCTGCGTCTGGCGGATCTGGTCGTTTCGATCACCCGCGCATTGGCCAGCGGCATGCGCGTCAATGAGATTCTGAACACCCACACGACGATGCAGGATCCCGGCACGGCAGAGTTGGCGGTGAACGACGCTGCCGAGGCGGCTAAGTTTGAACACGTCACCTTCACCTACAAGGATGCCGGAGCACCGAGCCTGACGGACATCACGTTCACGGCCAGGCCCGGTGAGACCATCGGCGTCATCGGCGGTACGGGCAGCGGCAAATCAACGCTGATCGACCTGGTCTGCCGCTTCTACGATGCCGACAACGGCGGCGTTGCGCTGTTCGGCCATGATGTAAAGCAGTACAGCTTTGCACAGCTGCGCAGGCTGGTGGGCGTCGTGCCCCAGCAGGCCGTTCTGTTTACAGGTACGATCCGCGACAATATGCAGTGGGCCGCCCCCGGCGCTTCCGACGAGGAAATCTGGCAAGCGCTGGAGATAGCCCAGGCGGCGGAGTTTGTCCGCGGCAAACCCGGCATGCTGGATGCACCGGTGGAGACCGCGGGCCGCAACTTCTCCGGCGGCCAGCGCCAGCGCCTGACGATTGCCCGCGCGCTGGTACCAAAGCCGAAGATCCTGATTCTGGATGACAGTGCCTCGGCGCTGGATTTTGCAACGGACGCAGCCCTGCGCAAGGCAATCAAAGAGGAAACGCACGGCATGACCGTGTTTATCGTCTCCCAGCGCGCGGCCAGCGTGCAGCGCGCCGACCACATTCTGGTGCTGGATGACGGTAAGCTGGTTGGCGACGCGCCCCATGCCGAGCTGCTGCGCAGCTGCGAGGTCTATAAGGAAATCTGCCTGAGCCAGTTGAGCAAGGAGGAGGTGGCAAAGACGCTATGAGCAAGACAAAGCAAAAGCTGGACCAGAATACGATCCATCGCGTCCTGAAGCTGATCCGCCCCTACACCGGCATGGTCATCCTGACGCTGACCCTTGCGCTGATCACAGTGGTCACGACTCTGCTGGCCCCGGTACTGTCCGGCAAGGCCGTGGATATGATCCTGGGACCCGGTCAGGTTGATTTTGCAGGCCTTGGCAAAATTGCGATAGCAACGGCTGCCACGATTGCCTGCACAGCGCTGGCCCAGTGGCTGATGAATGTCGTCAATAACCGCATTACCTTTCAGGTCGTGCGTGATATGCGTGTTCGTGCGTTTGGCCAGCTGGAGATTCTGCCGCTCAAATATATGGATGCCCACCGCCCCGGCGATGCTATCAGCCGCATTACCACCGACGTGGAGCAGTTCAGCGACGGTCTGCTGATGGGCTTTACCCATCTGTTCACCGGCTTGCTGACGATTTTGGGCACGCTGGGAGTCATGCTGTTCATCGACTGGCGCATTGCGCTGGTCGTTGTGGCGTTGACGCCGCTGTCGATTTTCGTCGCACGGTTTATTGCCACCCACACCTATTCTATGTTCAAGGTGCAGAGCGAGACCCGCGCCGAAATGACGAGTCTGGTCGAAGAACTGGTCGGCAACGAGCATCTTGTCCGCGCGTTCGGCTATGAGCGCCGCGCCGAGGAACGCTTCGATAAGATCAACCTCGATTTGCAGAAGTGCGGCGTCAAGGCGACGTTCTTCTCCTCTACCACGAACCCCTGCACCCGCTTTGTGAATGCGCTGGTCTACGCCGCCGTCGGCGTGTTGGGTGCGTTCGTCGCCATTGCCGGCGGCATCACGGTGGGCCAGCTGTCGGTCTTTCTGAACTACGCCAACCAGTACACGAAGCCGTTCAATGACATTTCGGACGTTATGACCGAACTGCAGAACGCGCTGGCTTGTGCGCAGCGCGTGTTTGACCTAATCGACGAGACACCCATCGTGCCCGATGGCCCGGATGCTGTTGCCCTGCCCCACGGCGCGGGCAGCGTGGAGTTTGACCACGTCAGGTTCCGCTATGTGGACGATGTGCCGCTGATCGAGGATATGAACCTGAAAGTTGTGCCGGGTCAGCGCATTGCACTGGTCGGCCCCACGGGCTGCGGCAAGACGACACTGGTCAATCTGCTGATGAGGTTTTATGAGATCAACGGCGGTACGCTGCGCGTCGACGGGTATTCCATCGACAATGTGACCCGCGACAGCCTGCGCGGCAACCTGGGCATGGTGCTGCAGGAGACCTGGTTGAAGGCCGGTACGGTTGCGGAGAATATCGCCTACGGCAAGCCGGATGCGACCCGCGAGGAGATCATCGCCGCGGCCAAGAAGGCGCACGCCCATAGCTTTATCTGCCGCCTACCCAACGGGTACGATACGCAGGTAGCCGAGGACGGCGGCAACATCAGCCAGGGCCAGCGGCAGCTGCTCTGCATTGCCCGTGTCATGCTGCGACGCCCGCCGATTTTGATTCTGGATGAGGCAACGTCCAGCATCGACACCCGTACCGAGGTGCTGGTGCAGGATGCCTTTGAGGAACTGATGAAGGGCCGCACGAGCTTTATCGTGGCCCATCGCCTGTCTACCATCAAGAACGCTGACCAGATCCTGGTCATGAAGGCCGGCAACATCATTGAGCGCGGAACCCACGAAGAACTGCTGGCGCAGGGCGGCTTCTACAAGCAGCTGTACGAGAGCCAGTTCGCCAAGGCATAAAACCATACACCGGGAAAGAAATAGGAGGATGTATTATGAGTCACATTACCATTCCGGAAGGATACCAAAGCCTTCTGGGTTTGTATGACACCCAGAAGGCCATCGGCCTCATCAAGACAATCTTTCAGGAGAAGCTCTGCATGGCGCTGCACCTCAAGCGCGTCACGGCTCCCCTGTTTGTCATGCAGGGCAGCGGCCTGAACGATGACCTAAACGGCGTCGAGCGCCCTGTTTCGTTCGATGTGCCCAGCCTGAACGAGCAGGCAGAGGTCGTCCACAGTCTGGCTAAGTGGAAGCGCTACGCCCTGTACAAGTACGGCTTCCGCCCCGGTCAGGGCATTGTGACCGATATGAACGCCGTCCGCCGCGACGAGGAGCTGGACAACCTGCACAGCATCTACGTGGACCAGTGGGACTGGGAGCGCGTTATCACTGCCGACCAGCGCACGCTGGAATTTCTGCAGGAGACCGTGCGGGACATCGTGGACGCTGTCTGTGCAACGTCTGACGAGCTGCGCTGGAAGTTCCCCGAGCTGAAAAACAACATCCACCTGGGCCGCGAGGTGGCATTTATCACGACGCAGGAGCTCGAGGACAGGTACCCGGACTTCACGCCTAAGCAGCGCGAGAATGCCTTTGCCAAAGAGCATGGAACCGTCTGCATCATGCAGATCGGCGGCAGGCTCAAGAGCGGCCAGCCCCACGACGGGCGCGCGCCCGACTATGATGACTGGACGCTGAACTGCGACATCCTGTTCTGGCACAAGCCGCTGGACTGCGCACTGGAGCTGTCCAGTATGGGTATCCGCGTTGACGCCGACGCCCTGCGCCGCCAGCTGGACGCCGCAGGCTGCCCGCAGCGTGCGGAGCTGCCCTTCCACAAACTGCTGCTGGATGGCACCCTGCCCCTGACAATGGGCGGCGGCATTGGCCAGAGCCGCCTGTGTATGCTGCTGCTGGGCAAGGCCCATGTCGGCGAGGTACAGGTCAGCCTGTGGGATGACGCTACGGTACAGGCATGCAGGAATTCGGGCGTGGAGCTGCTGTAACCCTTGACAAACCCCTGCCGGTTGTGATATTATATTAGAGTTCCCGCTAGTATAGCACAATTGGCAGTGCAGCTGATTTGTAATCAGCAGGTTGCAGGTTCGATTCCTGTTACTAGCTCCACTTAAAAAAGCGCGTTGCAAAGTGAATCCACTTTGCAACGCGCTTTTTCTTGCTTTTGTATGTCTTTTTGCGTCCTAAACAGTAAAAAACAGGTAGTAAACAAGTCGTAAACGCAGTAGAATCGCATAACGCGGAGTCAGGGTTGAACTAAGGAATACTGCTGTACATAAAGCTGATGGATTGTTCTTGAGGAATATTTAGAGAAGATTTTCCTTATTGCACCCTACTCTATATACTCCTAAAAAACGCCCGGTAGGCGTGATGCTTACCGGGCGTTTTGCTTTGCTGTTTTAAGTGTTTGCCAGTGCCGTCTGCAGAGCGCAGTAATTCTCCAGTGTCAGCTGCTCGGGGCGGGAACGCTCATCAAGACCGGCGGCCTGCAGGGCGGAGATGACCTGCGCCTTGGGCAGGTGCAGGCCATTGGCGATGGCGTTGGCGGCGGTCTTGCGGCGCTGGGAGAAGGCGGCGCGAATCAGCGCGAAGAAGGCGGCTTCGTCGTCGTTCGGCACGGTTACGGCGGGCTTCTCCCTCACATCCAGGCGGATGACGGCGCTTGTCACCTTGGGGGCGGGGTAAAAGCTGCCGGGTTGGACGCTGAACAACAGCTTCGGCTCGGCGTAATAGGCCACGGCGTAGCTGATTGCACCCGCATCCCGCGTGCCGGGGGCGGCGCAGAGGCGCTGTGCGGCCTCCTTCTGCACCATTACGGTAATGTTCCGGATAGGCAGCTTTTCCTCCAGCAGACGCATCAGAATCGGGCTGGTGATGTAGTACGGCAGGTTGGCACAGACGGCGACGGGCTTTCCGCCGAACTCCTCGGCCAGCAGAGCCTTCAGATCGACCTTCAGCACGTCGTTCAGGATGAGCTTGAAGTTGTCGTAGTCGGCCATCGTCTCTTCCAGCAGCGGCGGCAGACGCTTGTCGACCTCGATGGAGACGACATTGTCCGCGCGCTTGCAAAGCTGCTCGGTCAGCACACCGATGCCGGGGCCGACCTCAAGTACGCCCCAGCCGGGGCCGATACCGGCGGCCTCCGCAATGCGGGGGCAGATGCCGGGGTTGATGATGAAATTCTGGCCGAAGCCCTTGGACAGGGCAAAGTCATACCGTGCGCAGAGGTCACGGATGGTGGACAGGTCAGTCAATGTGGGCACGGTGGACGTCCTTTCCGAGTCAATAAAAATCAGTTCTGCCCGGCCAGTGCCGTGGCCGCGTTGACGGCCTTGCTGATCTGCGGGTCAGTATCAAGTGTGTAATCGTAGTAGGCGTTCTGCTCGTCGACGGAGAGCGCGGCGTCAATGTCGGGGCGCAGGCCCTCCTCATTCCAGGTCTGATCCTCGTTATCGAGCAGCAGACCTACCGTGATGTAAGCGGCGGAGCCGTCGGAGAAGCTCTGGGCGTCGCTCAGAACGACGCCCTTACCCGCAGTTTTGGTGCCGACGAGCGTCGCACCGGCCATCTTGCGCAGGGCATTGGCGAACAGCTCGGCGCTGCCCGCGGTGGAGCCGTTGACAAGGCAGACAATCGGAACGTTGATCTCGGTCTCATCGGACATGCGCAGCACGGTCACATTGCCGTCCCTGTCCTGCTGCTTGGCGATCTCACCGGAGGGCACACAGTAATCCGCGGCCACAAGGGCGGCGTTCAGGTTCTCGCCGGTGTTGTCGCGCAGGTCAAAGACAAGGCTGTTCGCTCCCTGCTGCAGCAACTCATCCACAGCAGCCTTGAACTCGCTGGCCGTGCCGGAGGTGAAGGCGTCAATGCGGATGTACCCGCAGGTGTCCGCGACCATCTGATGGGTGTAGATGGAGGGGGTTTTGTAGTTGGAGTGGACAAGATTCAGCTGCTGCTCCTGGCGGTCCGGCGTCAGGTAGGTGATCGTGGTGGTCGTACCCTCCTCACCCAGCAGCTTGGAGGTCAGGCGCGCGGTGGAGGTGATGTTGCGCGTCGACTCATCGTTGATAGCGGTGATGAAGCCGCCGACCTGCATCCCGGCCTCTGCGGCGGGCGAGTTGTCATACAGGCGGATGATGCGGGCGTAGCCGGAGGATGTGTCATTGACGACAGCGACGCCGATGCCGGTCAGTGTGCCCTTCTCCACAGACTGCTTCTCGCTGTATTCCTTGGCGGTGTAGTAGACGGCGTACTTGTCGTTGATGCCGTTCATGTAGCCCGCAGCCAAGCGGTCATTCAAGGTGTCCTCGTCGATGGTGAAATACTCCCCTGCGCGGACAAAACGATCAATTTCGGACAGCTTGTTGTACTGGCGCTCCTTGTTTTTGACGCTGGACACTGTGGTGTTGAACATCTTCATGGACACGACCATGGTCAGCGAGAAGGTGACGGCCATTGCAATGATGGCAATGGTGGCCGCCACGCCAAGACTGATTTTTTTGCTCATGGGTCTGATGGCTCCTTACTGTGTTTGCGTTATGCCCCGTAGGCTAGTGAGAAAAATACCGTAGAGAAAAGGCTGAGTATCATCAGAACGGCGACTACAAGGCAGAAAATACGCACGGAGGTTTTGTGCTTCTGCGGCTTCATACGGATTCCCCTTTCGTTATGAGAGGTAGTTCATGACATTGACCAGGACGTTGTTGACCTTCATTTCCAGGTGCAGATGGTTGCCTGTGGAGTTGCCGGTGGAGCCGACATAACCAAGGACCTTGCCCTTTTCCACGGGCTGGCCCACGCTGACAACGGGCGCGCTGTTCATGTGGGCGTACAGCGTCGAATAAGTATTGCCGTTGTCATCCTTGCCGTGGTAGACCTGCACGTAGTAGCCCCAGCTCCAGTGGTAGGCCGCAGCAGTGACGACACCGCCGGAAACGGCGTAGATTTCGGTGCCGCCCGGTGCGGCGTAATCGGTGCCGCGGTGGCCGTTGCCGCCGAAGTAGCAGGAGACGTACTTATAGGTGGCCAGCGGGCGGCCAAAGTCAAGCGAGCACTGGATGGACGCATTGCCGTAAGCCTGGTTGGCGGCGTTCAGCGCGGCGTCCAGCTCGGCAGCGGCCTTATCCACGGCCTTGTTGGCTTCGATCAGGGCCGCCTTGTTGGCCTCAATCTCGGCATCCGCTGCGGAAATGTTGGCGTCGGTCTGGGAGATATTCTGGGCAAGCTCATTCGTCTTGCCGTCCAGCGCGGTCTTTTGGGTCTCCAGATCGGCCTGCGTGGCCTCCAGGTCCGCCTTGGCCTGCTCCAGCTCGGCGCGCTGCTGCTCCAGTTCGGCGTGCTCATTTTCAAGCTGTTGGCAGGTGTCCTCGTCCTTATTAACGATCTGATCCAATGTGGTGGCAAAGGTCAGCAGCTGGTACAGGTTGGTGGCACTGGACAACAGTGCGATGGAGCCGCCGTCATTCAGACGCTGCATCGCACGCATACGATCTTTAAAGTCCGCCCAGCGCTGGTCGTATTCGGCCTGCTTCTGGTCGACCTCCTGCTGCTTCCGGTCAATCTCGTCCTGCTTGTTGACGATTTCCTCATCCAAAGAGCCGATCTGCTCGGACAGGTTGCTGATCTGGCTTAAAATCAGTGCCTTCTGCTGCTCAAGCTGCGTTTTGAGAGCCTCAGCGTCGGCCTTGTTGCTCTGCGCGTCCTTGAGCTGCTGGTTGACCTTTTCCTGCTCAGTCTGCAGTTCCTGCAGCCTCTGGCGCAGGGCGCTGACGCTGGAGGAGGCGGCCAGCGGCGTCATGACGGTGGAAAGCGTCATGCTCATGGCGACAGCCGCGCTCAGCAGAAGCGAAATCAGCTTTTTGCCGTGTTTTACATGCTTCATGGTCTTATACGTTCCCTTTATCCCCTAATATACATTCAGATGCTTGCGGATGCTGGTGGCGGTGCCGAGGCCGCAGAGCACGAAGCCCAGCAGCACAAAGCCGCCGACGATGTAGTACCAGACGCTTTCCAGCGGGACAAGCGTGCCGCCGAACATCTGCGAGAGGTTGGACGGATTCTCGGCATACCAGCGGCAGAGTGCATAGTACGCGCCGCAGACGATGCCGGACGCAATGCCAGCCGAAATCAGGCCGGAGGTGACGCCCTCGACAAAGAACGGAAAGCGGATGAAGCCGTTGGTCGCGCCGACGAGCTTCATAATGCCGATCTCCTTGCGGCGGTTAAAGACGGTGATTTTGATCGTGTTGTTGATGACGACGATGGAGACGATGGCCAGCACCGCGACCAGGCCGTAGCAGGCGTAGTTGATGACCTTCTGCAGGGACGTGAAGGTATCCGCCATAGCCAGCGGGGCCTTGACGCTGTAAACGCCGTCGATCTGCATGAGCTGGGCGGAGACTTCCTCAATGTTGTCGGGGTCGTCCACGGTCACGCGGTAGTTGGGAGTGAACGGGTTGTCATTGGCAAAGACCTGCTGCAGGTTTGTGTAATCCTTCAGCATATCGCTGTAGGTTGCCAGAACGTCCTCCGGCGACATATAGGTCACGCTCACAACGTGGGGCGTGCTGCGGATGGCCGCGTCGGCGGCGGCAATCTGCTCGTCGGTGGCGACCTCGCTCTCGCCGGTGCCGCCCATGTAGACGACGGTCTCGTTCTGGTTGCCGATGTATTCGACCATGTGGTCAATGTTGATGCCCAGCAGCGAGGCTGCGCCGATCAGCAGCATGCAGACGGTCAGCACGCCCATGGAGGCAAAGGTCATCAGCCGGTTGGCGCGCAGGTTGTGCAGGCCCTGGCCGACTAAGTAGATAAAACTGGAAAAACGCATGGTGTCCCCTCTTACTTACAAATCAGTCCTCGTCGTACTCGTAGTCGTCCTCTTCGCGCTCGGCCATGGCGGCAGCGTAGCGGCGCGCGGCAGCAGGGTCAGCGGTATCGGAGGCTACCATGCCGTTGGCCAGCGTGATGACGCGGTTGCCGTACTTGCGGGCCAGCTTGTGGACGAGCTCGTGCTCATGGGTGACGACGACGACGGTGATGTTGACCTTGTTGATGGCCTCAAACAGCTGCATGATGTCCATCGACATTTCGGGGTCGATGTTGCCGGTGGGCTCGTCCGCGATAATGAGCTTGGGGCCGTGGGCCAGCGCGCGGGCAACGGCCACACGCTGCTGCTCGCCGCCGGAGAGCTCATCCGGCAGGCGGTCCATTTTGTCCTCCAGACCGACAAGGGAGAGTGCAAACGGTACGCGGTCCTTGATCTTTTTGGTCGAGATGTTCGTCACGCGCATGGCGAAGGCGACATTCTCATAGACGGTCATGGTGGGGATCAGGCGGAAGTCCTGGAACACAACGCCCATCTGGCGGCGCAGGTAGGGCACCTTGCGGCGCTTGATGCGCGTTAAATCCTGCCCATTGATAAAGACCTTGCCCTCGGTGGGCTTCTCCTCCATCTGGATGAGCTTTAAAAACGTGGATTTGCCCGCGCCGGAATGGCCGAGGATAAAGACGAACTCGCCCTCGTCAATATGGATGTTGATGTCCTCCAGCGCGACGTTCTCATCGTTGTGGGTCTCGTAGGTTTTATATACATGTTCAAAATCGATCATTCGGGGTTCTCCTGCCGTGGTGTGGCTTTGCTGTTATGGTTACAGTCATACATATAATAGAATACCATGTCAGACCTCTGCGGTCAAGGTGCTTTGCGGCTGCAAAAAGCAGGAAAATGGCGCTGCCTTGCGGTGCAGCGCCATTTGTGAAAGTTTTTTTAAAATCAATATTTGGCCGGGTTGGCGGACAGATATTTCTTGACCATCAGCGCCACCTTAAAGACGATGGCATCATCGAAGTTGCGCAGGTCAAGGCCGGTCAGCTTGCGGATCTTCTCAAGGCGGTAGACCAGCGTGTTGCGGTGAACGAACAGACCGCGGCTCGTCTCAGAGACGTTCAGGTTGTTCTCAAAGAAGCGCTGGATCGTGAACAGCGTCTCGGCATCGAGGGAGTCGATGCTCTCCTGCTTGAACACCTCGCGCAGGAATGCCTCGCAGAGCGTCGTAGGCAGCTGGTAGATCAGGCGCGCAATGCCCAGATGGTCATAGCTGATGACCTGACGCTCGGTGTCAAACACCTTGCCGACCTCCATGGCAATCTGGGCTTCCTTAAAGCTGGAGGCCAGGTCCTTGATGTTGCCGATGGGCGTACCGATGCCGACGACGGCCTTGATGTAATGGTCGCCCTGCAGCGTATCGACGATAGAGGCAGCCAGCTTTTCCATATCGCGGGTGTTGTTGTCGGGCTTGATCTCCTTGACCAGGACGGTGTCGGTCTCGCTGATGTTAAAGACGAAGTCCTTCTGTTTGTCCGGGAAAAGACCGCTGACGACGTCGTAGGCGGAAATATCATTGCCGGAGGTCACGCGGATCAGCAGTACGACGCGCTGCACGTCGGAGACAAAGTGCAGCTCCCGCGCCTTGGCGTAGATGTCGCCGGGCAGGATGTTGTCGAGCACGACGTTTTTGATGAAGTTCGTCTTGTCGAATTTTTCGTCGTGGTACTGCTTGATGCTCTGCAGGCTGATGGAGAGCATGGCGGCGAACTGCTCGGCGGTAGTGTCAGTGCCCTCGACAAAGACGGCGTAGTCATTGTGCTTGGCGTTGGAGAATTGATGGTAGGCATACCCATCGCGCACGAAAGCATCCCCGGCCGTCTGGCGGACAGCGGCCACGCCCTCGCGCACCTCACCGATCTGCCCCAGCTCAGAGCAGGAAATGACGGTGCCGGTCTCATCAATCACGCCGACGACACGATCCACTGCGTCCTTCATCTGGTAGACCACGTTCTGGAATACCCTGTTTGCCATAATATGTGACTCCCCTTTTAGCTGTTATTTAGACAGTCTGCACCGGTGTGCAGTGCGGGCTATGCGTGTTTGGCAAAATTGCCGTTTGGTAATCTGCCCGAAAACCAAAACATCATAATGTATATTTTACACAATCCGCTTGGCTTTTGCAACATATTTTCACGAAAATCGAAAGATTTTCTTGTACATTTTTTAAATCAGCACAAAAAATGTACCTGCCGGTGTTTTCCCGGCAGGTACAACGTCCGTCATTTTGACGATTTTTCCTCTTTTGTATGGTTCATGGCACCGGTGCCGCCCTCGACGACGCCGCGGCGCTGGAATACATAGGTGATGCTGCGGAAGAAAATCTTTACATCATTCCAGAACGTCACATGGGCGGCGTACTCACCGTCGTAGCGGGCTTTGACGTCAATCGGCAGCTCGTCGCGCCCGTTGACCTGCGCTAAGCCGGTCAGGCCCGGGCGGATGTCGTTGGCGCGGACCTTGTCGCGCGCCTCGATCAGGTCATACTGGTTGTACAGTGCGGGGCGCGGGCCGATGACGCTCATCTGCCCTGCCAGTATGTTGTAGATCTGCGGCAGCTCGTCCAGGCTCGTCTTGCGCAGAAAGGCACCGCTCCCGGTAATGTAGCTGTCCGCATCTTTCAAAAGGTGCGTGGGAACGTCGTGCGGGGTGTCGCCGCGCATCGTGCGGAACTTCAGGATGTTAAAGTGCGTTTTGCCCTTGCCGATGCGGCGCTGCTTGAAAAAGACCGGTCCCGGGGAATCGAGCTTGATCCACAGCGCGACCAGCCCCATCGGAATTGCAAGAATGATCGTGGCTGCCAGCGAAAGGATAATGTCCAGCAGGCGCTTGCCGTAACGCTCGTACATAAATCAGCCCTCCTCGGCGGGATGCTCTGTCTCCCGGAGCTTCTGTGCAATCTCCTCCTGGGAGAAAAGCGCGGTGTTGCCGGTGGCGGCCACAACGGTGTGGTCGGCGCGCACGCGGCGGTTGGGGTGGTAGGTCGGGACCATCTCCTGCAGAACGTCGACGACCTCGTCGCTGTTGTGCCTGGCAGAGTCCTTGAGCCGCTGCAGGTCGGTGTAGAATTTTTCCAGATCGATCTGCATGGGCGGCGCGATGAAGATTTTGTTGTGGGCGGTTTTGGCCATCTTGTCCTGCTCGGAGTCCATGAGCAGTTCCTCGTACAGCTTTTCGCCGGGGCGCAGACCAGTGACCTTGACCTGCATATTTACGCCCGGCTCGTAGCCGTAGAAGCGTATCAGGCGGTTGGCCAGATCCATGATCTTGACCGGCTCACCCATGTCCAGCACGTAGATGCTGCCGCCCTTCGCCAGACCGCCGGCCTGCAGAACGAGCTGCGCAGCCTCGGTGATGGTCATAAAGTAGCGGACAATATCGGGATGCGTGATAGTCACAGGGCCGCCGCGCTTGATCTGCTCCTCAAACAGCGGGATGACGCTGCCGTGGCTGCCCAGCACGTTGCCGAAGCGCACCGCAACGCAGGTCATCGACGTGGCCTGGGAGAAGGTCTGGATCAGCATCTCGCACAGACGCTTGGTGCAGCCCATGACGTTCGTCGGGTTGACAGCCTTGTCTGTAGAGAGCTGGACGAACCGCTCCACGCCGTGCTCGGCGGCGGAGGTCAGCAGGTTCTTGGTGCCAAAGACGTTGTTCTTGACGGCCTCGGCGGGGCTGATCTCCATCAGCGGCACATGCTTGTGCGCCGCCGCGTGAAAGACGACGGACGGATGATAGGTGTCGAACACATCGTCCAGACGTGCTTTATCGCGGATGGAGCCGATGAGGGTGATAACAGGAGCTTCGGGACCGTACTTGTTTTTCAGCTCGGTTTCCAGCTCATAGGCGCAGTTCTCGTAGATGTCAAAAATCAGCAGACGGCGGGGCTGGTAGCGCATGATCTGACGGCAAAGCTCGCTGCCGATGGAGCCGCCGCCGCCTGTGACGAGAACGATCTTGTCATGCAGGTACTCGGAAATCTGGGCATTGTTCAGCTGGATCTCGTCGCGGGAGAGGAAGTCCGCCGTGTTCAGCTCACGGAAGCCCGCCGCCACAGGATTGCCGTTCTCGTCAACAGCCTGCGGGTCACTGATCATCCGCACACGGCAGTGGGTGGAGTTGCAGAGGTTGATGATCTCGCTCAAACGGTCACCCTTGACCGTCGTGATGGCGATGACGATCTCGAGAATATGATATTTGCGCACCAGCTCCGGTATGTCGGAGATCGTGCCGCGCACCGGTACGCCCTGCACGCGCAGGCCCTTTTTGGTCAGGTCGTCGTCAACGATGCAGACCGGGTTGCCGAAGCTCTGGTTTTTCGTCTTACAGAGGTTGACGGCCCACGCACCGGCGTTGCCGGCGCCGACAATGAGCAATGGCGTGTTGTCCTCCGGCTTGTTGGCCTTGGCGTTGCGCATCGTCAGGACCAGCCGCCACAGGAACCGCACGCCCGCTATGGCCGCCGTGTTGAATACCGCGCCGAAGATCAGCACCGCGCCGGAGATCGGGCGGCTGTGGTAGATCAGATCGAACAGCATGATGATGCCCGTCGCCAGCCCGGAAAGGCAAGTTAGGCGTGCAAGGTCGCGCATACCGGCGTACTCCCACATGATCTCATACAGTCCGCCGAACCAGAACACGATCATATAAATGGGCAGGACGTATAAGAGCATCGGGGCCATGGCGCGCAGTATCTCCACGCGGCGGTAGGCGTCGCCGCTGTCAAAGCGCAGCATGACGGCCAGCCAGTAGCAAAGTACAATGAGCCCGCAGTCCAGCAGCATCAGTGCGATGCGGCGCGGAAGCCCTTTTATCAGTTGTTTTGAAACCTGTTGCATCGATTCCATCCTTACTATACGTTCTTCTATCTGAAAACGGGCGCAATACGGCCCGGCAAAATTGTCATATAGGCTATTATAACACAAAAAGGCCCCATTTGTCCTACTTTTGGGCAGACAAATGGGGTTAATATTGTATAAAAATCGTGGTAAATTTTTGGTAAAACGGACGAAAGCAATTTACTCGACGGTCACGCTCTTGGCCAGATTGCGCGGCTTATCGACATCCAATCCCTTGGCGCAGCTGACGTAGTAGGCCAGCAGCTGCAGCGGAATGACCGACAGGCTCGTGGCAAAGTGCGGGTCGGTCTTGGGCACGTAGACCGTGAAGCCAGCAGTGTCCTCGATGCTGTAATTTCCGTAGGTGGTCAGGCCCATCAGGAAGGCACCGCGGCTCTTGACCTCGACCATGTTGGAAACGCTCTTTTCAAACAGGTCCGGCTGGGTCAGGATGCCGACGACCAGCGTTCCATTCTCGACCAGAGAAATCGGGCCGTGCTTCATCTCGCCCGCGGCGAACGCCTCGGAGTGGATGTAGCTGATCTCCTTAAATTTCAAACTGCCCTCGAGCGCGACGGCGTAGTCGAGGCCGCGGCCAATGAAGAAGGCGTCCTTGGCATTTGCGTACTTGCTGGCAAACCACTGGATACGCTCCTTGTCGGCCAGGGTCTTTTCGATCTTCTCGGGCAGAGCCTCCAGCTCGGTGACGAGGTGCTCATACTGGCCGTCCGCCAGCGTGCCGCGCACACGGGCAAACTCGGTAGCCAGCAGGTAGCAGGCCGCCAGCTGGGTGCTGTAGGCTTTGGTGGTGGCGACGGAGATTTCCGGGCCGGCCCAGGTGTACATTGTGGCGTCGGCCTCACGGGCAATGCTGGAGCCGACGACGTTCACAATGCCGATGGTGCGCACACCGCGCTCCTTGCACAGGCGCAGGGCGGCCAGCGTGTCGGCGGTCTCACCGCTCTGGCTGATGACCATAGCGAGTGCGTCCTTTTCGAGCACGGGATTGCGGTAACGAAACTCGCTGGCGACCTCGACCTCGACGGGGATGCGTGCCAGGCTCTCAAACACATAGCGCGCGGCCATGCCGACATGGTAGGCGGAGCCGCAGCCGATGATGTAGAGACGATGGATATTCCTGATAGCCTCCTCGTCAAGGGCCAGCTCGGACAGGTCGATCTGGCCGTCCTTGAGGCGCGGGGAGATCGTATCGCGGACAGCGGCGGGCTGCTCGTAGATCTCCTTCATCATGAAGTGCTCGTAGCCGCCCTTCTCCGCGGCCTCGGCGTCCCACTCAATGGTGGTGGACTCGCGGGTGATGGGCTCCTTGTCGATGTTGAAGAACTCGATGGAGTCGGGGGTCAGGCGGGCAATCTCGAGATTGTCAATGTAGTAGACCGTGCGGGTGTACTTGAGCAGCGCGGGAACGTCGGAGGCGATGATGGCACCGTCCTCGCACTTGCCGACGATGAGCGGGCTGTCCTTGCGCACTGCGTAGATGACGCCGGGCTCGTCGGCAAAGAGCACGCCCAGCGCGTAGGAGCCGCGGACATGCAGCATCATGCGGGTGATGGCGTCCAGTGCGTTGCCTGCGGACTCGCCCATGTAATAGTAGTCAAGCAGCTGGGCAACGACCTCGGTGTCGGTCTGGGAGACGAAGCTGAAGCCCTTGTTGATCAGACGCTCCTTGATCTCCTGATAGTTTTCAATGATTCCGTTGTGTACGACGGCAATCTTCTGGTCACGGGAATAATGCGGGTGTGCGTTTACGACGGACGGCTCGCCATGGGTCGCCCAGCGGGTATGGCCGATGCCGCAGCTGCCGGGCACGGCGCTGCCGCCGTCGGTCATCTCGCTCAGGACTTTTAGGCGGCCCTTGGCCTTGACGACCTCGATCTTGCCGGCGGCGTTCTGCACCGCCATACCGGCAGAGTCATAGCCGCGGTATTCCAGCTTGGCCAGACCGTCCAGCAGAATGGGGGCGGCCTGTGCCGCGCCGGTAAAGCCTACGATTCCACACATAACAGGTATCCTCCCTTTGTTACAGCGTTGAAACTATACTTTCCATTTTATTGGATTAGAGCAAAATACTTTTACAGTATATGCCATTTGGGTACAAATGTCTATAGCTTTACGCAGACTTTGTACAGATGTGCGCGGTATAAAGACAAAGCGGGCAGCCGTCAAGGGCTACGGCTGCCCGCTGCGCGCATTCTCCCTTTCC
>ERZ1673696.690-NODE-690-length-34423-cov-13.481669_pt1 | contig 34423 bp, 25 predicted proteins | sample MGYA00580226_ERZ1673696 | MGnify/ENA primary metagenome ERZ1673696 (study PRJEB41218, sample SAMN15661743) | gut metagenome | host: Homo sapiens | place: Canada: London | collected 2015-08-20/2019-03-30 | study: EMG produced TPA metagenomics assembly of... | reverse complement strand
GCATAGCTTCCGAGGCTTCATATCCGCTTCGGGTGCTATGCTTATTTTGTACCAACCAAAGAGAACATCCCCGGCAGCGCAAAAATTGCGCCGCCATAGACAAAGATAGGGCATCCAGCGAAAATGCTAACTTTCTGATAACAGTCCGGTTTTCTGGTAGCTTTGTCCCCTTGATTACGGTATTGTTCGTTGCGAAAGGGGCTGATACCATGCCAAAAAGACGAGCGAACGGGGAAGGGAACATCCGCAAACGAAAGGACGGTCGATGGGAGGGCCGGTACACAGTCGGTCACGACCCGGAAACTGGCAAGGCCATCATCAAAAACGTCCTTGGCAAGACGCAGACAGAAGTCAAGGAGAAACTCAAGAAAGCCATCGAGGAAAACGTGGGCATCGACTACGGACGGGCCAAGACCTACACGGTGGGGAGTTGGCTGGAGGTCTGGATGGAAAACTACGCAAAAATCAAGCTGCGCCCATCGACCTTCAAAACCTCGCAAGGCTTTCTGAAAAACCACATCAAGCCGCAAATTGGCGGCGTCCCACTGGCAGATCTCACTTCTCTGGACTTACAGCGGTTCTACAAGCACCTGTTGGACGGCGGGCGAGTAGACCGCATCGAAGCGAAAAAGAAGCCAAAAGGACTGGCACCGAAAACCGTCCGCAACATCCACCAGATGATCGGCTCGGCGTACAATCTCGCCATGGAGCAGAAGTTGGTAACCCGCAATCCGACACAGGGCTGCGCATTGCCGAAAGTCGAACACAAGGAAATGAAGACCCTGACCGCCGACCAACTCAGCGCCTTCTTCCAAGAGGCCAGAGACAGCGGCGTGTACGAGCTCTACTACCTCGACCTCGCCACCGGACTTCGGCGCGGCGAACTGTTGGGACTGAAATGGACGGACGTTGACCTCGACCGTGGCGTGCTGAAAATTCAGAGAGCCATCTCACGGCAAAACGGCAAAGTGGTCGAGGCACCGTTGAAAACGAAAAACGCCTACCGCACACTGCCGCTGTCGGCGGATGCGATAAGCGTACTGAAAATGCAAAAGTGCAAGGTGGGTAACAGCGAATGGGTGTTCCCGTCACCAACAGGAGGCCCCATGTCCCCGGACAGCGTGTTGCATATGCTCCAGCGGGTGCTGAAACGGGCGGGGCTGCCACGGATACGCTTTCATGACCTGCGCCACACCTTCGCGACCATGGCCCTGCAAAACGGCGTGGACGTCAAGACCGTCAGCAGTATGCTCGGTCACTACTCGGCGGGCTTCACACTGGACACCTACGCCCACGTCACCACCGACGCCCAACTCAAAGCCGCCCAGACCATGGGCAATATCCTATCCCGTGCGGTATAGACCTTTCCGCTACCCGCTCCCGTTGGGGTCAGCGTTTGGGTCAGAAAAAAGCAACACCCGAAAATAGCAACTTATGAAAAGCAAAAGTCCTCGAAATCAGACGATTTCAAGGACTTTTAGAAAGACTGCCCAAAATGGATGAAAATTACTATTCCTTTTTTGACGCCTTTGTGATATTATAATCACAGTTAGTTTTTTGTCGCAATTTCTTCGCCTTCGGCCGGGGCAGCTTCGCTATTGAGCAGCGCGTCCATCAGCATTCCCAGCAGAATGATTACAAATCCGATCAGAACCGTCGGCTGCGGGTATTCCTTTAAGAACAGAGCCACCCAGACCGGCCCGAGGATCATCTCCCACAGCGCAATGACCGAGGCCTTTTGCGCCGAGACCTTCTGGATGCCGTAATTATAGAAGGCATAGCCCGCGCCGTTCTGCACCACGCCCAGCACCAGCATGATGACCCAGTCCAGCCCGGTCATGACGCTCATCTTGCCCACGGTGCCCGGCACAAAGAGAAAGATGGCTGCGCCTGCAAACAGATTTCCCACGGCGCTGAGACCAACGGGGTTTTTCCCTGCCACTTTTTTTGAGCTGATCGTCATCAGGGCGAAGAACACGCCTTCGGTCAGGGCAATCAGGTTTCCCTTCTGGCTTGCGGCGTCCGAGCCGGAGCACATAAAGAATACCACGCCGATGAAGATCACCAGCACCGGCAGGAAGCTCTTGAACCGGAAGCGGTGGGTGCGCAGCAGGCCAACAAGGAAGAGCCAGATGGTTGCCGTGTACTGCATCCCGATGGCTACCGGAGCCGAGGTTGCGCCCAGAGCCAGAATGATGCTCATGCAAAGGCCTGTGTAGGAAACGACATAAACCAGCGTCCATCCATTCCACGAAAGCTGCTTTGGCCGGATCGTCGCCGCCAGCGCAATGCCGGCGATGACGGAGCGCAGCGCGCAGATGAGAACGGGGTCCAGCGATAGATATTTGACCAGTGGAGAGTTAAGGCTCCAGAAGGCGGCGCCGAGAAAGACAAGGAAGCCGCCGGAGAGTGTGATCTTTTTCATAGTATCATCCTTTCCGATAAAACGATCAATCATAGTCAAGATTAGATTATAATCGTGATTATATTGAGATATATTTCTCCTGTCAACCTTATTTTTGAAATTTTCAGATGAAAGGACGGGTAATCCGATGGATTTGGAAAACAAAGCACTGGATTATGACCTGACGCTGAAGCGAAAGCGGATCATGATTTACTTCATTGAGGCAACGGAAAAACTGCTCCGCCGGGATGGAATCGAGAATTTGACCATTCGCGGAATTGCGACGGAGGCGGGCTACAACAGTGCAACGATTTATAATTACTTCAACGACCTGGATCAGCTGATCATGTTTGGTTCGCTGTGCTACCTGCGGGACTATGTTGCCGAGCTGGAGGCCAAGCTGAAGCCGGATATGCGGGCGATCGAACAGTATCGCACCGTTTACCACTGCTTCAATAAGCACGCGCTGGACGATCCTGAAATCTACCACCATATCTTTTTTGGAAAGTATCGGGACCAGCTGTCCTCCGTTCTGGATCTCTATTACCATGTGCTCTTTCCCAACGAGCTGGATCACCTGAGCAAGGAAATGCAGAATATGCTGGTGCAGGGGAGCATGACCGAGCGAGACAAGGCGATGATAGAGCGCATGGTGGAGGAGAAGGATCTCCGGGCGGATAAAGCGCAGATCACATCCGATCTGGTCGTTGCGCTTCACCAGAACTTCCTGTATGAAGCCTCTTTGAAGCGTCAGGGCTACGACCGCGCGGCGCACGAGGAAGAGTTCAACAGGGAATTTGAATACCTATTGGCGGCGGGACGCTGAACCAAGGGGAAATATATCGACAAAAAACGTGGGGAACTGCACAAAGGTTCCCCGCGTTTTTTGTTTATTTTACAGAATGGGGCAATATAAAATAAAAAACAGTTGACTTTTCGCCAAACAGAAAACATAATCATGATTACAATATAATCCGGATGACGACAGGGACGACTACGAATAGGAGACGTTGCTATGAATGCAGAACAGGAGCGTCTGTTGCAAGAACCGGTATTCCGCCATTTTCACACCTTGTGTCAGATTCCGCACCCCAGCTTCCGCGAGGAACAGATCAGCCGGTATCTGTTCGACTGGGCCTGCGAGCGCGGGCTTGAAGCCCATCGGGATGCGCACAGGAACGTGCTGATCAGAAAGCCCGCCGCCGCGGAGTACGAAAATGCTCCCAGCGTGATGCTTCAGGCGCACATGGACATGGTCTGTGAAAAAGCGTCGGGCGCAGCGCACGACTTTGAGACCGATCCCATCCGGTGGCAGATCGAAGGCGACCGGATCAATACCAACGGCCGCACAACACTGGGCGCGGACGATGGAATCGGCGTGGCGCTCGCGCTGTCCGTTCTGGAGGACGACAGCCTGCCGCATCCTGCGCTGGAGGTCCTGTTCACCACCGCCGAGGAGGAAGATTTCTCCGGCGCCGCCGGTTTTGATACCGCTGCGATGCGCAGCAAGTACCTGATCAATCTGGACCACTGCTGCGACCGGGAGTTCCTCTGCGGAAGCTGCGGCGGTCAGGCGGCGGAGCTGAAAGTGCCCGTGGAGAGCGGAGCGGTTCCAGAGGGCTGGATCGCCTGTACGCTGACGGTCTCCGGCCTTCTGGGAGGCCATTCCGGCGAAGATATCCACCGGGGGCACGGAAACGCCATCTCCCTGCTGGTTCGCCTCTTCCTTGCGCTTGAAGAGCAGGGCATCCCCTTTCAGCTTGGCCCGGTCGCGGGCGGCAGCTTCCGCCTTGCGATCCCGCGCGATGCGTCTGCGGTCGTTTGTTTTCCTGCCGGAGCGCAGGAGAAGCTCCGCTCGGCCGTCGAGCAGCTTAAAGATGCGTTTGCCATGGAGCTGTCGGCCTCCGGCGCGCAGCTGACAGTGTCGCTTGCTTCCGCCGAGCGGCCGGCGTGGTGCGCCGCGCCTGACGCGCTGCTCACAGCCGCGCTTTTGTCCCCGGACGGGATCTATCAGATGAACGAAACGCTGACGGGTCTTGTGGATACCTCCGACAATATGGGGGAGCTTTTCCTCACCGAAGAGGGGCTGCGGATCGTCTATGAGATCCGCTCCGCCCGCCCCAGCCTCGGCAATTACCTATACCAGCGGCTTTGCCGGCTGGCTAAGATGCTGGGCGGAAAATGCACGACGGATTGGTTCTATCCTTCCTGGTCTTTCCAGCCGGAGTCCCGGCTCAGGTCGATTGCGAGCGAAGCCTATCGCGAGCTGTTCGGCTGCGATGCGCAATATCTCACGGTCCATGCAGGGCTGGAGGTCGGCTTCTTTTCAGAGAAGAAGCCGGAGCTGGACGCCATCTCCATCGGCCCGGACTGCTGGAACTTTCATTCCCCTTCGGAGGAGATGAGCATTTCCTCCGTCCGCAGGGTCTACCGGCTTCTGTGCAATATTCTGGCGCGCTGCCGGTGAGCGGAAGAAGCATATCACAAATTTCTGTAATTTCTGGAAATCAGATGTAAGTAAGGAGTGGAAATATGGCACAAGAGCATGCAGACATCATTTATAGCGGCGGAACCATTTTGCCGCTGACCGGCTGCGATGCAACGCTTGAGGCGGTCGCGGTCAAGGACGGTGTGATACTGGCCTGCGGAAGCCGGGCGGATGTAGAGAAGCTGGCAGGGCCGGACACCGAGCGGGTGGATTTGGCGGGGAGCACGATGCTTCCGGGCTTTTATGACGCCCACAGCCATTTCGTCGAGGTCGGCACGGGGCGACTGATCTACAGCAATGTGAATTGCCCGCCCTACGGGCCGGTGGAGCGGATTCAGGATGTTCTGGATATCCTGCGGGAAAAGGCGGAAAGAACTCCGAAGGGGAAGTCCGTAATCGGCGCGGGGTATGACCAGAATATCATTGCAGAGCACCGCCACCTGACGCGCGTGGATCTGGATCAGGTCTCGACGGAGCATCCTGTGATCTGCGATCATGTTACGTCCCATTTCATGTATGTCAACTCGATGGCGCTGCGCATCGCGGGGATCGATCGGAACACGCCCGACCCGCAGGGCGGCGTGATCCGCCGGGACGAGCAGGGAGAGCCCACCGGCGTTCTGGAAGAGACCGCAGTCGATCTCATCTGGTACAAGGATGAGCTGGGCTTTCTCGGCACGAGAGATGAAAAGATCCGCGGGCTGAAGGAAGCCACGGATTACTATGCCGCCAGAGGCTATACCACGGCCAATCAGGGCCTTGTGGGCGACGCGGAGATCATGCAGGAGGGCGAAAAGCAGGGGTATCTCGGCATTCGCTGCACGCTGTGGAGCGCGCCGGAGCCGGCGGCGAAATACGCAAAAGAGAATGTGAAGTCCGAGGGAAACATGTTCTTTATGACCGGCGGAAAGGAATTTCAGGACGGCTCGATCGGCTGCGGCACCGCCTATCTGACGAAGCCCTACTACACAAAGCTGCCAGACCGTTCCGCGGATTACTGCGGCAGCCCCGTGTGGAGCCGGGAGGAGCTGACGGAGCTGGTGAAAAAGGTGCACAATGCGGGCGCGCAGATGCACATCCACTGCAATGGCGACGCGGCGATCGACGATGTGCTCTATGCTTACGAGCAGGCGCAGCTTGAAAATCCGTGTCCGGACCCCCGCCATGTCGTTGTTCATGCGCAGATGAGCCGCATGGACCAGCTGGAAAAAATGAAGGAGCTGGGGGTCACGCCCACATTCTATGTGCCGACGCTCTACCCCAACGGAGATATCTTTGAATCGACCTACCTTGGCCCTGAGCGCTGCGAGCATGTGGACCCGATCAAGACGGCAATGGACATGGGACTGCATCCGACGGTGCATACCGACTGCCCGGTCATGCCGCCGGACCCGCTGACCTCCATCTGGACGGCGGTGACGCGCAAAGCGAAAAGCGGCGCTGTGATCGGACAGACAGAGCGCTTGAGCGTATATGAGGCGCTGCTGGCAAGCACCATCAATGCGGCATATCAGAGCAAGCAGGAAGATCTGGTGGGAACCATTGAACCGGGGAAGTGGGCGGACTTTGTGGTCTTAGACCGCAATCCGCTTCAGGTAGACGCAGACGACATCCCGAATTTGAAGATCCTTAAAACCATAGTAGGAGGTCGATGCGTGTATCAGGCTTAACCCTATGCAACAGAGAAAACAGAAACAGAAAACAGAACTATTGAGGTGTGTATTATGAAGAACGAACTTCGCAAGGCGAAAAAGCCTTTTGAACTGCCGCACGGCTACATCATCCTGCTGTGCGTTATGCTGCTGGTGGCGGCGCTGACGTGGATCATCCCCGCCGGTGAGTACGACATCGTGCAAAATCCGGAGTCCGGAATTGAGGAAATCGACCCTTCCAGCTTCCATTTTGTGGAAAGAGATGACCCTGTTACCTTCTTTGGCTTCTTTACGGCAATCAACGCAGGTATCGTAAAGGCCATGGGCATCGGCTCGCTCATCCTGGTCATGACGGGCGCGCTGGCCGTTCTGGACAGCACGGATGCGCTGACTGCGGGCGTGCATCGGGTCATTGCGCATTCAAAGGGAAAAGAATTCCTGATCGTTGCAAGCTTTTTCCTGCTGTTCCTGATCTGCGGCGTTGTGGGCATGGCTGAGAACATGATGCCGTTTATCCCAATCGTTATTACGCTGGTCATGGGTCTGGGCTATGACCGTATGCTCGGCTTTGCAGTTGTCGTTGCCGGCCTTGAGATCGGCTGGACCGCCGGTATTGTCAATATCTATACCACCGGCTTCTCCCAGCAGATGATCGGCCTGCCCATCTTCTCCGGCCTGGGCTACCGCACGATCGCCACGGTGGTGTTCTTCCTGATCGGCGTGACGTATTTCTGGTTTTACTGCAAGAAGATCAAGGCCGACCCCTCCAAGAGCTGCTGCGCAGAGGAATATATGAACCAGCGCGTGGGCCAGAATCAGGTCGAGATGGAGGAGATCCCCCTCACGCTGAAAATGAAGCTCGGCCTGCTGATCTTCGCTGTGGCGCTGATCGTCCAGACCTACGGCTGCGTAAAGCTCGAGTGGTCCTTCAACCAGATGTCCGCCGTGTTCATCATCTCCACCATTGTGACGGTCCTTGTGTGCGGCATCAATCCCAGCAAGGCCTGCCGTATCTTCACCACCGGCGCAGCTGACCTGCTGAGCGTGGTGTTCATGATGGGATTTGCCCAGGCGATCACCGCTCTGATGCGTCAGGGCAAGATCCTCGATACGATCGTCTATTACCTGAGCGGTCTGCTCCAGAACAAGGGCCTGCTGCTGACGCTCCTTGCGATCTTCTTCGTCGTCATGGTCATGAACTTCTTCATCATTTCCGGCGAGGCCAAGGCCGTTGTGCTGATCCCGATCCTCTCCCCGCTGGGCAAGGCGCTGGGCATCAACCAGCAGGTGCTGGTTCTGGCCTACCAGTATGCAGAAGGCTTTACCAACGACCTGTATCCGACCTACGGCAGCCTCCACGCCATGCTCGCTATGGGCAAGCTGAACTTCGGCGATTGGATCCGCTTCTCCTGGAAGCTGTGGTGCATGCTTCTGGTCGCGGGCTTCGCCTTTGTGCTTCTGGCACAGGTCATCAACCTCGGGCCCTTCTAATCAGAAACCATCTCTCTCTTCTGAAATCCCCCGCCGCGGCAGATGCCCGGCGGGAGATTTTTTTCTGCGGAATGAAAAAAGCGCGGCGCCGGCCGGGGAAACATCGCTCTTTCCACGGCCGGATTTGCATGGTATAATCAGAAAAACGCCGCAGGCAGGAGGAATGCATGATGCCGAAAGCAAAGTGGAACCTGAACACCATCTACATCTCCGAGCGGCTGCAGGAGAGCCTGCGGCCCATTTCCCGCTGCGCTATGACCACCGTGGTCGCGCCCATGGGCTACGGAAAGACCACGGCAGTGAACTGGTATCTCGCTGAGCGCGCCAAGGCGGAGGCGCTGCACATCATCCGCATCAGCGTGTACTCCGCCAACCTTGCGATCTTCTGGAAAAGCACGCAGGAGGCCTTTGCCCGCGCGGGCTTTCCCTTCCTGCGGGACTATCCCTGCCCCACGGACGCCGCGGGCGGCGGGCTGCTGGTGGACAATCTCTGCCACGCGCTGGCGGGTGATACGCCCTGCTACCTCGATCTCGCCACCGGACTGCGGCGGGGCGAACTGCTGGGGCTAAAGTGGACGGACGTGGACTTCCAGCACGGAGTACTGAAAATCCAACGGGCCATTTCACGGCAAAACGGCAAAGTAGTCGAGGCACCGCTGAAAACGAAAAATGCCTACCGCACACTGCCCATGTCGGCGGATGCGACAGACGTTCTGATGCAACAAAGAAGAAAAACGGGCAACAGCGAATGGGTATTCCCATCGCCCACCGGAGGCCCCATGTCCCCGGACAGCGTCCTGCACATGCTCCAGCGGGTGCTGAAACGGGCTGGGCTGCCCCGCATCCGCTTTCACGACCTCCGGCACACCTTCGCAACGATGGCGCTCCAGAACGGCGTGGACGTGAAAACGGTGTCCTCGATGCTGGGTCACTACTCGGCGGGCTTCACGCTGGACACCTACGCCCACGTCACCACTGACGCCCAGCTCAAAGCGGCGCAAACGATGGGGAACATCCTCTCCCGTGCGGTATAGACCTTTCCGCTCCCCGTCCCGTTGGGGTCAGCGTTTGGGTCAGAAAAAAGCAGCATCCAAAAATGGCAACTTATGAAAAGCAAAAGCCCTCGAAATCAGACGATTTCGAGGGCTTTTGGTACGCCGTGAGGGATTCGAACCCCCGGCCTTCTGGTCCGTAGGCTGTCTCACGCACAAATCGGGGTCATTTCGGCTCCGATTTGTGCTTTTTGCCACCGTTCGCTCGGCGGATTTTCCGTTGTTTCCGTCCAGCCCTGCCCGCTTTTTTCGGATTCTGGGTCAAAAGTGGGTCAGAGGCTGTAATATCCGGAGGGACTGGCGAACTGCAACCTTGCGCCACAGTCCACACTATCTATCCTCATACCACAAATGGCGTAAAGGCCAGCGTTTCGTGGGTGTATTTGTCCATCACGGCAGTTGCTTCGGCCTCGGTGACAGAGTGAAAGTCACCACTGCTGACATACTGATCCGTTGTGACGGAGTAGCGCCATGGTGAGCCGCCGGAACCGCCATCCAGATACAGCAACGTTTCCAGATGCTGTAACTCTCCGCTGGTATAGCGGTAGTAAGAGTAGCTGCTTTCAAATGCACTGCTGCTGCCTTCGTTGGCCAGACTACCATCGGTGCAGAGATACCAGCGGCTGCGGTTCCAGCCGTCCACCATGCGGACAGCCTTTGCGCCGTCGAGCCGGTAAATATTGAAGATCACGCTGTGGCCGTCGCCCCAGTCCGCGCCGAGCAGCAGCTCAGGGATCCCATCACCGTCAAGATCACGCAGCAGCCAGCCGGGTGTCTGGTAGTAGTCGTTCGCGGACAGGAGATCGTGGCTGAAGTCGGTCTGCGCCTCGCTTGCACCGGAGCGCCGCAGGTCGCTGATCTCGGCGAGCAGCGCGTCGTAGGCAGCGTAGACGGTCGTGCTCGCCGCATCGCCGCGCGCAGGGGGCGAAAACACGGAGGAGGCAGGGCACATGTCATTTATGTGGATTCCGTTGTCCTTCAAAAATCGCGTGAGTACGCCTTGGGAGTCGCTTTGCAGTGTCTCGTATTGGCGCTGGCTGACAGGATCGTTTTCCAGGAACTGCACATCGGACGGCAACACCAGCAGATACACATACTCATCATCGGCTCCGAGGACATACTCGGCGATGCCGAGAATCTCGGGGACAGGCAGTGCGTCATAGCCCCTCAATTCCTTGAAATTATCCCAGCTCATAGCGACCAGCCACCATACGTTGCCCATTCCCCCGTCGGGATACGCCGCAAGTGCGTTCTTTTCCGACAGATGGAACAGCATGATCCCATATCCCAGATAGGCAGTCCCCTTGTCGCAGGCGGAGAGCTCTGCAATATCCTCCCATGCAGCGGGAACGGTGAGCGTCAGCGACAGCGTCGGCTCGGTCATGGTTTTCATTTCCTCCTCTGCCGGCTCGCTTGCGCCAATACATCCAAACAGATAGTCTCTCAACTCCGCACTTCCGGAATGCAGCTCATAGAGCCGCGCTGTCTTGCCGCCTGTGATGGGGTTGACCAGCATTTCACGCTCAGAGAGCATGATCTCGCAGCGTTCGCCCGCGGCGCTGATAAAATAGAGCCTTGCATAGCAGTCCTCCATTGCTGACGCAGCACCAAGGCGTTTGTATTGCAGGGCATCCAGCAGAGCGTAGACGGCGTCCGTTTCTTCCGCCGTCAACTGGACGTTGGATGGCTGCGCGCCGCTTTCGTCCGTTACATCGGCATAAGTGACCTGTTCCCGATGGAAACCGACCAGTCCGGCGGCGTCGGTATCCGTAGGTGGATTCGTCAGAAAGCACACCGCCACAATGACGCACACGGCGACCGATGCTGCGACCACCCAGAACGCGGGCTTTTTGTAGTGAAGCGCATTTTTCACACGCTCCTTGACGCCAACCTCACCGAACGCCAGCGGGCAGGTGATGACCGCCTTGCGCGGCATACTGCACGCAAGCAGCACCGTGGAATAGGTCTTGACGGCGCTCTCGTCCATCGTGCGGATCACCCGCTCATCGCAGGCCAGTTCAATGTCGCGGCAGAGCAGCGCATAGGCGAGCCACAGTACGGGGTTGAACCAGTAGACAGCCAGCAGCGCGAAACCCAGCGGCTTCCACCAGTGGTCACGCCGCGCGAGATGCGCCTGCTCATGCGCCAGTACATTCTGCCGCTGTACCTCATCCAGACCGGAGGGCAGATAGATGTGTGGTTTTACAACGCCGAGGATAAACGGCGAGGAAATGGCATCGCAAAGATAAATGTTATCCTGAATGGGGAGCGACACGCTCACGCGTCGGCGCAGCCGAAGATAGCTTGCGAGCGCATAGAGCAGCATGGCTCCAAGGCCGATGAGCCACACCCAGCCTGCGATCTCCGTCCAGACATAGAGCGGGTTGACGCTGGCTGTCGGCACGGCGGCAAAATGTTCGCTGAGTGAGGGATTCACAGCATTGTCGATGACGCTCACGCCGCTGGTGATGGTCGGCGCGGGAGCAGACTGCACGGCCACGGGACTGACCGTTTCTGCACTGGGGATCAGACTCAGCGCACTCTCTATGGAAAATGGCAGCACAAGCCGCAGCGCGACGATGCCCCAGAGCAGAACATTCATCCACTTGGGAGAACGCTTTGATACCAGGCGCAGTACCAGCACGGCCAGCACCAGCCAGCTTGCGGAAATGCTCAGATTCAAGAGCTTCAAAAAGACGGCAGCCATGGTCTCACTCCTTTCCGCAGCGGTCGATCATGCGCTGAATTTCCGCAATGTCCTTCTCCGAAAGAGATTTCCGCGTGGTAAAAGCCGCCAGAAACGCGGGAAGGGAACCGTCGAAGGTGTCCTCCACAAATTTCTCGCTCTGTACGGCGTTATAGCCCTCCTGTGAAAGAAGAGAAGTGACCGTGCCGTTTTCGTTCTGAAAGATACCGTGTTCGCAGAGTTTTTTCAAAACTGTGTAGGTCGTGGATTTTTTCCATTGCAGCTCCTGTTCGCACAGTTTCACCAGTTCACCGGAGGTCAGCGGCTCGTGCTGCCAGATGAGTTCTGCAAAATGCGTCTCAACAACGCCCAGTTTGTAACCGTCCATGTGGGCCTCCTTTCTTTGTTGGTCTATTTATGATAGATTTTTGATACTTGAAGTCTATCATAAGTAGACTGTACCTGTCAAGCACATTTTGCAGCGCTGGAATCAATGATGGCCACCCGACCTCAGAAAACGGCAAGTTAGCCGCTTTGACAAGCGGCCGTCCGGCGTTTCAGCAGCACGTAAAGCGCACTGAGGGTAGTGATACCACCCCTCGTCTCGCACATTCGGAAAGCACTGAGCGCAGGGTGTACAAGCCGCAACTTCGGCAGAAGCGAAAAGATCACGCGGCCCAGCGGGGCCGCGACGCCTCGGAACAGCGACGCGCATGAGCGCATCGCTGTTCCGCAGGCTCTCTGCGTTCTTCGAGATTCCCCTCGACCAAGGCCCAAAAGCGGCAAAGTACGCCGTTCTGATACCCGGCCCGGGGATGTTTGTGAACGTGCGGAACGCTCCGAGGGTAGTGATACCACCCCCACCCGAAACAACCCCTGTTTCGCCGTGTAAGCGCTTGTGTGCGATTTTTCTCCGAAAGCCGGGTGTGTACCCGCTTTCGGAGTGAAGGCAAACGTGGGCCGTTTGTGCGAGAAGTTGAAAAACGCGATGAAAGATGGTCTGAGATAGAGTTTGAGACAGCAGCTTTGACAGATTTTTCTCTTCTGCTGGTGTTGAGGGTTCACAGTGAACCGGGAAATGTATGTATATAAAAGCGTGGAGGACTAAAAGGAATTTCGCTGACGGCACAAGACCGTGCTGTGGCCGAGGGAGGGAAGGCCCCTGTTTCGGCGTGTAAGCCGCTATGTGCCATCTTTCTCCGAAAGGCGAGTGTGTACCCGCTTTCGGGAGTGAGAGCGAACGTGGGCCGTTTGTGTGAGAAGTTGAAAACGCGATGAGGAACGGTTGGGAACAGCGTTGTGACGGTAACTTTTTGGCGATATTTGCGGGAGTGTCTATTGGCGAAAAATCGAACTTTTTAAGCCGAATTTTTGAATAGGGAAAGCCGTTCGATAAAAGCACAAGATAAAGGGCCGCAGTCGCAAGCGCCCGCGGCCCGGCCTCAAAGCCCCGCAGTGCGGAGCTTTCCGGGGTTTTGAAACCGCAGTCTAAGGTGCACCTTGAGAGACACTTTCGCAGTCATAGGTGAACGTGAGGGACGGAAAAGGCCCGTGGCGGCGGACTTTTCAAGGTGGCCGTTTCGCAGGCGGTTGAGAAATTCGCCGTTTTCAACCACTCGAAAAAGTACTCTTTGAGCAGTGGCAATTTTCGGAGTAAAACGTGCATATTTTGCACCGCTGTAGTCAATGGAAATGGCTTTTCATCCGTTCGAAAATCGCACCGCTGAAACCAAAGAAGAACGCCTCCGGCAGCGCAAAAATTGCGCCGCAATAGGCAAAGATAAGGTGGCACGGCCCTGAGCGCAATTGATAACTTTTTGATAACTGTTCCGGTTTTCGATAGCTTTCCTCTGCTGTTTACGGTATGGTTTGCCGTTACAAAGGAGGCTGATTTTATGCCGAAAAGACGAGCAAACGGCGAGGGGAACATCCGCAAGCGAAAGGACGGACGCTGGGAGGGAAGATACACAGTCGGTCACGATCCGGAAACTGGCAAGGCCATCATCAAGAACGTTCTTGGAAAGACGCAAGCGGAAGTCAAGGAAAAGCTGAAAAAGGCCATCGAAGAAAACGTGGGAATCGACTATGGGCGGGCCAAGACCTACACCGTGGGAAGTTGGCTGGAAGTGTGGATGGAAAACTACGCAAAAATCAAGCTGCGCCCATCGACCTACAAAACCTCGCAAGGTTTTCTGAAAAACCACATCAAGCCGCAAATTGGCAGCATCCCGCTGGCAGACCTGACTTCTCTGGACTTACAGCGGTTCTACAAGCATCTGTTGGACGGCGGCCGGGTAGACCGCATCGAGGCCAAGAAAAAGCCGAAAGGTCTGGCACCCAAGACGGTGCGAAATATCCACCAGATGATCGGTTCGGCGTACAATCTCGCCATCGAGCAGAAATTGGTGAGCAAGAATCCGACACAGGGCTGCGCCTTGCCGAAAGTCGAACACAAGGAGATGAAAACGCTGACCTCGGATCAACTCGGCGCATTCTTCCAAGAGGCCAGAGACAGCGGCGTGTACGAGCTCTACTACCTCGACCTTGCCACCGGACTTAGGCGCGGCGAACTGCTGGGACTGAAATGGGCAGACGTTGACCTCGACCGTGGCGTGCTGAAAATTCAGAGAGCCATCTCACGGCAAAACGGCAAAGTGGTCGAGGCACCGTTGAAAACGAAAAACGCCTACCGCACACTGCCGCTGTCGGCGGATGCGATAAGCGTTCTGAAAATGCAGAAATGCAAAGTTGGGAACAGCGAATGGGTATTCCCGTCACCCATCGGAGGCCCCATGTCACCGGACAGTGTGCTGCATATGCTCCAGCGGGTTCTGAAACGGGCTGGGCTGCCCCGCATCCGCTTTCATGACCTCCGTCACACCTTCGCAACCATGGCGCTGCAAAACGGCGTGGACGTGAAAACGGTGTCCTCCATGCTGGGCCACTACTCGGCGGGTTTTACACTGGACACCTACGCTCATGTGACCACCGACGCACAGCTCAAAGCCGCCCAGACCATGGGCAATATCCTATCCCGTGCGGTATAGACCTTTCCGCTACCCGCTCCCGTTGGGGTCAGCGTTTGGGTCAGAAAAAAGCGGCACCCTAAAAACGGAACTTATGAAAAGCAAAAGTCCTCGAAATCAGACGATTTCGAGGACTTTTGGTACGCCGTGAGGGATTCGAACCCCCGGCCTTCTGGTCCGTAGCCAGACGCTCTATCCAGCTGAGCTAACGGCGCGTGTCTCATATCGGACAACGGTGTTATACTACCACAGCTTTCAGGGAAATGCAAGAGGAAATTTCAAATTTTTAGAAAAAATTTGAGGACAGGTCAAAACAATGAATTTGACAAGAGGCGTGTGGCAAGGGTAAAATATCATTGATTTTGATTTTTTGTAAGGAGCACACTATGGAAAATACTTTCAAAGGCAGCAAAAACTACGTTGCGAGCCCGGAGCTGATGAATGCGGTGAACATCGCGATGGCGCTCAAAAAACCGCTTCTCATCAAGGGCGAGCCGGGCACGGGAAAGACAATGCTCGCCGAGGCTGTGGCCGAGGCGCTGGGCAAAAAGCTCATCATCTGGAGCGTCAAGTCCACGACGAAGGCACAGGACGGCCTGTACGTCTACGATGTGGTGCAGCGTTTATACGACAGCCAGTTCGGCACATCCGGCGTGGACGATATCGCAAAGTATATCAAGCTCGGCAAGCTCGGCGAGGCGTTTTCCGCCGACGAGCAGGTCGTGCTGCTGATCGACGAGGTCGACAAAGCAGACCTCGAGTTCCCGAACGACCTTCTTTGGGAGCTCGACAAGATGGAATTCTACATTCCCGAGACGAAGGAGACCATCAAGGCCAAGCACCGTCCCATCGTCATCATCACCTCGAACGCGGAAAAGGAGCTGCCGGACGCGTTCCTGCGCCGCTGCATCTTCCACTATATTGAATTCCCCGACCAGCAGCAGATGGAAAAGATCATCCGCGTCCACTTTGATCATGTCGACGAGACGCTTTTGATGCAGGCGATGCAGGCGTTTTACTATATCCGCTCGATCGACTCGGTGGAGAAAAAAACCTCGACATCCGAGCTTGTCGACTGGATCCGCGCGCTCGAGCTTACCGGCGTGGACACGTCCCGCATCACGAAGGAGATCCCGTTCATCGGGGTGCTCCTCAAAAAGGACAAGGATATCTCCACCGTGCAGCGCCGACTGAGAAGATAAGAACGCCATGTTTACTGGATTTTTCTACCTTCTGCGCGCGCACGGCTTTCGCGTCAGCCTGAATGAGTGGATGACGCTCATCGAGGGGCTGATGCTGGACCTGCAGCACGATTCGCTCACGGGCTTTTACGAGCTCTGTCGCGCGGTGCTCGTCAAGTCCGAGGCGGATTACGACAAGTTCGACCAGATCTTCCTTGAATACTTCGACGGCGTGCCATATCAGGACGAGCTTCCCAAGGAGCTGATGGACTGGCTCAACAACCCTGCCGCCGCAATGGAGGAGTTCCGCAAGTTCCTGCGCACGCAGGGCTATGAGGAAAAGAGCATTGAGGAAATTCTCAAAATGTTCGAAGAGCGCCTCAAGGAGCAGACCGAGGAGCACAACGGCGGCTCGTACTGGATCGGTACGAACGGCTACTCAAACTTCGGCAATAGCGGCCACAGCCCACAGGGCATCCGTGTGGGCGGGAAGAGCATGTACCGCCGCGCGTTTCAGGTGGCGGGGGAGCGCAGGTTCCGCGACTTCCGCAAGGACAATGTGCTCGATATCCGACAGTTTCAGATGGCGTTCCGCCTGCTGCGCCAGTATTCCGAGCAGACGCAGGAGGCCAAAACGGAGTTCGACGTGGATGGGACCGTGCGCGAGACCTGCGACAACGCGGGAACGCTGTCGGTCTGCTACAAGCGTCCGCGCAAAAATACCGTCAAGGTGCTGATGCTGATGGACTCCGGCGGCTCGATGGAGTATTATTCCAACCTCTGCTCCATGCTCTTCCAGGCGGCGCGGCAGTCGAACCATTTTAAAGAGCTGCACGTCTACTACTTCCACAACTGCATTTATTCAAGCGTCTATACCGACCCGCGGATGTACCGCGAGCACGCGGTGCCGACGGACTGGATCCTGCAGAATTTCGGCAGCGAGTATAAGGTCATTTTAGTCGGCGATGCGCTGATGGACATGTACGAGCTGATGGAAAAGCGCTACGACTACCGCACCGGCGAGGCGAAATGGTCGGGCCTCGATCAGATCAAGCGCTTCTGCGAGCACTACGACCACCTGATCTGGCTCAATCCCGAGGAGCCCCCGCGCTGGGGCGGCTACTGGGGCGAGAGCTACGGCTATATCGCAAGGGCGGTGGACATGTACCCGCTGACCGTCGACGGTCTCGAGCGCGGCATGAAAAAGCTGCTCGTGAACCGGTAAAGGAATAAAAAAGAGGACGGGAGTTACCCGCCCTCTTTTTTGAGCCACGGCGGCAAAATTGGTGTCCAAACGGAACAATTTCGCCCGATGGGGAAAGACAAGCGGCGAAAGCAGTGGTATACTGCCAAATGGTTAGAGATGACTAACTCCAAAGGACAGGAGCGGAAGAGATGACCGCAGAGAAATTATTGGAGCATCAGGGCGCTATTTTGCTGGCGCAGAGCGACGGCTGCGCGGTCTGGCAGTTTCGAAACGAGACCGGCGACGGCACGATGACCACCTATGAGATCTTTTCGGGCGTGATGCTCGCGTTCAACGACTTTCACATGGAGCGCTACGAGTGCGATTTTGTGGCCGACCGGCGGATGCTCGCCATCGACCGCTGCCGCGAGGGGCGCATGGATTACGCCGCGAGCGACAACTTGGTCGCCTACACGGCGGCGGGAAATATGCAAAAGCTCCGCAACTTCTGCTGCGGAGCTTTTGCTGTTCGCCACCGGTGGACGATTTGAGCAAAAATGTGCAATGGCTTTCGCCCTTTTGATGGTAGCGGAATAACAGATGATAAGCTATATTATAATAAATCGCGTCGAATAATATGGCTTGCTTTGTGCAAGTGTGACGAAATGAGAGACTGAAGCGGTGTTTTTGCAGATCTGCCCCTTGCGGAACGCAAAATAAAGTGCTATATTACGGTAGCGCGATAAAGTGAACGGGGGGATACATCGATTTTGCAGACAAAGCGGCATTCGTTCGGACACTGAAAATTTTAGGAGGAAACAACACATGAAAGGAAACGTACTCAAAAAGTTTCTCTGCACCTGTCTGGTGACGGCCGCGGCTTTCGCCGCGACGACCATCAGCGCCTCCGCCTGCACGACGATCTACGTCGGCGGCGACCTCGTCGAAGAAGGCACGCCCTTCGTTGCCCGCACGGAGGACTACGGCTCTGACTACAACAAGCTCTGGTTCATCAGCGAGAGCGGCAAGTGGAAGCAGGGCGACCACTACGTCGGCTGCCCGGAATACGGACCGTTCGAGTGGGATTTCACCCAAGACAGCTACCGTTTCACCTATTTTACGAACGATATCTACTATGACGGCATCTGCCCCGAGTGCGGCAAAAAGGCCGACCACTACTCCTACACTGAGTTCGGCACGAACGAAAAGGGCGTGTCCGTCTCCGCGACCGAAACGCTCTACGGCAACGAAAAGGTGACGGAAGCCGACCCGACCCGCGACGCCGAATGGGCGGAAGCGAACAAGAGCGAGCGCACCGGCATTGAAGAGACCGACATCCCGACCATCATCCTGGCCGAGGCCTCTTCTGCGCGCGAGGGCGTGAAGCTGCTGCTCGACATCTACGAGAATTACGGCTGCGTGGCCGCCTCCGGCGTGTTCATCTGCGACAAGGACGAGGTCTGGTACGTTGAAAATTGCAGCGGCACGCAGTATGTCGCCATCAAGCTCAACAACAACATGATCTTTCTTGAACCCAACATGGCCGTCATCGGCCGCGTCGATCTGGACGATGAGAACGTCATCGCCTCCAAGGACCTGATTGCGGTGGCGAAGAAGGCCGGAACGTTCGTCGGCGACGAGGCGAAGAACATCATCGACTTCCGTGCGTCTTACGCCCGCATCAGCGAGAAGATGGACCAGCGCATGATCGACGGCCTGAACTACCTGAACGCTACTTACAAGTACGACAGCGACGCGCTCGTGGCTGACAACACGAAGTTTACCATCTCCAACCTTGACGCAAGCGACAAGCTCGTCGCGCTCTACACCAACATCAAGGCCGACCGCAAACTCGACAAGGACGATGTGTTCGGCTACTACAAGCTCTCCTCCATCGGCAAGGCCAGCAACCAGGAGATCGAGATATTCCAGCTCTTCAAGGATCGTCCGGTCGAGACCGCGACCGTGGGCTGGGTCGGCGTCGGCAACATGTCCTACAACGTGTTTGTCCCGTACTATCCCATGCTGATCGACGGCATGTACAAGGGTTATCAGGTCAGCACCGCGTCCGCGAAGTTTACGACTGAAAAGCCCGACACCTTCTGCACCTACGGCACGAGCTGGGCGCAGGATGCCGAGGGCAACTGGCAGCGCGTTTCCGGCTTCAAGGCGTATCCGAGCAACTGGAAGGATTCCTATTACTTCACGTTTGAGGGTCTCGGCGGTTACATCGCCAACGCCGACAAGATCACCGGTAAGCCCCTGAAGGCCGAGGCCAAGGCCTACGTCGCCGATCAACTCGCCACCCTCCAGCAGGAGCTCTACAAGGACTTCGTCACGACCGACCAGCTCGCCAAGGTGGATGATGCCCGCGCCCTTGCCACCGAGAACGGCAAGACCATGGCTGAAAAGACCCACAAGCTGGGCGTTGAGCTCGTCGAGTACATCACGAAGGATGAAGCGCTCCAGCCGAGCGTGTTCACCGATGTCAAGGAAGGCGCCTACTATGTGGACGCTGTGAACTGGGCCGTGGATAAGAAGGTCACCTCCGGTAAGACCGAGACGACCTTCGCCCCCAACGACTCCTGCACCCGCGCGCAGGCCGTCACGTTCCTGTGGCGCGCCGCCGGCAGCCCCGAGCCGACCGCAAGCGAGATGACCTTCACCGACGTGAAGGCGGACAGCTACTACGATAAGGCCGTTTTGTGGGCCGTCGAGAACAAGATCACCTCCGGCATGAGCGACACGCTGTTCGCGCCCGACGCGACCTGCTCGCGCAGCCAGATCGTGACGTTCCTGTACCGCATGCAGAACAGCCCTGAGAGCAAGGCGGAGAATCCGTTCACCGATGTCAAGGCGGACGCCTACTACGCAAATGCCGTCCTGTGGGCCGTGGAAAACGGTGTGACCACCGGCGCGAGCGCGACGACTTTCGACCCCGCGGGCGACTGCACGCGCGGGCAGATCGTCACCTTCCTCTATCGCTGCCTGAGCAAGTAAGCGATAAAAGCAAACAGGAGAGCCCCCGAAGAAAACCTTCGGGGGCCCTTTTTGCGGAACAGTCGGGAGAAATATCAACAGAAGTTGATGTTGCGTTGAGAAAGAGTTCATCTGCTTGCGGTAAAAATATAAAATCTGATGTTGTAAGTTCCGGCGGGGATGCCCGCAGATGAGGTTTTTATCTTTCAGAAAGGAAAAAACGAACGATGCGAGTGAAGATTATTTCCGACAGCACGTGCGACCTGTCGCCCGCGCTGCTCGAGCGCTATGATATTGCCGTCACGCCGCTGTGCGTCATCAAGGACGGCAAGGACTTCCACGATGGTGTGGACATCACGCCCGCCGACATTTTTGCCCACGTGGACGGCGGCGGAGACCTTTGCAGCACGTCGGCGGTCAGCCAGTACGAGTACGGCGAGATGTTCGCGCGCTACGCGAACGAGTATGACGCGGTGGTGCAGATCACCATCGGCGCGAATTTCTCCTGCTGCTATCAGAATGCCTGCGCCGCGGCGCAGGAGTATGCGAACGTCTTTGTGGTTGATTCGGAGAATCTGAGCACCGGCCAGGGCCTTCTGGTCGTCGCGGCGGCGAAGCTCGCCGAGCAGGGCCTTTCCGGCGCGGAGATCGCCGAGCGCGTGCGCGCGCTCGCGTCGAAGGTCGAGGCGAGCTTTTTGATCGAGTGCCTCGACTACATGCGAAAGGGCGGCCGCTGCTCGGCTGTGGCCGCGCTGGGCGCGAATCTTCTGCACCTGAAGCCCTGCATCGAGGTGCGAAACGGCAAGATGGCCGTGTGCAAGAAGTACCGCGGCTCGTTTGAAAAGTGCATCCGCCAGTATGTAAAAGAGCGCCTTGACGGGCGCGAGGACATCGCGCCGGAGCTCGCGTTCATCACCCACGCGGCGGCGGACGCGAACGTCGTGGCCGCGGCGAAGGAGGAAGCGGCACAGTACGGATCGTTTGAGACCGTCGAAGAGACGCAGGCGGGCTGCACCGTCTCGTGCCACTGCGGCCCGAACACGCTCGGCATCCTGTTTGTGAGAAAGTAAAGGAGAAACCACCGTATGGCTCGCCATACGGTGGTTCTTTTTCAGTATTTTGCGCTTTTTCGCCAAAAGACGACTGCCAGCGCGGCGCAGACCGCGATGGCGGCGGCGTAGGGGATGACGAGCAGAAACGCGGTGTTCGCCGGTGCGCTGTAAGAAGCATAGCGGATGCCCCAGAGCATGTCGCAGTAGTTGAATGCGACAACGGCGCACATCACGTCGGAGAGCAGAATCGCCAGCACGGCGAAGGTACAGGACAGAGCTTTCATGGAGAGACCTCCTTATTTGTGTTTGGTGCTTTTGAGCAGCAGCGCCGCGCCCGCGGCGATGGCCGCGACGCAGAGCAGCAGAAAAATGCCGCTGCCGTCGATGCGGATCATCGACGATCCGCTGATCTGCGCGGGAACGGACGGGACAAGGATCGACAAAACGCCATAGACGATCAGCGCGGCCGCGCCGCCGAAGCAGAGAATGAGGCTCAAAAGCCGCATCGTCCGGTGCTCCTCCTGCGCTTCGGCGGGCGCGGCATCCGGCGCACCGTCTTTTAGAAGGTAGTCGAGCGAGACGCCGAAGTAATTGCTCAGCGCGAGGAGCTTGTCGCTCTCAGGCATCGCGCTGCCGCCCTCCCATTTGGAGATGGCCTGACGCGAGACGTTCAGCGCCTCCGCGAGCTGCTCCTGCGAAAGACCGCTCTTTTTGCGCAGTGTGTAGAGTTTTTCAGGTAGTGCCATGGTTCCTCCTTTCGCAAAAAGCATAGCCTTAGTGTGCGCAAAATGCCATGTATTGCAGTAGACAATCGCGCAACCGTGGGTAGCAATGAAGACTTTTTGCGGAAAACAGTCCTGTTTTCACCCATTTTACCATGCGGAGGGGGAAAGCGCCAGCGGAGAGCAAAAAATCACCCGAACTGGAATTTGTTCGGGCAATTTTGGTTCAGTTCTGTTCCTCGGAGGGGGCGTTCTTCTTTTCAAGCTCCGCGCGCAGCATGCGGTTTTCAGCCTGCAGGGCGTCAAGCTTGTCGTTCAGCGGGGCGAGCTGCTTTTTGAGCTCGCGCGCGACGATGCCCTGATAGAATTTGTACCGGCTCGCTGTGCCGGCTGCGGCGCACACGACAGTCACGCCGCCGGCGATGAGGCCGGCCTTTTTCCAGTCGACCTTGCGGACGACTTGCAGCACGGCGCGCTGGTCGAGCTTTTTGCCGCGCAGCGGCGCGGGCGCAGCGCTCTCCGCGCGCACGGGGAGAATGTGGATGGTTTCGAGCATTTTCATCGGATCGTCCTCCTTGATCCATGTTATTTTTCAACTCTAAAGGTACCATGCCGCATGCGGAATGTCAACCGCGGGGATGCGTTGCAATGGATAGAAAAACGTGCTATGATGACCGAAGATTTTTGATTCGAAAGGAAGCGAGGGGAGCGATGCTCCCGCGTTGACATGATCGCGATTCTGCTTGCGCCGGTGTACCTGCTGGCGAATTACTATTTACTGCGCCGCGTGATGGGCTGGGTGAAAGCCTGGTTCCCGTTTTTCCGCACAGCGCGCCACTGGGCGCTGCCCGTGGCTGTGCAGGCGTTTCTGGCCTGCTCCATCGTCATCGCGTTTTTCCTGCCGGAGGGGCGGGCACGGCGCGTGATGAAGCTCATCGGCAACTACTGGCTCGGCGTACTGCTGTATGTGCTGCTCGCGGTCATCGCGGCGGACCTGCTGCGGCTGCTGCTGGGGTACGTGCTGCCGTTCAAGCACATTTTCGTCACGACACAGATGCACCGCATCGCGGGCTGTGTGTGCGCGCTGGTCATTTTGATCGCATCCATCTGGGGCGTCGTCAACGCGCGCATCATCCACGTGACGCCGTATGACGTGACGGTCGATAAGACTGTTGAGGGCATGGATGAGATGAAGGTCGTGCTCGTGGCCGACCTGCACCTTGGCTACAACATCGGCGAAAAGCAGATGCAGCAGATGGTAGACAGGATCAACGAACAGGACGCCGACCTCGTCGTCATCGCGGGAGACATCTTCGATAACGAGTGGGAGGCGGTGGAAGCCCCTGAGACCATCGCCGCCACGCTGCGCAGCATCCGGTCGAAATACGGCGTTTACGCCTGCTACGGCAACCACGACATCGAAGAGCCGGTGCTCGCAGGCTTCACCTTCCGCCAGAGCGAGAAGAAGGAGAGCGACCCGCGCATGGACGAATTTTTGAAGGACGCGAACATCACGCTCCTGCGTGACGAGGGCATGCTCATCGACGGAAAGTTCTACCTTTATGGCCGCCCCGACGCGCACCGCCCGGGCCGCGGCATCGAGACGCGCAAGACGCCCGATGAGATCACGGCAGGTCTGGACAAGGATAAGCCCATCATCGTCCTCGACCACCAGCCCAAGGAGCTACAGGAGCTCGCGGACGCGGGCGTCGACATAGACCTCTGCGGCCACACGCACGATGGACAGATGTTCCCGGGAAATCTCACCATCAAGCTGATGTGGGAAAATGCCTGCGGGTATCTCCAAAAGGGAAAGATGCACAACATCGTCACCTCCGGCGTCGGCCTGTTCGGACCCAACATGCGCGTGGGGACAAAAGCAGAGATTTGTCCGATTACCATTCATTTTGCAAAGAATTAAAGGCTCAGGAAGCCTTTAGAAATTCCCTGCGGCCGCGCAGGGGGAGTGGTTAAGGGGGATATTCTCTTTCCTCGGAAAGAGAATATCCCCCTTTGACCCCCAAGAGAAAGGAATTTGATTGGCAGTCTCGGGCTCGAAGGGGCTTTTTGCCTCCGGAATGCAACTGCCTGCGTGGCGGTATTGCTGACGCTCACCGCCATTGGTTCTGCTATACGACTTGCCTCTGCTTCTATTATCCGCTGCCGCTCTGCCAGTCTCGTGGCAGTGCAGCCTAATTTCCGTCTACCGAGGCACTCATCAATGCGGCGAGTGCAATAATGCCGCATTCGGCACGCAGTCTGCCGCCGTGCTGTCGTCACACGCGCCTCACGATAGTAAGGCGCGGTTGCAAACGAAATCATGGCGAAGCCATGTACACCGCACCCGATTGCGCAGCGCGTGCAGTTCTTCAAGCCCAGCGCCGACAATGGCGGGGTCAAGGGGCAAGGCCCCTTGCGTTCTCTTGGGGGATCTAAAGGGGGACATTCTCTCACGTGAGAGAATGTCCCCCTTTGCTCGCTTCCCCGCGTCAGGAGGGGAAAACCGCAGCAGTTTCGGGCCGCAAAAAAGAAGGGACCACCTTTCGGTGGTCCCCAATTTTTTACAGCTTGCGGAAGTGCTCCGCAATGACCGCCGCCGCGTCAGCGGTCGACAGCGCACCGGTGTCAAGGTAAAGATCATACCCCTCCGGCGCGCCCCAGGTCTTGTGGGTGTAGCTCTCGTAATACTTGCGGCGCTGCTTGTCCATCTTGCGGATCAGGCGGATGGCTTGGTCGCGCGTGAGCTTTTCCTGCGCCATTTTGCGCTGGATGCGGTGCTCGTCCGGCGCGGCGACGAACACGGTGAGAAGCCTCACGTCTTCGCCGCGCAGCACATAGTCTGCGCAGCGCCCCACGAACACACACTCCTCGTGGCGGGCGATGCGGCGGATCTCGTGGCTTTGCAGGGCGAAGAGCACTTCGCTCGTCGGTTTGCCGCGCAGCACATGGTGGTTGCCCTCGTGCACGGTCTGGAAGAGGTAGGGGTTGGTCGCCTTTTCGTCCGAGGGGGAGAGCGTTTTTTCCGAAAGCTCGCCGTACTCGCACGCGAGGCGGATCAGCTCGCGCTCATAGACGCGGATGCCGAGGAGATCCGCTGTTTTCACGGCCACTTCGTGGCCGCCGCTGCCGAACTGGCGGCTGATGCTGATGATGCGATTTCCCATAGTATGAATCTCCCTCCGCTTTTCTATTGTTTCAGCGCGTTGAGCGCCGGCTGGGGAATCGAGAATGCACGATCCGCCGGCGTGATGACGGCGGAGAGCGACACCGGAGCGTCGGAGAGGATGAGGTGCAGCGCGCCGCTGCACGAGATGTTGACGGACTGGAGCTCGCCCTGCTCGCTCACGCGGACGGAAATGCGTCCGGAGGAGAAGGTCACATTCTGTGCCTTGATATCCGGCGCGATGGCGGCGGCGAGCTCGCTCATCGCGTCGGAGTCGAGCGAAAGACCGTAGAGATAGCCGTCGCTCGCCTTATCGCAGCCTGCGCTGCCGTTCAGAATGGACTGGTAGCAGAGGTCAATGAGCGACGTGGCATCGACGAGCTGCTGGCTCGCGGTGTCGACACTGTTGCCATCCGCGTCGCAGATCTTGCTGCCGGAGAAGTAGACGGCGAGGGTGTTTTTTTGGATGCTGCCGTAGCTCTGACCGTCGATGCTGCTGCGGTCATACTGGAGCGTGCTGTTCAGCACGATCGGGCCGCAGTCGGCGGAAAGAGCAATGTCGGCGGACAGATCGTCCGCGGTCAGCTCGCTCCAGGCACCCAGCAGACGGAGCGCGTTGTCCGTCAGCGTGGAAGCGTCGTCATTGCTGCCCGAATGGATGGCGGTGAGCACATCGTCGGGGATCACCGGCGCGAGCGCGTCGGTGAAGTGCGCGGCGGCCTCCACGCGAAGATCTCCGGAGTTTTCCGCCGTGAAGCTTATGTCCATCAGCTCGCCGCTCTCGGCGGTGAGATCCACGCGGATCGCGGAAAGCGATGCGGCGTTCGCGATATCGTCCGAGGTGAGAAGACGCAGCAGTGTGCTCGCGTCGTCGCCCTCGGCGGTGAGGGTGTAGCGCTTTTCCTGCCCGTCAACGGATTTCGTCACCGTGAGCGTGCGGCAGAGCTCGGCGGTCTCATCCATGAGCTCGGCGTAATTTGGGAATGCGCCGCCGACAGCGTAGGACTTGCCGTTTTCAAGGTAGATCGCGCCGTCTGCGTAGTAGAGCGCCGCGCCGTCGCGGTCGATACAGGTGATGGGAGCGCCGTCCTTCTTCGTGCGGGCGACGGAGGCATCCGCGCTCAGGCTGATTTTGCCATAGGAGGCGTCGACCGTGACGTCCATGGTCATCGGGTCCTCTTTGACACGCGCCTCGACAAGGCGGTAGGCTTCGAGGTCCTTCTTAAAGTCGGAGTGGAGGAAGAACGCCGCAGCCGCGCCGAGCAAGACTAAAATCGTGATGAGAATAGGGAGGAAGCGGCGGTGCCTGCGCTTTTTCGGCGCGGGCGGTACTGCGGGCTGCGTGAGCACGTTTTCGCGTGCCTCGCGCTCCTCGCGAAGAAGCCGAAGTTCCTCTTCCGCGCGCGCAAGGCGCGCCTCGATGGAGTCGGGATCGGCTGCGGGAGCGGGTTCGGAAGTGGGAACGCTTTCTGCGCCCTCGACCGCGGCGGTGACAACCGGCGCAGCGGTCGCTGCTACTGCCACGGCGGCGGGGACTGCCGTAGATTCAGCGGACACAGGCGCATCCGCCTGAGTGGCATCTTCGACCGCTGTAGACGCGGGGGCACCCGTCTTGGCAGGGGCTTCGTCTGCTGTGGACGCATTGGCGTCCTCGCCGCGGACGATCTGCTCGGCCTGCGAGACGGCGCTCGCGCTGCGCGCCAGCGCTTCGGCGCGTCTGCGCGCCTTGCGCTTGTGGCGGTGGACGAGCAGAACGATGATAAGGATCAGAACAGCCAGCACGGCGAGCACGCCGAGCCAGATGCCCCAGACGTCGAGCGTCCGCACGGCGGCAAACTCAACGCTGTCGCCGCTCGTGGAGAAGGTGAGGTAGCTGCCCATCGTGCCGCAGTCGGCCTCCTGCCAGCTGCCGCCGTTTTCACGGGTGTAGATGCGCAGCTCCTTCTGCCCGTCGGGCGGGAGATAGCGCACGGTGTGCGTGTCCTGCCCGTCGTCGGCAAGCTCGATGCGCCACTGCTCAAGCACTTCGGCGTTGGCAACCATCGAAGGCATTTCGCCGCGGTTGAGGCAGGAGAAGTAGCCCTTCACGCGGTCGAGCACAGTGCCGGACTGCACGTCGAACGCCGCGGGCGTGAGCGGCTGGGCGGTCACGGTGATGGCGTCGCCGTCGTTGTAGTTGCCCTCGACCAAGATGACAGCCTGTCCGCTCTCTCGCGTCTGTTCAGAGGCAAGGCCGGGGGTGTAGGCCTCGTAAACAGCGGTGACGACGGTGTCAAAGTGCAGATTCGTGAGGTCGGTGCGGTCCCAGTGGACGTGACAGCCGCTCTTGGCGGGCGGCTCGGGGATGTCGCTTTCGTCGATGGAGTCGCCGTAGTTGAAAGCGCGGCTAAGCACCGTCTTGTCGTCGGCGACGAAGGTGAGCGTGAAGGACTTCATGCTCTCGGGGAGATCGGGCAGCGTGAGAAGCTCTGCATAGCTGATGGGCTCGGCCCGCCCGGTATAGCCCTGACGGTTGATGCCGGGAAGATCGTCGGAGACATAGTAGTTGTGCTCAAACGTGCCCGTATCGCTGCCGGAGATCGCGCCCTGGTACTGCTGGCAGTCGGTGATGTCGACGAGCGAGTAGTTCCAGCTCACGGTACTGCCGCTGCCGTCGACATTTTCCTGTACGCCGGAGCCGACGATGCCGCCGACATACTTCTTGCCGCTGAGCGTGCACTTGGAAAAGCTGCCGTGCACCGTTGCGCCGGTGAGACCGGCGATGCCGCCGGTATAGCTGCCGTTTTCGTTCGTGATGGTGCAGGACGACGTCTCACACGCAGTCAGATAGCCGAGGTCCATGCGGCCGACAATGCCGCCGACATAGCTGCGCTTGCCGGCCACATCGCCGGTGTTGACGCACTTCTGGATGATGGAGCGGTACTCATACTGCTTGCGGTAGATGTTCGAAAGATGGCCCGTGACATCGTCCTCGGGGTCGAGCGTGTATTCAATGGTCATGGAGCCTGTGATGCCGCCGGTATTCACATCGCCGTACACCGCGCCGCTGTTGCGGCAGGAAGAGACTTTACCGAACGTGACGGAATCGATGTCGACATCGGAGGTGTCGACAATGATGTCGCCCGTGCCGCCGCTGAGCGAGGAAATGGCGGAAAACAGCGTTCCTGTCAGCTCGTTGAACTTGTTGTTGATCGAACGAATATCATTTGCCAATGTGCCGACCGTGCCGCTGGCGGCGTTGTTGAGCATCGTGACCTGACTGCTCAGGCCGTTGATCGACGAGGTCAGCCCGCCAAGATTCGGTGCAGCGACAATCTGAGTCGAGCCGGTGACGGTGCCCGAGGCATTGCCCTCGTGGCTCGCGCCCGCGCCTGCGGCACTGCCGCCGCCGATCAGAGTGTCGGAGGAATGGGAGCCGTCGCCGGTGATGACGCTGTCAATACTGGCGTTCAGCCGGACGTTGTTCAGCTCGTTGGCGGCGTTATCCACATAGCCGGACATGCTGTTCAGGCGCGAGGCAATCTCATTCGAGCCGCCTTCGGCATGGTTGGTTGCTGTGTTGACAAGACCGCTGAGCTCGTTGAGTTGTGTTTTGAGCTGCTGCAGCAGACCGTCGGAGATCTCCATGCGGATATAGGGCTCCATTTGGCCGGCGATGCCGCCGACGTCCTTTCGCCCGCAGATCGCGCCTTCATTGCTGCACGCGAGCACTTGTCCGCTGCTGCGGCCGACCACGCCGCCAATATTGTAGCCGATGTGCTGATAACCGACGGCGGCGTAGTTTGTGCTCGACGCGATCGCGCCGGAGGAATAGCCCGCAATACCGCCGGTGTCGGTGGCGGTGTTGAGCGTGTCGGCGCGGGAGAGCTTGGCGAGGTCGAGCGAGAATTCGAGGTTCAAATTGCTCAGGTCGATGGAGGGGTCGGTGCTCTCGATGTTTACATAGGCGCGGCCGCGGCAGGAGACGATGGAGCCGAGGTTCTCGCCCACGATGCCGCCGGTCATGCTCTGGCCGAAGATCGCGCCCGAGGCGTCGCACGCGCGCACGATGCCCGTGGCGAGGTTGCTGCCCGCGATGCCGCCGACGCTGCGTTTGCCGGAAACGCTGCCGTTGAATGTGCAGCTTTCGATCGTGCCGTGGTTTTCACCCACGATGCCGCCGATATTTTCGCTGTCGCCGGACGGGGTGACCGTGCCCTCAACATTCAGGTTTTTGATGACGGCGTCCTTTTGCAGCACGACGAAAAGACCGGCGGGGGAGACGCTCTGCGTGATGGAAAGGCCGCTGATGGTGTGGCCGTTGCCGTTGAACGTGCCGCCGAACGTCGGGATGGGGAGCTCGTCATCGTCGGTCAGCGCGATATCGTTGTCGAGCACGACGGTTTTGCCGCGCGACCAGGAGTCGAGCGTGCAGGAATGCGCGAGGGATCGTAAGTCTTCTGCGCTCTTGATATGGATGGCGCCGTCCCCGTCTGCCAAGACCTGCGTGACAGGGAGAAGCGAGATGAGCAGCAGGCACGAGAGTGCAAGCGCGCAGAAGCGATAGAAATGATTAGTCTTCTTCATCGTCTTGCTCCTCATTTGCAGATCCGGAGATCAGATTCAGGTCGATGTCGCCCTCGACCGTGGCGTGCATGATGCCATGCACCGTACCATTGATGTTGCCGCGCACCATGCCGTTGACGGAGACCTTACCGTGACCCGATTTCTTTTCCGTGATGGACGGGACGGAGAACGAGGTCTTGTCGACGATGCCGCTGCCGATGAGCAAGATCTGCGGCAGGGCGAACATGACCATGATGATGGAGATGACCGTGCCGCGGCCAAGGCTCTCGCCGATGCCCGCGATGACGGGCTCAGATGTCATGCTGCCGATCAAAAAGCCGCAGATCGAGAGGATCGAGCCGGAGGTGATAATCGTCGGGAAGGCGAAGTTCAGCGTCTCGACGATGGCGTCGCGGTGGTGCATTTTGGATTTGAGCTCCTGATAGCGGCTGGCGATGACGATGGCGTAGTCGATATTCGCGCCCATCTGGATGGAAGAAACAATTAGATATCCTAAGAAGAAGATGTACTTGCCCGTGATGGTCGGGAACGAGAAGTTGAGCCAGATGCAGCCCTGAATCACGAGGATCAGCAGCACCGGCATACCGGCGGAGTTGAACGTGAAGAGCAGCACCAGCATAACCACGAGCACCGACACGATGCTGACGACCTTGTTATCCACGGCGAAGGACTTTTCGAATTCGTATTCGTTCGTCGATTCGCCCGCGAGGTAGACGTTTTCATCGGGGTAATACTTTTCGGCAATTTCGAGAATTTTGTCGGTGAAGGCGTAGGTCTCGTCGCTGCTTTCGGGCAGCGTGAGGTAGATGAGCATGCGGTCGTAATCCGTACCTTGAAGCTGGGCCTTGGCGCTGTTCATCTGGACCTCGGCATCCTGGAGCATCTGCGTCTGGTCGTCACTGAGCGTCACGATGCCGGAATCCACCTGATCGCAGACAAAGAGAAACATGTCGATGAGCGGGACTTTGTAGGTGGCGAGATTGCCCGCAAGCTTGCCATATTCTGAATGCTGCGCGGCGTAGGCGGCGTAGACGACCTGCGCGGCCTCGTAATCGAGACCCGCGAGCTCGGCGAACTGGCGCGGCGTCAGCTTGTCGGCCAGCATGTAGCCGTCGAGCGCCTCAATGTTGGTAAGACCCATCGTGGAGTCGACCTCGTCGTACTGGCCGAGCTCGTCTAAGATGGCGGACTCCTTGTCGTAGTCGCCCGTGGGGACGATGAGCGCCAGCATGTTCTTCGAGGTGAAGTTATCCTCGATCATCTGCTGGGCAAACTGCGTCTCATTCTGCTTGGGGGCGGAGATGAGGCCATAGCCGTAGGCGTAGGGGCAGTCGGACGACAGGCGGTAGCCGATGACGGCCAGCACCACGAAGACGATGGGGATGATGTAGCGCGTGGCATAGTCGAGCTTGCCGACGAACGGGATCTTCGGCACGAAGCTGCGGTGCTGCGTGCGGTCGATCAGCGGGCCGAAGAGCATCAGAAGACCTGGCATCACGATGAACGCCGCGAGCAGCGCGAACAAAATCGACTTGATGAGGCAAAGCGCCATATCGGGACCGAGCTTGAACCGCATGAAGAGCATCGCGACAAGGCCGCCGATGGTCGTGAGGCTGCTCGCACCGATCTCGGGGATCGACTTGCTCAGCGAGACGATGACGGCCTCACGCAGCGGCAGCAGCCGGTGCTCCTCTTTAAATCGGTTGCAGAAGATGATGGCGTAGTCGATGGACAGCGCCAACTGCAAGATGCTTGTGACCGAGTTTGAAATGAACGAGATTTTGCCCATCAGGAAGTTCGTGCCCTGATTCAGTACGAGCGCGACCACGAACGTCAGAATGAGCACCGGCACCTCGCCGTAGGTCTCGGACGTGAAGAGCAGCACGAGCACGATGACGATGGCGACATACACCATGATGACGCTGATCTCGTGGTCGATGGTCTCCTGCTGCGTGTTGCCAAGGTCCGTGTCGACATACAGATCGTAGTCGGAGAGGTATTCCTTCACGGCTTCGAGCGAGTCGAGACAGGCCTCGTCATCCTCACTGTAGGCAAAGGTGATGGAATAGAGGGCGGAGAGGTTATTATAATGTGCGGTAGTCTCGTCGTAGTCCACGCTCTGCACGCCCTTGATCTCCTTGATCTTGGGCTCGAGCGCGGCGGCCTGCTCTGGTGTGATGTTGGCCACCATGACCTCGGCCGTGCCATAGGTCGTGAACTGCTCGTCCATGATGTCGAGTGCCTGCTTCGTCTCGGAATCAGACGGCAGGTAGTACGTCAGGTCGCTCTCGACCTCGACCCAGTTGCGGGAAAAGGCGGAGAATACGAGCAGAATGATCGTGAGCAGAAAGATGAGATTTCGCTTGTCGACGATGACCGTCGACAGCTTTTCCATAAAGCTGGAGCCGGTCTTCTTGGTTTCGTTACTCATGGCGGTACGCATTGCCTCCTTTCTCGTGGGTGGGTCTTCGCTTCTTCATGCGCTCAAGGCCGCTTTTGATCGGCGGCTCGGGCGGGGCGAGCTGCACCACGTCGCCGAGCGAACAGTCGAGCTGGCGGCAGATGCGCACAAGCACCTCGAGCGAGACGAGCTCATTTTTCGAGAGCTTGGCGAGCGTGTTGGAGCTGATGCCGACCTCGCGCGCAAATTCCGTTTTATTTAAGCCCTTGTCGATGAGGAGCTTAAAAAGGTTGCTGTAGGTAACATACATGGTGGTACCTCCTGTTCAATCGTCAACATTATATGAAAATATCCGGAAGAAGCAAGATTAAATTTGCAAAAGCAGATATTTTTTGAACAAATCTGGCAAAGTGACAAAAACAGGCCAGTACAGATGAACAATGCGCAGCCCCTTTTGAAGCGGGGTTTTGTTGATCGAGTGAAGGAGAAAATGAAAAAGGGGCAAGGAAGCACCGGAGAGCGGTAAAAAGACATCTTGACTTTTGCACTGTCAGTTACTATGTGTCAGTTAGAGATGGCTAACTGACGTAAAACGAAAGAAAATCGGAACGAGAGCATAGCGAGACGAGGCAGAACGAAGGAAACAGGTATTTTTAGGATAAGAGGAGACTTGGCTATGAAAATTTTAGTATTCGGCGCGGGCGTGCTCGGCTGCAATCTGGCGCGGAATTTCTTCCGCGCGGGAAAGGACGTCACGCTGCTGGCGCGGGGAGCATGGGGCGAGAGCATCCCAAAAAACGGCCTTCGGATCAAGGATAAGTTTTCGCCCCGCATGTCGGTCAGCCGCATTCCGGTCACGGCGGAGCTGAAAGCGGAGGACAAGTACGACGTGATCTTCATCGTCCTGCGCTATACACAGCTCGACGCGATCCTAGATACCCTGCGGACGAATCCGACAAAGAATATCGTCTTTGTGGGAAACGACATGCGCGCAAGTGCGCTGAGCGCTTCGCTGCCGGAGAAAAACGTGATGTTTGCCTTTGCGTCCTCGGCAGGCCATCGGGAGCGGGAGTATGTGGCGTCCGTCGACCTCAAAAAGCTCAAGGGCAACACGGCCTATTTAAGCCGACTGATCGACGCTAATATCGAGGGCTACCGCGCGATCAAAAACGCGGGACATGAAATTTTGCCGAAGGACAACGTGGAGTTTGAAGGCGCGGCGTACCACAAGACCTGTCTGCGCTTTTTTAAGCTCATGTCCGCCACGAGCCTCGGAAAGATCTGCGCGTCCGACCATGCGATGAACGCGGTCGACGAAATGAGCGCGCTGAACCGCGATTTGAAGGCCTTCTTCGATGAAAACGGCGCGAAATATTCCGTGTGGCAGGAGCTTGAGCAGGAAGTCGCAAAATACCTGAAGTGAACAAAGGGAAAGCGCCCGTCATTTGGCGGGCGCTTTTTTTGCCCGCTCACGGAAAAATCAGACTCCGGCGAGGCGTCGGTGAATTTTTCGACAGATATTGCCAAAGCGGATGATCCATGACTGATACTGAGAGCGCCCGGACAAAAAATGTTTGGGCACTCTTACTGTATGAATAAATTGTAATTTTCCCATGATTAAGAAGTAAATATTGTAAAGGAAACTTGACAAGATGGGCGCGTCATGCTATAGTAAGTTTGTAAAGGAAACTTGTCATGCAAGGAGGCGTTTTTTTGAAGAATAAAGTTGAGCAGTTACGAAAGGAGCGAGGATTAAATCAAGATGATTTTGCAAAAATGCTTCGTGTTTCAAGACAAACCATTAGTTCAATCGAAACAGGAAAGTATAATCCATCATTGGAATTAGCTTTTGCAATTTCAGACTTTTTTGGCAAACGAATTGAAGAAATCTTTATCTATGAAAGAGGTGCAGAAAATGAAAAAGAGTAATTTGATAACCGGGATACTATATGTGCTTTTCGGTGTGGTTTGTTTGATTGTTGCGCTATTGATTGAAACAAAGTTAGAGGGCATTTTATGGGGCTTTGCTGGCGCAGGTATCTTCCCTGGAATTATGATGATATGCAAATATTTTTATTGGAGTTCCCCCAAGAATAAAGAGCAATACGAAGAACGTTTGGAGAACGACCGAATTGAGCAACATGACGAGTTGAAAACAAAAATTAGAGATAGAGCCGGAAGATATGCTTACGGCATAGGACTGGTGGTTATTTGTTTCTCTATTTTGGTTTTCAGTATTCTCGGAGCATTGGAAGTTATCGACAATGCTCGCATGATCATACTCTATCTCAGCGGATATTTAATGTTTCAAATTATCACAGGAAACATCGGTGTACAAGGGGTACAAACAAGATAAAATAGAAATGAGGGGCGA